>OLPS01003569.1_pt1 | contig 12062 bp, 10 predicted proteins | sample 1673071 | NCBI WGS metagenome assembly OLPS01 (sample SAMEA3136752, study PRJEB25190) | human gut metagenome | reverse complement strand
CCAGAATGGTCTTGCCGGGCAGGATCTCGCCTGCCATAGCAGCAGAGTGGGTCATGCCGGAGCAGCCGATGGTCTCCACCAGAGCCTCCTCGATGACACCGTTCTTGATGTTCAGGGACAGCTTGCAGGTACCCTGCTGAGGTGCGCACCAGCCCACACCGTGGGTGTAGCCGCTGATGTCCTTGATCTCATAGGCCTTGACCCATGCGCCCTCTTCGGGGATGGGAGCCGGACCATGCTTAGGACCTTTGGTGATCGGGCACATATTCTGTACTTGCTGCGAATAGGTCATAATCATACTCTCCTTTTGACAAATGTTGCTTTGCAGCACAAAGCCGCCGCCGCGCCCTGCCGGCACAGCCGCTGCCCTTTGCTGCTTGCATCTGACCGGGCGCGCCGCTCTCTTTCAGCGCCTTAACCGGTACTACCACGCATGATTTTATTATAGAGAAAGCTGACGGATTTTGCAATACATTTCCGGTAAAAAACATCAAAACTATTTGCAGTTGTCTGCTGCTAACTGTCAATTCGGATGCTTTTGTCATTTCATTCGTCAAGTTTTTGTCAACTATGTCAAGAGGGCAAATTTCACGCTCCTGTGTCCTGCCTGCGCGGTGTCTGCCCGGCAGGCTTCAGTACCCACATGGCCGCAAAGCCCGCCGCTGCGCCGCCCACGGCAAGCCAGTGCCGCCCGGCTTCCAACCCCCAGAGATTTGCTGCAAACGGAAAGGCCAGACTGCCCACGCTCTGCCCCAGTGCCAGAAAACCGTAGTTCACCCCTGCGTGCGGCAGGCCGAACAGATCGGTGGAAAGGGCGGGCAGCACTGCTGCAAGGCCGGAATAGCAGAAGGTAAGCCCCGCATAACAGGCGATCACCCACCAGCCCTGCGCAAACGCAAACCCTGCCGAAAGCCCCAGCGACACCGCAAACAGCAGCAGATCGGTGGGCCTGCGGCCAATTTTATCGCTGAGCATGGGCATCAGCAGGCGGCCCGCCGCACTGCCCACGCTGCCCAGCACCACGCTCCACAATGCAGCGCTTTCGTCCAGCCCCCGCTCCACGCCCAGCTTCAGGATGATGGGGCTGAACAGAAGCACCGCCGGGGTGGAAAAGCACACCGCGCCTGCGCACAGCCAGTACTGCTTTGTTTTCAGCATCTGCCACGGGGAAAGGTCGATCTCATTTTTGCCGCTCCCCTGCTGGTTTTGTCTGCTTTCCGGCGGGTCCTGCAGCAGCAGACTGCCCGCAAGGCAGACGGGCAGCGTTATGGCCCCCAGCGCCCAGAACGCGCCCCGGATGCCCTGCACGATTCCAAAGCCGCTGACCGCCGTGCGCACGAACACGGTGAGGAACGCACCGGAAAGGCCCACCGCCCCGCCGATCACGCCGGTGGCAAGGCCCTTGCGCCCGGCATACCACTTCTGTGCGCAGGACTGGATGGATGGGTACAGAAACGCCGTGCCCAGCCCCGCCGGGATGCTGAATGCCAGAAAAAAGCTGACCGCACTGCCGCCCGGCAGGATGGCCGCCGCAAAAAATCCGCCGCACAGCAGTGCTGTTCCCCACAGAGCCGCACACCGCGGGCCTCGGCTGTCCTGCAGAAAGCCGCCGAGGACGCACCCCACGCCGAACGCCGCAATGAGGATGCCGAAGGCATAGCCTGCCCCCTGCTCGCTCAGGCCGTACTCGTCCATGACCGGCTGCTGGAATACGCCCCACGCCGCCGGGATGCCCGTGAGCACCTGAATGGCTGCGCCCGCCGCAAGGATGGTCCACGGATGTTTTGCTGTAAATTGCTGTTTCATCGTCTGTCCTCCGAATGGTTTTTCCTTTACAGTGTGCCCATTTCAATTGACAAAACGGCAGATTTCTTTATAATGAATAAGGTAAAAATAAAACGGCCTCGCCCTCTCCGTCATCGCTACGCGATGCCACCTCCCCCAAAGTGGGAGGCCTTGGCAGTCCACACAAAGTTTACGGTTTTGCCAAGGGCTCTCCCTTTGGGAGAGCTGGACGCGGAGCGGCCTGAGAGGGCGAGCACTTGATAGAGAGGAACCAACTATGAAATCACAGGCATTGAAGGGTATGCGCGACCTGCTGCCCGCTGAGCAGACCCTGCGCGACTACATCCAGGGCAAGATCCTGGAGACCTACCGTGCTTCCGGCTTTGAGCGCATCTCCACCCCCATGCTGGAGGATATGGAGAACCTGGACAAATCCGACGGCGGCGACAACCTGAACCTGATCTTCAAGGTGATGAAGCGTGGAGACAAGCTGACCAGCGCGCTGGGATCCGGCGACCCCAAGCAGCTCTCCGACATGGGCCTGCGCTATGATCTGACCCTGCCCCTGAGCCGTTTCTACGCTGCCAACAAGGACAAGCTCCCCCACCCTTTCAAGGTCATCCAGACCGACCGCGTGTTCCGCGCCGAGCGCCCCCAGAAGGGCCGCCTGCGCGAGTTTGTCCAGTGTGACATCGACATTCTGGGCGACGAGAGCCCCAATGCCGAGGTGGAGCTGATCGACGTGACCGCCCGTGCCCTGCTGGGCATCGGCTTTACCGGCTTCACCGTGAACATCAATGACCGCCGCATCCTGCGCGGAATGCTGGAGAGCATGGGCTTTGCCGCCGATACGTTGGACTCTGTCTGCATCACCTTTGACAAGATGGATAAGATCGGTGCCGAGGGCGTGAAGGCCGAGCTGACCGAAAAGCAGCTGCCCGAAGCTGCCATCAACGCGCTGGCCGATTTCATTGCCGCCGGTGATGTGACACTGGAGTCCGTAGCTTCCCGCTGTGCCGACCCCGCCATTGCCGATGACCTGAAGTATGTGCTGGCCACCGCAAAGGCTATGGCCAACGGCCGCTTCGATGTGGCCTACTGCCCCAGCCTGGTGCGCGGCCAGGGCTACTACACCGGCATGGTGTTTGAGATCACCTGCCCGCAGTTCAGCGGTGCAGTGGCTGGCGGCGGCCGCTACGACAACATGATCGGTAAGTTCCTGGGCACCAAGGTGCCCGCTGTGGGCTTCTCCATCGGCTTCGAGCGCGTCTGCGGCATCCTGCTGGAGCAGGGTTATCAGATTCCCGGTGCCAAGCAGAAGATTGCCCTGCTCTACAACAGCGACGTGGACTTCCCCGCCGTGCTGGCCAAAGCCGCACAGCTGCGCGACACCTACAACGTCACCGTTCTGCCTCAGGCCAAGAAGCTGGGCAAGCAGCTGGGCCAGCTGGAGGCTTCCGGTTTCGCCGGTGCCGCCTTTATGGACAAGGATGAGGTAAAGATCTTCGCACAGCAGTAATGGGCAGGCGGCGGGAAGTTTCCCAAAGCAAGTGTCCGCTGGGGTGGGACCCTGTTGCCGCAGGCAATAGGGCGGGCGATGGAATGGCCCGTTTCACTTGCGCGGGAAAGCTTCCCGCCGCCCTTTGCAACAGCATATATAACAAAGCCCTCTCAGCCGATTTGGCCGGGAGGGCTTTGTTTTGTACAATCAAATTACAAGTTGTACAGTTCCGTATACTTTTTGGTCAGATAATCCAGATAGTAGTGTGCATCAAAGGTGCCGCAGGCGTTTCTGACGACTTCAGCAGGCTCCAGCAGGTGGCCGTACTGGTGCACCTTTTCCCGCAGCCAGCCGGTGACGGCGGAGAGATTCCCGTGGGCCACGCCGCCGTACACATCGAATTCCTGCTCCATATTGTGGAGCATCTGGGCACCGTAGGCATTGCCCAGAGCGTAAGACGGGAAGTAGCCGAAGGAGCCGCCCGACCAGTGGCTGTCCTGCAGGCAGCCCTCGCGGTCATTGGGAACCTCCACGCCCAGATACTCCTTGTACAGCTCTGCCCACGCGGCAGGGACCTCCTTTGCCGTCAGGGTGCCCGCAATGAGCTGCTTCTCGATCTCGTACCGCACCATAACGTGCAGGCAGTAGGTCAGCTCATCGGACTCGGTGCGGATGAGGCTGGGCTCCACCTTGTTCACGGCGCGGTAGAACTGCTCCGCAGTCACATTTCCCAGCTGTGCGGGGAAGAATTCCTGCACCTTGGGATAGATAGCCCCGATAAAGGCGCGGGAACGGCCGATGAGGTTCTCGTAGAAGCGGGACTGGCTCTCGTGCACGCCCATGGACACACCACCGGTCAGGCAGGTGTACTGCAGGTCATCCCGGATGCCCAGCTCGTACAGGGCATGGCCGCCCTCATGGAGAACGGAATACATCGAGGAGGCCACATTGTGCAGGTCGTAGTTGGTGGTGATGCGGACATCCTTGTTGTTGAACTCCAGCGTAAAGGGGTGTTCGGTCTCACCCAGGCCGCAGTGGCCCCGGTCCAGGCCCATGACCTCCATGAGATAGTCCGCAAACGCCTTCTGCTGCTCGACCGGATATTCCAGATGCAGGAAGCTGTCATCGATCTGGGGCTTCTCGCCGATGGCCCGGATGAGGGGCACCAGGCCCTTGCGCAGGGTGTCAAAGAACACGTCCAGCTGTTGGGTGTCCACGCCCCGCTCATACTCGTTCAGCAGGGCATCATAGGGCGCTTTTTCCGCATCATAATAGCCCGCGAACTTCCGGTTATACTCCACCAGCTCCTGCAGGATGGGGCAGAAGGAGGCAAAGTCGTTTTCCTCCTTGGCCTTGTGCCAGACATCACTGGCGCGGTTGGTCAGCTCGCTGTATGCCATATACTCCTCGGCGGGGATGCGGGTGAGCTGCCGGCAGCTGCGGCGCAGCTCCTCCACCTCGCGGCGGTGGAGGGTGTCCAGCGTCTCCCGCCGGGCATAGAGCTCCTCCACCAGTGCAAGGGTCTCGGGGGCGGTCATCAGCTTCTGCAGTTCACCGGCCAGAATGCTCAGAGCCACACCCCGGCCCTCAGCCGTGTTCTTGGGGGCCACAGTCACAGCGTCCAGATACAGGCTGTTGGAGGCGCAGTTGTAGGCGTACAGCTTCTTCTGCAGGGTCTCCAGCGCCCGCAGCTTCTCATTTTGTTCCATTGGGTGTTTCTCCTTTTTCAGTTTTTGGTGGGAAATGCCGGGTCATTCCAGAAAAAGCGTTTCCGGGCCACCGGGTCCGGGTCCGGGATCTCAAACGTATAGCGCTCCGTTGCATTGATGACCGTGGTCTGGCCGTGGGTGCACACCCGGGGCAGATTGGCATTATAGCTCAGGTGGACATGCCCGTGCACGAACCACTTGGGCTGGTACTCCTCCAGCAGGTCGTTGAAGCAGGCAAAGCCCTTATGGGCCCGGTCGTCGCCATCGTTCAGGCCAGCCGCCGGGGAATGGGTCAGCAGCAGGTCGATGCCGCCCGCCCGGTGGGCCTTGAACCAGAGCCGCCGCATCCGGCGGCGCATTTCCCGCTCCGTATACTGGAAGGTCTCCTCACTGTTGTAGCGGATGCTGCCGCCCAGCCCCATGATGCGCAGCCCTTTCCAGACATACACCTGATCGTCCACACAGATGCAGCCGCCCGGCTCGCCCTCCGTGCGGTAGCAGCCATCGTGGTTGCCGTGGACATACAAAATGGGGGCCGCTGTAAAATTTGTTATATATTCGAGGTATTTTTTGGGCAGATCCCCGCAGGAGAGGATCAGATCGACCCCGGCCAGGCGTTCCCGGGAGCAATAGTCCCACAGCGCCTTGGAGGGGGTATCGGAAATTGCAAGTATCTTCACGTCCGCAACACTCCGTTCTGTTGAGCTTTTTACAGCGTCGTCTCTTTCAGGCTGCTCAGGCCGTTGATCTCCAGCAGGCCCAGCGTTCTGACATCCAGCTGATCGTACCGGGGCAGGCTGCCCTCCACGCACTCGCCCAGCCAGTCCATCTCCATCAGTTCCTTGGGGGTGTAGGTGTCTGCAGTGGGTGCCTTGGGGATATGCCCCTGCGCAAAGATGCCCGCCGGGAAGATGGGGAACTCGTTGGCCGCAAGGTTCTTTTCCAGCAGATCGAGCAGCTGCTGCGTGCCCTTGGGCAGGGTCTCGTAGTAATCCAGCCGCTCCGCGTCACTGCGGAAGCCCCACCAGTAGTTGATGGCCTTGCCGCTGGAACCGCTGTCCCAGGTGCCCTCGAAGATGGAGCGGATGATGCCGATATAGAACACTTCCCACTTCCAGACCGGCAGCGCCACCGGCTGGATGCTGCCATCCGGCATCCGGCGGCACAGGCCGTATTCCCTGGCGCTGCCGGTGGGCTCAAAGGGGCTGCAGGCGTAGAACAGCTCGATATCCGGGCAGTCGGAGAAATCCAGCGGCTTTCCCGGCTCCTGCAGGCAGGCCCAGCGCAGCAGGATATGGCTGTTGGGCCGCACGGTGCGCAGGCCCCGGGCAAAGGCGTTGACGGCCGCAGGCACACCGTAAACGGGGTTTGCCGCCACATAGCCCACCCGGTCGGTCAGATTCAGGATGCCCGCCAGCATTCCCAGCAGGTAGTTGGCCTCATAGGTGCGGGGGTAATAGGTGCGCACCAGCGGATGGGGCGCGTTCAGGCAGCAGTTCAGGAACCGGGTCTTGGGGTGCTGGGCCGCCACCTTGAGGCAGGCGGGCCGCATCCGGATACTGGTGGTGAACACCACGTCCGCGTTGTCGTGGGCCACCTCTTCCATGATCTGCTCCGCGTCCACCTCGGGGGAGACATTTTCCCGGTTGGTGATGACGAGCCGGTCCGGGAATGCCTTTTTCAGGGCCTCGATCCCCTTTTCGTGGCCCCGCACCCAGGCGCTGTTCTTGGCATCGTACTCGTGCAGGAACACCACCTTGAGCTGGCTGGGCTTGCTGAAGATGTTCAGCTTGTTCAGCAGCGGCTCACTGCCGGGCTTTGGCTCCAGCGAAAGCTCCACGGCGTGGGGCTCCGTCAGGATCTTGATCTCATCCCACAGCTTGGCCAGGTTTTCCCGCACCTGGCTGGGGGTGGACTGGCAGGCATCCGAATACCGGTAGACCGAGAGGTACACCAGCAGCGCGTCGCCCGGGGTCAGCCCCAGGGCGGAGCCGCCCAGCGCATAGAACTGCTGGCTGAACATGGTATACAGGGCCGAGAAGTTCAGCCGGTCGTCATCCGACCAAACCTCGCTGGCGGCCTTGCAGACCAGCGTCTGCAGCTTTGCATAGCCGCCCAGCCGGGAGAACCGGACATTGTTGATCTTGCTCAGCTTATAAAAATCGAGAAACTCGTAGTAGATCTTGTTTTCCAGCGTGTCGTTCCGGGCCGGAACAAGCCGGGTGACCGTGCCCGGAATGGTGACCGCCTCGTAGTATTTGAGGACAGACACCCGCTTGTTGCCCTCCTGCACATAGAACTTGTTCAGGTATTCGTAGGCAATGATGGGGGTGTGGATGCCCTCCTCCAGATGGGCCTCGCAGAGATTCGACCACTTGATGGCAAACTCGGTGTCCTCTTCCAGCAGGGGCATAAAGTTGGCCGCAAAGGCTGTGTGCCGTCCGCTGGTCTTGGTGCCCACAATGCTCTCGGCGGGGATATCCACCAGCCCCAGCGGCTCCTGGGCAACGATGTCCACCCCGTTCAGGATATCATCCAGCACCGCAAGGTACGGCGACTGGCCGCGCGCCACACAGGCACGGTAGGCACGCTGGCCCGCGCGCAGGGCGCTTCTATAATCTTCTAGCATGGCCATAGCAGAACTCCCTTCTTCAATGGCTCCTGTTTTCCTTTCCCGGCCCGTGCCGCCGTGTATGCGGCACAGGTCTAAGGACAGTATAACATGAAATTCGGATTTATGGGAGACTTTCTCCGGCAAAGGTGTTGATTTACAGAATTTTTTCAGGTACGATAAATAGGAAACCATATTTGTGAGGTACATTTTCATGCAGACTGAACAGCTGCCCCGCCTGGAAGCGGGGGAATACCCCGGCGGCATCTGGTACTACGAGCCCCACACCTACCTGCCCTACCGCTATGTGCTGGGCCGGGTGGGCAGGCACCCGCTGGTGTGCATCGGCATCAACCCCAGCACCGCCCAGCCCGGCGCGCTGGACCCCACCTTAAAGAGTGTGGAGCGGCTGGCCAACGCCAACGGCTTTGACAGCTGGATCATGTTCAACGTATATCCCCAGCGCGCCACCGACCCCAACGACATGGACCGGGTGCCGGACCGCGCCCTCTGCGACGAGAACCTGCGCTGGCTGCGGGCCGTTCTGGCCGAGACCGAGCCCACCATGTGGGCCGCATGGGGCACCCTGATCGAAAAGCGGGACTACCTGCCCGGCCTGATGCGGGAGATGGTGGCCCTGACAAGAGAGCGGGACATCCCGTGGGTCACCTTTGGCAAGCGGAGCAAAAAAGGCCACCCCCATCACCCGCTCTACCTGCGCAAAGATTCCACACCCGAGCCGTTTGATGTTGAAAACTATCTGGACACCTGTTTTTGAGGGAGGGATACCATGACCCCGGAACGCTACCAGGCCCTGCTGCGCTGGCTGGAGGCCCGCCCCGCCCTGAAAAAGCTGGTGATCGCCCTGAACCGCTGGCTGCCTGCCGTGCCCTTTGCCTGCTACCCTTTGCTGCTGGTGCTGCTGAATGTCCGGTGGTTCCGGCTGCTCTCCGCAAACCGCGCCGCCGCTCTGGATTTTATGCAGCTCATCGCCCGGGCAGTCTTTGTGCCGGCCTTCGTCTTTCTGGGCGGCACGCTCCTGCGGGCCAGGCTGAACTTTCCCCGCCCGTATGAGCAGCCCGGCTTCACGCCGCTGGTGCCCAAGGAGACCCACGGCAAGTCCTTCCCCTCCCGCCACGCCCTGAGCGCCGCCGTGCTGGCCGCTGTGTGGTGCTACTTCTACCCCGCCGCCGGGGCCTGCATGGTGGTGGTGGCCCTGCTCATCTGCGCCCTGCGGGTGCTTGCCGGGGCGCACTTTGTCCGGGATGTGGCCGCCGGTGCTCTGCTCGGCTTTGCCCTTGGGGCCGCCGGAATGTACCTGCTGTGACCCCAAAATTCCCCCTGCGCCGGAAAATCCAAAAAAATTTGAAATTCCGCTTGACAGAAGCCTATGCGTATGGTATTATACTTCTCGCAGCGTGTGCCGAACGCACACTGCCGCCAGATAAGTACCCCATGGGATAACAACGTGCGCCCGTAGCTCAGGTGGATAGAGCAACTGCCTTCTAAGCAGTGGGCCGGGGGTTCGAGTCCCTTCGGGCGCATCTATGTGGTGCCCATAGCGTAGTCGGTTAACGCGCCAGATTGTGGATCTGGAGACCGTGGGTTCGAGTCCCACAAGGCACCCTGTTAGGAATCAGACCGGAAGCCGAAAGGTTTCCGGTCTGATTTTTTGCTTTTCCGGCCCATTTTAACACGTATTTTCGTTACTTTTCCGCTTTCTGCCGAAAAGTACAACTTTTTTTGAAATTGCGCTTGACAATTCCGGATTCCATGGTATAATAACTAACGTTCCGAGCCGAACGGCCCACGAACAAAACAGAATATGCGGATATGGCGGAATTGGCAGACGCGTTAGATTCAGGTTCTAATCGGGGCAACTCGGTGGAGGTTCAAGTCCTCTTATCCGCACCAAACCATGAAAATCCGAACCTTTTCTCGATAGGAGAAGGGTTCGGATCTTTTGTTTTAGGCGGCGTGCCTCGCCGCACAACAAAAGCATCCGCAGCGCATGGCCGGGCTGTTTCAGCTCAGGCGCAGTGCGCTGCGGATGCTTATTTTTTAGGCCGCACCCCCTCTCCCAAAGGGAGAGGTCACACTGCGCCTAGGTTTTGGTTTTCGCAAAACCTTATCAAAAGGCCGCTATGAGCTCCCCCTTCGGGGGAGCTGGCATTGCGGAGCAATGACTGAGAGGGTTTGTTTTGTTACCCCACCAGCTGCTGATAGGCATTCAGGGTCTTGTAGGCCGGGTCGGAGTTGTCGGGGGCAAAGCGGCCGCCCAGCTTCCGGTCCATCAGGCCGTGCTCCACGCACCACTGCGCCGCCTTGGCGGTGTCCGGGTCTGCAACGTCCTTGAAGGCCGGGGCTTCGGCAGGCTCAGGACGGCCTGCGGTGTTCCACAGCAGCAGGGCAGTCTGGGCACGGTTCTCCGGCATGGCCACGCCCTCCGGCAGCAGGGCTTTCAGCTGCTGTGTGACAATGCCTGAACCCGCAGCACAGCCAAAAAGGGGGAACTTTGATGCACTTTTTTGCCCGGCACCGTGAGAATATCCGCCAGAGCTCCATGAGTTCCCGGCTGCTGTGGCCCTGCCTGCTGCTGGCTGCGCTGCTGCTGCTGACCTTTGGCGCGGCGCTGTTCCTGTTTGCCAGCCTGCACAACACCAAAAAGGACACCACCCGCAGCCTGGAGATCCAGTATTCGGTGTTCCAGAACGATATGGAGCGCTATTTTGACCAGCTGGCGGTCATGGGCGTGAACCTCTCCGAGGATATGGGCGCTCTGGTGGACCGGCAGCTTGCCAGCCGGGAGATGACCTTTGACCAGCTGAACGACTCCCCCGAGGTGCTGAACGCGCTGGAGGAGGAGATGATCGAGCCGCTCTGCCGCAGCCTGCGCCGGACCAGCTGCTCCGGTGCCTTTGTGCTGCTGGATGCCACCGTCAACACCCGCTTGGAGGGGGCCGGGTACTCCCGCGCCGGGCTCTATGTGCAGAAAGGCGGTGCCGACACCCCCACCGTGCCCCTGCTGCTCTACCGCGGCAGCGCCGATGTGGGCAAGACCCACAGCGTGATGCCCCACCGCAAATGGCGCATGGAATTCCAGACCGACCAGTTCCCGGACTACGACCGCTGGATGACCCCCAGCAGCACCCCGCTGTACCAGGCTTATACGCTGACGGAGCGGTTCAGCCTCCCCGGCACCTCGGAGGAGGTACAGCTGTTTTTGCTGCCCCTGCGGGGCCGCGACGGCACCATGTACGGGCTGTGCGGCTTTGAGATCAGCCAGAGCTTTTTCAAGCAGAACTTTGCCCAGCCCACCGGCTTTGACCGCCTGATCTGCCTGCTTGCCCCGGCAGACAGCGGGCTGAACGCCAGCGCCGCCCTCAGCAGCGGCACCACCGGCGGCTACTTCCATGCTCCCCGGGACGTGCTGGTGCTGCGCAGCATGGGCGGCAGCCTGACCCAATTGATCGGCTCCGACAGCGCCTATGCAGGCATCTCGAAGCTTTGCCGCCTGAGCGAGAACCAGTCCTACCGGCTGGCCGTCTGCATCCCCATGACGGACTACCGCAGGCTGATCTTTTCCGGCAACCTGCAAATGCTGCTGATCGGCCTGTTCATCCTCTTTTTTGTGGTGTTCTGCTGCATGTACTTTCACCAGCACATCCTCTCGCCTGCGTTCCGGCAGTTTGAGGAGGACCGGCGGGAGTCCCGGCGGCGGATGGACGAGCTGCAGATGGAGCGCCAGCAGATGCAGACAGAGCTTTCCCGGCTGGCGGACGTGTGCCGCAACGAATCCGTCCCCGATGCCTTCCAGACCTTTCTGGAGGGCATCCCCAACCTGACAAAGACCGAGCGCCGCATCTTTGACGGCTATGTGGCCGGGCTGCGCTCCCGGGAGATCGTGGAGCAGCTGGACATCAAGGACAGCACCCTGCGCTTCCACAATAAAAACATCTATGAAAAGCTGGGGGTCAGTTCCCTCAAGCAGCTGCAGCAGTTTGCCGCGATCCTGAATTCCGGCGGCAACAGCGCCCCCGACTCCGCCCCGGACGAAAGCGGCCCGAAGAAGGCCCGCTGAACCGCGCTCCCGCGCCCCAGCTTTCGCTGAAAAGATGCAAAAAGAGCCGCCGCACCTCACACAGGTGCAGCGGCTCTTTTACATTGATTCTAGGTTCCGGACGCTCCGGGGACGCTTCCGGCAGCTTAGTACAGCTTTGCGCCGGCAGGGATGTGGGGATCCACCATCAGCAGGTGGAGGCCCTCATGGCCGCCCTCCACCTGTGCCGCCAGTTTCAGCACATCCACCACATTGGTGATCTTCTTGGCAAGGTTCGCCCCAACGTATTCACGCATCATCTCGAAAATTTCACAGCGCAGGGGCATGGGGTCCACCATTCTGCCGTTCTCCCTGCATGGCTTTCCTGCCCCCTTCCGGCGGCGTTTTCCGGCTCTC
>OLPS01003567.1_pt1 | contig 12065 bp, 9 predicted proteins | sample 1673071 | NCBI WGS metagenome assembly OLPS01 (sample SAMEA3136752, study PRJEB25190) | human gut metagenome | reverse complement strand
TGAATCTAACGCGTCTGCCAATTCCGCCATATCCGCATATTCTGTTTTGTTCGTGAGCTGTGTCGCTCGGAACGATAGTTATTATACCAGATATACCGGAATTGTCAAGCGTTTTCTGCAAAAAAATTTTCTCTTTTTGTAAAACGTCATACTTCCGTAAAAAAGCCCGTCGCAGGCCGGTTTTCCGGCACAGGACGGGCGGTTTATTTGGTCGTTTGAGCGTGGCCGCCGGGCGCTGGCGGCAGATATTTTCTGTTGCTTACAACGCGCGGCCCCACACCAGCCACAGGTACACCGAGCCGGTCATCACTGCCGCCAGTGTAAAGGGCACCCCGATGCGCAAAAAGTCGGCTGTGCGCACGGTCTCACCATTCTTGCGCAGGATGCCGATGGCCGCAATGTTGGCCGATGCCCCGATGGGGGTCAGGTTGCCGCCCAGCGTTGCGCCGGTGAGCAGACCGAAGTAAAACACCTCCGGTGCCATGCCTGCACCATTGTTCATCAGCGCGGCAATGCCCTGCACCACCGGCAGCATGGTGGCCACATAGGGGATATTGTCAATGAAAGCCGACAGCACCACCGATACCACCACCAGCAGCACATACAGCCGGAAAGGATCCTCCCCGGCCACGGTATGGAACAGCTGCGCGGCAGCGTCGATGACACCCGCCGTGCGGATGCCCGCGATCACGATGAACAGCCCGAAGAGCAGCAGCAAGGTGTCCCGGTCCAGCTCCTGCACCACCTGCACCAGCGGCTTTGCCGAGTGTTCCCGCAGGCAGGCACGGATCACGCCCACCACGCACAGGGTCATGCAGATGAGCCCGCTGCGCAGCTCGTACAGCGCCGCCAGCAGGCCGCTGTCCGGCTGCGGCAGGAAGGACGCCACGATCAGCAGCCCCACCGTCAGCAGCATCAGGGCAGTGGGCACGTCATCTTCCACCTGTGTTTCCACGCTGGCGGTGATGGACTGTTTTTCCTTCCGGAACAGCCACAGCAGCACCAGCAGGGAGGTCAACGCGCCCAGCTCCACACCCCAGAAGACGCCCGGGCGGCCGTGCATCCAGAAAAAGTCAAAGAAGTTCATCTCCGCAAAGCCGCCCAGCAGGATGCTGGTGGTATCCCCCACCAGCGTGGCTGCGCCCTGCAGGTTGGAGGACACCGCAATGGCAATGATCACCGGAACCGGCGAGATCTTCAGCTTGCGGGCAATGGCCAGGCCCACCGGTGCCACCATGAGCACTGTGGCCACATTGTCCACAAATGCACTGATGACCCCGGCAAAAAGTGCCAGCACGCACACAGCCCACTGGGCATTGGGCACCCGGACGATCAGCTGCTCGGCCAGGCGGGCCGGCATCCGGCTCCGGATGAACAGCGACACGATCCCCATGGTGCCAGACATCATCAGCAGCACATTGTAATCCACCGCCCCCAGCGCCGCCGAGAGCGAAAAGTCATACACGCCCAGCTGTCCCAGTGCCATGAACACCGCCGCGCTGCACAGCGCCACCCACGGGCGCTCTTTGGGCAGTGCCAGCATGAGCAGATAGGTGACAGCAAAAATTACCAGTGCAGGGATCATTCGCCCACCTCCGCAGCCTGACGGCTCTCCGGGTCCTCGTCGATCATGCGGTAGCCCACCCCCAGCTCGTTGAGGATGTAGGGATTGCTGCCGGGGCGGCTGCCCAGCTTTTTGCGGATATTGGCCATGTTCACCTGCAGCTTTTTGGTGCTGCCCACATCGGTATCGCCCCAGATGGCCCGCACGATGGCGGCGTAGGTCATCACCCGGCCGGCATGCTGGGACAAAAAGGCCACGATATTGTATTCCGTCTGGGTCAGGCGCACCTCCTGCCCTTCCACGAACACCTTGCGGCGGTCGTAGTTGATGCGCAGTCCCTGAGCCTGGAACTCTCCGCCGGATGCGGCGTCTCCGGTGCGGCTGTAGCGGTTCAGGCGCAGGGCCACCCGCACCCGGGCCAGCAGTTCCCCGGTGCCGAAGGGTTTGGTGATGTAATCGTTGGCACCCAGATCCAGCGCTTCGATCTTATCCATCTCGTCGGTACGGGCCGACAACACGATGATGGGGGTCATGTACTTCTGCCGCACGGTACGGATCAGCTCCAGCCCGTCCCGATCCGGCAGGCCCAGATCCAGGATCACCAGATCCGGGTTGTGGGAGGCGAACAGGGTCAGGCCCATGGTGCAGGTGTGCGCCACCAGCGCCTGATAGTCGTTCGTGGTCAGCAGCGTTTCAATGAAGCTGCAGATGTTCGCCTCGTCCTCCACGATCAGCACCTTATATTTATTATTGCTCATCCTCTGCGTCCTCCAGTTCGATTTTCTCCGTCTCCAGCCAGAAACGGATGGTCGTGCCCTCGCCGGGGCGGCTCTCTGCGTCGATCTCGCCGCCGTGGGCCTTGATGATGGCGGCGCACACCGACAGGCCGATGCCCATGCCGTGCTTGCCGCTGTCGGCCGGGGCGTTGGGGTCCGGGCCGCCGGTGCCGGAGAACAGGGTGCGCAGACGCTCTTTCGGGATGCCGCAGCCGTCGTCCTTCACCTCAAACACAGCCCGGCTGCCCAGCGTGAACACCCGCAGCGTCAGGGTGGTCATGCCCTCGGCGTGGAGCACCGCGTTCTCCAACAGGTTCATCAGCACCTGCTGGATCAGCATGGAGTCCATGGGGATCATAACAAAGTCCTCCGGCAGCTCCAGCTGTACCGGAACGTCCGGGCAGCGCTTTTTGAATTTGACCAGCACCGTGTCCAGCAGCTCTTCCAGCACGGTGGGGGTCTTTTTGACGGCCACCTGTTCCCCGTCGAAGCGGGTCACGGAAAGCAGATTCTCCACCATACGGTTGAGCCACTGGGCATCCTCGCAGGCCTCCCGCAGCAGCTTGAGGGCCTGTTCCTTGCCCAGCGAATCGTAGTTTTCAGTCACGGTGGAGCAGGCCCCGTAAATGGAGGTGAGGGGCGTGCGCAGGTCGTGGGAGACCGCCCGCAGAAGGTTGGCGCGCATTTTTTCCCGCTCGGTCTCCATGCGCAGCTGCTCCTGTTTTTTGACCCGGGTGGTCAGGGTACTGGTCATGATGGATACGGCCAGCATCACAAGGCCGGAGAACAGATTTTCCGGCAGGGTAAAATTGAAGGCAAAATAGGGGGTGAAAAAGGCAAAGTTGACCGCCAGCACACTTGCCAGCGAGGCCAGCACGCCCCAGAGATAACCGTCGGTGTACATGGAGGTGACAAACACAGCCAGCATGAAGATCAGCATGGCCACGCCGTCGATGCGGCCGGTGATGCGCTGCACCCATACCACCGCCACCCCGGCGACGCACAGTGCGGCAAGCATGACCAGAAGGTCGCGGTACCAGGTACTTTTTTTCATAAACGGTTCACCCCTCCTGATTTTATTCTGTCCTAATATAAGATTATACCACACCCCTGCTAAAGAATCAGCAAAAACGCCGCCACATTGACGGTGTGCCGGTTCCGGGCTATCCTGGAACCAGCATCCCATACCGCCCGGAAGGAGGCCTTGGCAGCAGCAACTACTTCGGGGCGCAATTCCGACAGCATTTTGGCTGTCCGCCCTCTGGGCTTTTTTCCTATTTGACAAGCCTGCGGCCGGGGGTTACAATGGATGCATCTGAAATATAGGAGCGTTTTTATGCTGTACTTTGAAAATGACTACTGCGAGGGTGCCCATCCCGCCATCCTGCAGAAGCTGACCGAGACCAACTTTGAAAAAGTGCCCGGCTACGGCACCGACCCCTACTGCGCCAGCGCACGGGAGAAGATCCGCGCCGCCTGCGCCTGCCCGGACGCCGACGTGACCTTCATCTCCGGCGGCACCCAGACCAACGCCATCGTCATTGCCTCCATGCTGCAGCGCTGGCAGGGTGTGCTGGCCGCGGCCACCGGCCATGTAGCCGCCCACGAAGCCGGTGCCATCGAGTACACCGGCCACAAGGTGATCAGCCTGCCGGCCCACGAGGGCAAGGTGTCCGCCGCCGATGTACGGGACTGGTGCGCCACCTTCTATGCCGACGCCAACCACGACCACATGGTGTTCCCCGGCATGGTGTACATCTCCCACCCCTCCGAGTACGGCACCCTGTACACAAAACAGGAGCTGGAAGATCTGCACACCGTCTGTCAGGAATACCAGATGCCGCTGTTTCTGGACGGTGCCCGGCTGGGCTACGGCCTGATGGCCGAGGGCACCGACGTGACCCTGGCCGACATCGCCCGGCTCACCGATGTGTTCTACATCGGCGGCACCAAGGTGGGTGCCCTGTGCGGCGAGGCCGTGGTGTTCCCCCACGGTGCCCCGGCCCACTTCATGACCATGGTCAAGCAGCAGGGTGCCCTGCTGGCCAAGGGCCGTCTGCTGGGCATCCAGTTTGATGTGCTGTTCACCGATGATCTGTACACGAAGATCAGCAAAAACGCCATCGACACCGCCAACGCCCTCAAGAAGGGGCTGGCCGCCAAGGGCTATCGCTTTTTTATGGATTCGCCCACCAATCAGGTGTTCGTGATTCTGGATAACGCCCAGCTGGCCGCACTGGAAGGCCGGGCGAAGTTCGGCTTCTGGGAGAAATTCGACGACACCCACACTGTGGTGCGCATCGCCACCAGCTGGGCCACCCGCATGGAAGAGATCGAGCAGCTGATTGCGCTGATGTAACAGCAAACCCCGCCGGAGTTTGTGCAGGATTGCAGTTGCATTTTGGGGCGCAGTATGGTATCTTTTGAATATACCATATGGATTTGGGCGCAGCAGGCCCGCGCGGCGGCCGCGCCCCTGAATAGGATCAGAAGGAAGGATTATTATCATGGGCTTTTTTGACAAGCTGTTCGGCAACAAGGCCGAAGAAGAAAAAACCGCTAAGTTCTTTGGCCAGAGCAAGACCGTTCTGGCTCCCATCCGCGGCAAGGTCCTGGCACAGGCCGACATCCCCGACGAGACGTTCGCACAGGGCATCCTGGGCCCCGGCTGCGGCATCGAGCCCACCGGCAAGACCGTGTACGCCCCCTTTGACGGTACTGTGAACCAGGTGGCTTCCACCCTGCACGCCGTTGGTCTGACCAGCGAGGACGGCATCGAGATCCTGGTGCACGTCGGCATGGACACCGTGGAGATGAACGGCAAGGGCTTCAAGGCTCTGGTCAAGGAGGGTGACAAGGTCAAGGCCGGCACCCCGCTGCTGAAGGTGGATCTGGACGCCATCCGCGCCGCAGGCCATCCCACCGCTACCGCCATCATCGTGACCAACGGCGACGATCTGGGCGAGCTGAAGATGCTGGCAGAGGGCGACATCCTGGCCGGCACCCCGCTGTTCAAGTTCTGATTTCTGCACAGCAAAAGGCGTGCACTTCCGCAAAGGAGGTGCACGCCTTTTTGATTTCCCGATCTTACTGGCCGCCCGGCTTGTAGTGCAGCACCCGCTCCGACACCAGCCCGTTGAAGAACTGGATGAAGGGCCCCAGGCAGAAGGCACAGATCAGCGTACCAATGCCCACAAGGCCGCCCAGCAGCCAGCACAGCAGCGCACACAGCGCATCGGTGAACACGCGGCAGCCGAAGTACGGCACCGGGGTGTAGTCCCGCAGGCCCAGCGAGAGGTAATCGTACGGGGCGATGCCCAGATCTGCCGTCTGGTACAGCGAAGCCCCCAGCGCCGTGACCGGCACCGCCAGCGCCACCCACAGCAGCTGCACCGGCAGGCCCAGCGCCTCGGCCGGGCCAAAGTGGGCCGCAATGGGGTCGTAGAAGGCCGTGACAATGAACCCGACGCCGATGCCGTTGACAAAGGTGCCAAGGCCGATGTACTTGCGCCCGAACCAGAACTGCAGTGCAAAGAACAGGATGTTCGTGCACAGGTTCTGCACGCCCAGCGAGATGCCCAGCATCTCGGCCAGACGCATATTCAGTGCGCTGATGGAGTCGTTGCCAAGGTGAGACTGCTTGAACAGTGCAATGCCCAGCCCGATGATCACAATACCGACCACCATGCCGAGGATGCGCCGCGCCGAGGGCATCTGCGGGTTCTTTTTCATGATTCTGTTCTCCTTTTTTTCACCAGTTTTACAACGTTCGTTGAAAACTCAGCGGTGAAGCTGCATTTCGATCCTTGCCCTGTCCAGCCCCTCGCCGATGACGATGAGCACATCCTGCCCCTGCGGGATGGGAGCCAGTGTCTGCCCGGCGGCGGTGGCGTTCAGCTCCAGCCAGCCGTCCCGGGTGGGGGCAAAACCCTTGACCCGCAGCACCTGCCCGCAGGCCGGGTCCCCGAACAGCCGGGCAGCTGCCTGCTGCAGCTGCTCCACCGTGAGATGCTGTTCCAGAAAGCACAGGGAGCCGAAGGCCTTGTGCTCATCAAAGTGCAGCTTTTCGCAGCTGGCCTGCCGCATGCCGCAGGCGGCGATCTGTGCAAGGTCGGCGTCGGTGAGAGCGGCCCAGTCCCTGGTGAGGATCTCGTCCGGGGCAAAGCGGCGGGAGCACTTGCAGGCTTCCAGCGCGCGGTCCAGGTGGGCAATGGCTGCCCGGCACTGTTCCGGCCCGGCCTGCGGCGCACGGCTCAGCAGTACCCGGCCTGCATTGGCCGTCTCGGAGGCCAGCAGATATTCCGCCTGCGGCGACAATGCTTCCGGCAGCATGGCGTCCACAATGGCGATCACATTGCCGATGCGGTACCAGCGGTCCAGCGGGTCGTCCCGCAGCACGTCAAAGAATTCGTCCACATCAAAAATGCCGCTGGGTTCCACCACCACCCGGTCAAAGCCGCGCATGGCCATGGCGATGAGCTTGGTGCGCATGCGCCGCTGGTGGGTGTCGCAGTCACACCCGCCGCTGATGGTCTCCAGATCGCACCGGTCGCCCAGCAGGTCCTGCACCAACATGGCATCCACGTTCACCGCGCCGAAGTCGTTTTCCAGAATGCAGACGTTGTGCCCCTGCTCCACCAGATACCGGACGTACCGGCGCAGAAAGGTCGTTTTGCCGGCCCCCAGAAACCCGGTGATCAGATCCACCTGTACCATTTTTTTCAAAGCACCTCCCGTGCCGTTTTTCGTTCCACCCCAGTATACCGCAGCGCCCGGCCAAACACCAGAGGTAAATTGGCCAGGTGCCAAATTGCGTTCCTCACCGTATAAAAAGAGCAGGATATTCCAGTTCTATATGGAATTTCCTGCTCTTTTGGGCGGTTCAGAAGCGCTTCCGGCGGTTGCTGTCCTAGATAGCTCGGATGATCTCCGCTGCCTCCGGGGCAATGGGGTCGGGCACAGCGGCCGGCCGCGCCAGGAAGTAGCCCTGCAGCAGGTCGGCCCCCAGGTCGATGACGGTGCGCATCTCGGCGGCCGTTTCCACACCCTCGGCAATGATCTGCATGCTGCGCGGCTGGGCGTAGCGCACCACGTTGCGCAGGATCTGCTGCTTGTCGGGGTCCGAATCAATGCCGCGGATGATGCTGATATCCACCTTGATGAACCGGGGCGCCAACTCCAGCAGGCTGCCCTCGTTGGAGTAGCCGCTGCCGTAATCGTCCAGCGCAAACATGCCGGAAAAACCCGGTGCATGGCGCTTGATCTCCAGTGCCTCCCGGTTCATCTCCTCTTCCTCGGTGATCTCAATGACCATCTGGCGGCGCAGCTCGTGCCAGCGCTGGTCCATATACTCGCTGTCCTCCCGGCGCAGGCAGACGCTGGCAATGGAGTTGATGAAGATCAGGGCCTGCCGGTCCACGAGATTTTTGCTGCGCAGGTTGTCAAAGCCTTCCAGCGCCTTGCGGAAGGTCAGCCGCTCGATCTCATACAGCGCGCCCTGCTCCCGGGCCAGCTTCATGATGGTGGCCGGAGAACGCAGGGTGGGCAGGTCCGACCGCATCAGTGCTTCGTAGGCGTGCACCCTGCCGGTCTGTGCCGAGAAGATGGGCTGGAAGTAGTAGTACATCCGCTCTTCGCTGATGAGCTGGTGGAACTCCCGCCGGGTGCGGGCGATGTAGGCCTCCTGATTGTACACGCCGATGTCAAAGTCCTTCATCTGCCCCTTGGTGGAGTGCTTGACCTGATACATGGCAAAGTCTGCATATTTTTTCAGGGTCTCGATGTCCCGGCCATCTTCCGGGTACCAGGCCACGCCGCCGGAAATACTGATGTGCAGGTCGCTGCCGCTGGGCAGTACCACCACGGCCTGCTGCATGGCGCGGGTCAGTGCTTCCAGCTTTTCGCGCAGCTGCTCCCGGCCGGGATAGCCGTAGAACAGCAGCAGGAACTCGTCGCCGGACAGGCGGGCGCACACGGTGCCCGGCGGGCTGTGCTCCGCAATGCAGCGGCCGGTGTTCTGGATGTAGTGGTCACCCCAGTCGTGGCCGTAGGTGTCGTTGATGTGCTTGAGGTCGTCCAGGTCCATCATCAGCAAGGCTGCCACGCCCAGCCGCTCCGGATTCTGGAACAGTTCATGACTCACGCGGTGGAATGCCTGCCGGTTGTACAGGCCGGTGAGGACGTCGTAGTCGCGCTCCCGCTCGATGCGCAGGCGCTCCTGGGTAGCGGCGGTCACATCCTCGGCCAGACCCACCTGCACCCGGTCCTCGGTGGTGACCCGCAGCATGATATAGCGGGTGCGGCCGCCCTGCACCACGGTCAGCACCTTGTCCCCCTCCGCGTTGACGGTGCAGGGGCGGGCCAGCTGGATGTGCTCCAGCAGTTCTCCAAAGGTGCGCACGGTCAGGCTGCTGTCGTCCACCTCCGGGGCACCCAGCAGGGCAAAGAAGTTTTTGGTCACATACACACTGCCGGTGTCATACCGCAGTTCGTAGCCGCCCAGCTCCACACTGGCCATGTCCATGATGCGCAAAAACTTGGTGGAGTTGGTCACAAGGCTGCTGTTCAGCTGGGTGATGGCCTCCGCAAAGCGGTCCAGCTCCCGGATGCCGGTGTGCGAAAACTTGGGGAAGGTCTGTTTGCCGTTGGCTGCCAGCACCTCGCAGTAGAGCTGCTCGGCGGGGCGGGCCAGACCGCGGGACACCAGCAGGCTGCTCACAGCCCCCAGCAGCAGGGTGAGGAGCACCGCAGCGGTGATGACCTGCTGCACGGTGCGGGCAAAGCGGAACAGGATGCTGCTGCGCACCGTGCCCACCAGCAGCCACTTTTCGTTGGAGAAGGGCGCGTTGCGGCTGTACAGGTCCAGGCTCCGGACCGCCGCATAGCCGGTCTCGTCGTTCAGCGTCAGCCAGCGTTCGCCGTCCGTCTGCCGGCAGGTGATCTTTTCCACGCCTGCGTCGATGACGTTGGCATCCAGTCCGTCGCCCGCCGTCAGCGTCAGGAACAGTTCCGGGTCCGACAGGCCCGACGTTGTGGACACCAGCAGATAGGTGCCCTGCCCGCCGTCCTGCAGCTCCTGATACGGCATCTTGGTTTCCAGATAGCTGGTCAGGATCTCCACACCGATGACGCCGTACACGGTGCCGTCCGGCAGGATGAGGGGCTGGGAGTAGGCAATGGCCGTGCGCTCGTCACCGGTGAGCTTGTAGGTCTGGGTGAGCCAGCGGCCGTAGTCGGCGGCGTCCAGCTTTTCGTCATCCTCCCAGGCGGTCTGGAACACGGTGCGCACAAAGCTGCCGTTGGTCAGGCCGCGGTAATTCAGGGCGGTGCTCCAGCTTTTGTCGGTGGTGATGCCCAGCGCCTTGACCACCGCCGCGCTGGAACGCTCCAGCATCAGGTCGGTGTTGCGGTCCGAGGGGCGGGCGTCCGGGTCCAGGTCCCGCAGGTACACGCTGGGCATGGGGCTGCCCACTTCCTTTTCCGCAAGGTCGTGGGTGTTGATCACAAGAAAGATGCCGGTCACGGGGCGAGCGCGCAGTGCACTCACCAGATAGGGCGCGGCGGCTTCCATCAGGGGGTCAGCGGCCTCGCTGCTCTGGTCCATCGTGTCCAGCGAAATGGTGCCGTCCTGCAGCATCTGCTGGGTCAGGTTGTTGATGGTGGTGGAAATGTCGGTGAGCTCCTGTGCCTTGATCAGCATATCCTGCAGGTAGCTGGCACGGTTGCGCACCTGCATGTTCACGATCTGCTTGGCGTTCTGGTTCAGCCGCCCGGACACATTGGTCAGGCCGATGCCGGTCGACAGCAGGATCACCTCCGCCAGCAGCACCGCCATCATGGAAAAGAGGATGGTGCGGAAGATCGGCTTCTCGGGCCGGTGCGCTTTCCACGCACGGTACTTTTCGGCAGGCTTCATGGCACTTCCCCCTTTTCCTGTCGGTTTCCGGTCGTTACGCTCAGCCGGCGTACTCCTCCAGTGCAGTGCAGATGCCCCCATACCAGGCATCAAAGTATTCGTCGGTGAGGAACTCCGCTTCCGCGTCGGCGGCGGGCTGGCCTGCGGCCACCCGCTCCTGCACCGTTGCACGGTCGGCAGAGGCAAGATCGCTCAGGCTGTATTCCAGCACCTTGCGGGCCTTGTTGCCGCCCGCAAAGGCACTTGGCGTATAAAGGGTGTTGTTCTTTACGCTCTGGACTGCATTCGAGAGGATGCGCTCCATCTTCGGGCTCAGTTCCAGGCCGCTGGTCTTGATGGCCTCCATGTCGTTGGCAGCCGTGGTCACCGGCAGGTAGCCGGAGTCCACCGAGAAGGAGATGTTGTTCTCCGGCTGGGTGAACCACTTGAGGAACTCCACCGAGGCATTGATCTCTTCCTCCGTACCGGCAGTGACCACCATACCGGCACCCTGCTGCACGGCCACATCCTCGCCGCCCGCAAACTTCGGGCTGGGCAGCACCGTCATGTCGATGTCGTAGCTCTCGGTGTCGTTCACCATGACCTGCGTGGGGAAGAAGGTGGCGCTGGAGTTGGAACCCACATAGGCCAGCACATTGCCCACCTTGATATCATCGCTGCGGAAGCGGCCGATAGCGGCAAACCACCCCTTGACGAAAGGCACATAGTAGTTGTCCCACAGCTTGCGGGCTACGTCCTTGTCAAAGTTCAAGGTCATCTTTCCGTCCTGCACCTCGAACAGGGTGTCGCCCAGCTGCCGGGCCCCCACCAGCATGTAGTTGGCCATGGCGTCGCGGCCGAACAGAGCCTTGCCGTCGTCCGGCTCCGGCGTCTGGACGTCGGTCCAGTCATAATAGGCACCGGCAGTGGCCACCAGCCCTTCCACGGTGGAAAGGTCGTCGTAGACGGCACCGGTGGCCTGGGCAAACTTCTCCCAGTCGGTCTCGTTCAGGAACATCAGCTCGGTGGATTTTGCCACCGGGAAGATCTTCATGCTGCCGTCGCCGTCAAAGTCGCCTTCGTCCAGGTAGCCCTGCACATACTGGGCGCGCTCGTCCTCGGTAAGGTACTGGCTCAGGTCCACCAGCATGCCCATCTGGTCCAGCGCATAGGCGGTGTCAGCATAGGCCGAGAAGATGTTGGGCATGGCCGCAGCACCCACCTTGCCCTGGGCCGCATCCATCACGTTGGTCTCCAGGTCGCTCATGCTGCCCTGGCTGGCACTTTCCACCCGGATGCCCTTTTCGCGGCCGGTGGTCTCGTTGAACTGGTCCACCAGCTTGTTGAAACTTTCCAGCTGGTCACCATTGTAATAGTTCCACACGGTGATATGGGTCACCCCGGCGGTGCCTCCGGATTTTCCGGTGCTGTGCGCTGCGCCGCCGCAGGATGCACAGCCCAGTGCCAGCGCCGCAGCGCACAGCAGACTGACGAATGCTCGAATGTGCTTTTTCATCGTAACGCTCTCCTCGCTTTTCCCACAGCGGCACCCACTGCTGCTTATCCGTTTAACTATACCACGCTTTCCGGGGCGGTGTAAACCAAGCGTCCCAAAATCGTACCAAAATCGTCACATTCACAACAATTCCGCTCAAGTTTCAGGCATTATTTTCACTTTTTTCCGGCAGCAAAAAGCCGCCGGGCAGGAAACCTTCTCCTGCCCGGCGGCCTTCTTCTTTTATGGTGTTATTTCCTGCGGCTTACTTGCCCATGGCGTGCTTTGCGGCCAGCATGCCGAAGGTGTAGCAGCGGCCCAGGGACAGGCCGGTCT
>OLPS01003554.1_pt1 | contig 12104 bp, 10 predicted proteins | sample 1673071 | NCBI WGS metagenome assembly OLPS01 (sample SAMEA3136752, study PRJEB25190) | human gut metagenome | reverse complement strand
TTGGTACCTTCGGTGTTCTGTATCACTTCGGCGGCGAGCTGTCTGAGAACGGCGACGAGATCTGGGCCGCTGTGGCACAGGACTACACCGCACTGTCTGCTTACGCCTTCATGATCTTCAACCTGCTGTGCGCTCCCTGCTTCGCAGCGATGGGTGCCATCAAGCGCGAGATGAACAACGGCAAGTGGACCGCCATCGCCATTGGTTATATGTGCGCTCTGGCTTACTGCGCCGCTCTGGTGGTGTACCAGCTGGGCGGCCTGATTACCGGTGAGATCGGCTTCAACTTCTTCACCATCGTGGCTGCTGTTGTTCTGGTGGCCTTCATCTACCTGATGGTGCGTCCCAACAAGTACGCGGGCGACAACGAAGTCAAGATCGACGTGACCAAGATCTGATCAAACTGCACGACATTGTGAAAGGGTGTGTTTTGTATGATGGAATTCCTCGCTGCAAATTTTAATCTGCCCACGATCATTGTGGCAGTCATCGTGTTTGGCGGTGTGGGCTGGATCACATGGCACTCCCACAAGCATGGCGGCGGCTGCAGTGGGTGCAGCGGCTGCGGCGAAGGCGGCTGCAATGGCAGCTGCAGCGGTTGCAGCGGCTGTCACTGAGCATTGAAATGATCCGCAAAGGGCGCGGGCTGGAACATTCGGCTCGCGCCCTTTTTTCAGAAACAAAAAGTTAGCTTTGGATAACATTGGAAAATCTATCAGAAAAGAGAGTGATCGGCATGGAACTGACGTCGGCACATCTGCGCTATCTGCTGGCGATCTATGAGGTCTCGCGCACCCACCTGGACATCAGCTCCCGCAGCATTGCGGAAAAGCTGGGGGTGACCAAACCCTCGGTGGTGCGCATCATGAATCTGCTCATGGAGCGCGGCATGATCGTAAAGGAGCACTACGGCAAGATCTATATGACCGACCGGGGCATCTGGGTGGCCAAACAGGTGCATGCGGAGATGGAAAGCATTCTGGAGCATTTTCCGCCGGTGAGCCAACCCCTGACCGAGGAGGAAAAGACCGCTGCGGCCCTGGCCATGACCAGCGCCCTGCCGGACCGCATTTTTACCGGCGAATACGACCGTCTGTTCGGCGCTGACGCCGACCGGACAGAAAGAGAGAAGAATCCGTGATCAACAAAAAGCTGCTCTCCTTTGACCGCGGGGCCCTGCGCTTTGTGGGGGCCAACGTGGCATTCCAGTGGATGGGCATGCTGTGCAACGTGATCTTTGTGCGGGCCATCGCCCGGCTGGTGGGGGCGGCCTTTGCGGGCATGCTCACCACCGGGGTGCTGTGGCAGAACCTTCTGCTGTGTCTGGGCACGGTGCCGTTCCGGTTTGTGTTCACCCTGCTGGCATCCGGCATGAGCGACCAGGCTTCCAAGAACGTCAAGCGCACTCTGCGCAGCAACATTTACGACAAGCTGACCCGTCTGGGCCCCAATTACACCGAGACGGCTGCCACCAGTGAGGTGGTCATGCTGGCCAGTGAAGGCGTGGAACAGATCGACACCTACTTTGCCAAGTACCTGCCCCAGCTGGTATACAGCCTGCTGGCCCCGGTCACCCTGTTCGTGCTGCTGGTGGGAGTGCACGCACGGTCGGCCATCATCCTGCTGTGCTGTGTGCCGCTCATCCCCATGTCCATCGTGGCGGTGCAGAAATTTGCCAAAAAGCTGCTGGCAAAATACTGGGGCGAGTACACCACCCTGGGCGACAGCTTTCTGGAAAACATCCAGGGCCTGACCACCCTGAAGATCTATCAGGCCGATGGCTGGAAGCATGAGCAGATGAACGCCCAGGCCGAGCGCTTCCGCAAGATCACCATGAAGGTGCTGACTATGCAGCTGAATTCGGTGACCCTGATGGACCTGATGGCCTACGGCGGGGCCGGGCTGGGCATCATCAGTGCGGTGTCCGCCTTTGCCAAGGGTCAGCTGAGCCTGACGGCCACGTTGACCATCGTGCTGCTGGCGGCAGATTTCTTCCTGCCGCTGCGGCTGCTGGGCAGCTATTTCCACATTGCCATGAACGGTGCTGCCTCGGCAGAAAAAATCTTCAAACTGCTGGCAGCAGAGGAACCCGCCGATGGCGAACAGACCGTGCCGGAACAGGCTGCCCTGCAGCTGGAGCACGTTACCTTTGGGTACGAGAAGGACCGCACCATTCTGCAGGACGTATCCCTGACCATCCCGCAGGGCAGCTTTGTCTCGCTGGTGGGTGAGTCCGGCTGCGGCAAGAGCACCATTGCGGCGCTGCTGTCCGGCAGCCGCACCGGTTACACCGGCAGCGTGACGCTGGGCGGTGTGCCGGTGGAACAGCTGCAGCGGGCCCAGCGCCTGCGTGCCCTGACGCTGGTGCCCCACAATGCCACCATTTTCAAGGGCACGGTGGAAGCAAACCTGCGCATGGCAAAGCCCGATGCCACCGAGGCCGAGCTCTGGGCTGCACTGGAACAGGTGAACCTGGCCGACTTCTGCCGCAGCCAGGACGGCCTGCAGACGGCCCTGCATGAGGGCGGCAGCAACCTGTCCGGCGGCCAGCGGCAGCGCCTTGCCATGGCCCGCGCCCTGCTGCACGACACCCCCATTTATCTGTTTGACGAAGCCACTTCCAACGTGGACGCCGAGAGCGAAAACGACATCATGGCAGCCATCCGGAGCCTGGCGGGCCGCAAAACGGTGATCCTGATCTCTCACCGGCTGGCCAACGTGGTGGACAGCGACTGCATCTATGTGCTGGACAAGGGCCGCATCGCAGAGCGGGGCACCCACGCGGAACTGCTGAAAAAGCAGGGCACCTACAGCCGTCTGTACACGGCCCAGAAGCAGCTGGAAATGCTGGAAACGGAGGATGCCTGATATGAACGAACCCAAGCATCGCAGCCCCTTTGTCCTTGTGGGCCGCCTCATCGTGCTGGTCAAGCCCATGCTGCCCATCATGCTGGCGGCCATCGTCATGGGCGTGGCGGGGCACTTCTGCGCCACCTTCATTACCATTTCCGGCGGCTTTGGCATCCTGCGGGCGCTGGAGCTGGCCAGCCCGCTGCGCTCGGTGGGCGTTGCCTTTGCCTGCATTCTGGTATTTGCCCTGCTGCGCGGCATCCTGCGCTATGCAGAGCAGGCTTCCAACCACTATATCGCTTTCAAGCTGCTGGCCCTCATCCGGGATCAGGTGTTCGGCGCGCTGCGCCGCTTGACCCCGGCCAAGCTGGAGGGCCGTGACCGCGGCGACCTGATCTCCCTGATCACCGCCGACATCGAGGCACTGGAAGTGTTCTATGCCCACACCATCTCGCCCATCTGCATCGCCTGCATCTGTGTCATCGGCATGACCGGTTTTGCGGCCAGTTACCACATCCTGCCCGCACTGGTGCTGCTGGCCGGGTACCTGCTGGTGGGCGTGGCCCTGCCGGTGTGGAGCGCAAAGCGCGGCGACAAGGTGGCCCGGGAGTACCGGCAGGCCCTGGCCGACACCAACAGCTATGTGCTGGAGAGCTTGCGCGGCCTGCGTGATACGCTGCAATATCAGGACACCGCCGCCCGTGCGGCCGGCATCACGGCCCACAGCGAGACACTGGGCGAGAAGCAGAAGGCCCTGAAATACCGCGAGGGCCTGACCGTGGCCATCACCAACACCCTGATCCTGTTCACGGTCATCGCGGTGCTGGGAGTGAGCCTGCAGCTGTACCGGAACGGGCAGATGGGCGTGGAAGGGGTGCTCATCTGCACCCTGTCGGCTCTGAGCTCCTTTGGCCCGGTGGTGGCACTGGCCAACCTTGGTGCCAGCCTGACCCAGGTGTTTGCCAGCGCCGACCGTGTGCTGGATCTGCTGGACGAAGAGCCTGTGACCGCCGACGTGACCGATGGTGCCCATACGGCCTTTGCGGGGGCGCAGGCGGAGCATGTGAGCTTCTCCTATGCGGACGAAGAGGTGCTGCACGACCTGAGCCTGACCATCCCGGAAAAGAAGATCGTGGGCATCACCGGCCGCTCCGGCAGCGGCAAGTCCACCTTCCTGCGGCTGCTCATGCGTTTCTGGGATGTGAACACCGGCACCATCCGCTTTGGCGAGGAGGACATCCGCCGGGTGAACACGGCCACTTTGCGGGCACAGGAGAGCCTTGTGACCCAGGAGACGGAGCTGTTCAACGACACCATCGAGAACAACATCCGCATCGCCAAGCGGGATGCCACCCGCGAAGAAGTGGAAGCGGCCTGCAAAAAGGCCGCACTGGACGGCTTTATCCGCAGCCTGCCCAAGGGGTATGACACCCCCGTGGGTGAGCTGGGCGGGGCCTTGTCCGGCGGCGAGCGGCAGCGCATCGGTGTGGCGCGGGCATTCCTGCACGATGCACCCTTCCTGCTGCTGGACGAGCCTACCTCCAACCTCGACAGCCTGAACGAGGGCGTGATCCTCAAGGCGGTGCGGGCCGAGTGCCGGGACAAGACGGTGCTGCTGGTTTCCCACCGAAAGTCCACCATGGCTGCCGCCGATGTGACCTACTCGGTAGAAAGCGGCCGCCTGAGCTGAGAAAACAAACTGCAACCCAACGAAAAGGGCCTGTCTCACAAGAGACAGGCCCTTTTTTGCTGCATGTTTATGGATCAGTAATTGACGGCTTTGAGGATCTGGCGGCCAATGTACTTGTGGCCGGAAACGGTGGGGTGGCCGTCGTTGGCAGTGCGGGTATAGGGGATGGGCACATAGGTCACATCATACTGGGCGGCCAGCTTGGCTGCGGCGGTGTTCAGCCGACGGAAGTGGCGGCTCCAGGAGGGCATCAGGGGCACCGGGTTATTGTAGCTCAGTATCATGATCTGGGCCTCCGGGTTCAGCTCACGCAGGTCCTTCATCACACGCTCCAGCTGGGTCACAGTATCGGCGTAGGTGGAGGTGCAGATCTGGTTCATGCCAGTGGTCAGCAGGTGCATCACGGCACGGAACTCCGAGGGGGTCAGGGTCAGCTGCTTCAGGCAGTCCATAAAGTAGTCGATGTTGTCCGGGGTCAGGTTGCGGAACATTCCGGTGACCATGCTGTTGGCCAGCTTTTCACTTTTCCAGTTGGTAGCCTCGCCCAGGGCCACGATGGTGCGGATCAGGGCGTCGTTGGCACCGATCTGCAAGGTGATGAGGTCCGCTTTCTGGATATATTCCTTCAGCTCCGGCACCGAGGTATACTGCACGCCGGAATAATGGTTCATGGCCGGCATGGCACCAGTCTCGATCAGGTCTGCCAGGTCCTTGGTCATCACGGCGGGCAGGCCCAGGTTGATGGCGTGGTCACGATCCAGGCCCAGCTGGTCGGCTACATAGCCCACAAAGCACTGGCCATCGTAGCCTTTGTAATTGCCGGACATATCGAAGCCGTTCTGGACCAGCTTGTACTGCAGGCCGCTCAGGCCCACGCCGGCAGTCACGCTGTCACCGATGGCGACATAGGTGTACTCTTTTTTGGCGGTGGGCTCTGCAACAGGCGCCACAGCATCGTCTTCGGTAAGAGCTTCCGGCTCCACTTCCTGCACGGCGGTTTCCGGCTCAGCAGTCTCTTCGGTGGTGGGGTTCTCTGCAAAGGCAGGAACGGCCAGCGACAGCAGCAGCGCGGCCGACAGCAGCAGGCTTGCAATGCGTTTTGTTTTCATGGTCATCATTCCCTCTTTCCCCGCAACATCTCAAGGCTGCGGAACTGCTTCCATGATAAGGAAATGAAGGGGGAATGTCAATTGACAAAACGTGGAAAATCGCAGGAAAAAGTTGTCAAAATAGAAGTTTTTGAAGCTGAATGCCGGAAATAAACGCAGGAAAGCAAAAAGACCCTGCCGGACAGGCAGGGCCTTGAAAAAACGAAACGTTTACTTGCGGACGGCCTTCAGGATCTGGCGAGCGATGTACTTGTGACCGCACACCGTGGGGTGACCGTCGTTGGCAATGGAGGTGTAGGGGATGGACACATAGTCTGCGCCGTACTGCTGGGCCAGGGCCTTGACGGAGCGGTTCAGCAGGCGGAAGTGTCTGCCGTAGGTGGGCAGGAAGGGCAGAGGGTTGTAGTAACCCACCAGAATGATCTGGGCGTCAGGGTTCAGGGCTCTCAGCTCCTGAAGGATCTGTTCCACGTTGGCCACGGTCTGGCCCCGGGTCTGGTCACAGATCTCCTCCATGCCGGAATCCAGCAGCTTCAGGGCGGCCTTCAGCTCTTCCGGGGTCAGGTCCAGGTTTTCCAGGCCCTTTTTCAGGGTCTGGAGGGTCTGGAGATTCAGCTCCCGCATGGTGCCCGTCAGCAGGGGAATCAGCAGTTTGGTGGCCTTGCCGTTGGTGGCTCTGCCCATGGCCCCCATGAGCTGGAGCACAGTGTCGTTGGAGCCGATGAGCAGGGTGATCAGGTCGGCGTCTGCCAGTTCCTGCCGCAGGGTAGGCAGGTCGTAGTAGGCGACACCGGAGGCGGTGGAGCCGGTCCTGACCAGGTCCAGGATGTTGCTGCTCATGGCAGCAGGCATACCGTAGTTCACGGCATGGTCCCGGTCCAGGCCCAGGGCGTCGGCCACCCGGGCCACATAGCAGTCTTTGGAGTAATCGTGGTAGTTTTCCTGCACATCATAGCTCTTGGCGGTGCTGGAAAAGTGGGTGTCCTTCAGGCCCACGCCGGTGGTGATGCTGTCACCCAGGGCAACATAGGTATAGGAATTTTCCTCTGCTGCAAAGGCAGGCAGTACCGGCAGCACCAGCAGTGCCAGGGCTAGCAGCAGGCTGACAAGACGTTTTTTCATAATGAACCTCCTTATATGGCAAACTCAGAAAAAATTACTTTTCCAGAGCCTTCAGGATCTGACGTGCCAGATATTTGTGGCCGCAGGCGGTGGGGTGGGCGTCGTTGGCCACCAGGGTGTAGGCGGCAGAGGCAAAAGCCACGTCGTACTGCTGGGCCAGCTTCTGCACCGAGCGGTTCAGGGTGCGGAAGTGCTTGACAAAGGGGTTGGCAGGAGCCGGCAGCAGGGGAACGGGATTGTAGTAGCCCACCAGAACAATCTGGGCGTCGGGGTTCAGGGCCTTCAGCTCCTGGAGCAGGGCCTCAAGGTTGGCCAGGGTGGTGGCCTGGCTCTGGGCGCAAATGTCGGCAACGCCGCTGCTCAGCAGCTGCAGCAGGGCCTTGCGCTGCTGGGCGGTGATGTTCAAAGAGTCCAGGTTCTCCCGGAGGGCGGCAAAGGAGGAGGCGTCCATCTGGCGGAAGTCGCCCTCCAGCATAGGCAGCAGGGCCTCAAAGACCTGGGGGCCGCCCATGGCAGAGGCAATGCCGTACATGATAGGCACCAGTACGTCGTTGGCACCGATCTCCACCGTGATCACCTGAGCGTGCTTCAGCTCCTGGCGCAGGTCAGGCAGAGAGAAATTGATGCTGGCACTCTGGCAGGAGCCTGTCCGCACCAGCTCCAGCAGGTCGCCGCTCATCAGGGCAGGCATTCCGTAGTTGGCGGTCTGGTCCCGGCTCAGGCCCAGGCCCTCGGCCACCCGGGCCACATAGCAATCCTTGGAGTAGCCCTGGTAGTTGCCGGACACATCGTAGTACCGGCCGTTCCGCTGGTAGACCGCATCCGGCAGGCCGATGCCGGCTACGATGCTGTCGCCCAGGGCAATGTAGGAATACTGGTGCTGGGCTGCTTCCGCAGTTTCCGTCTGGGTCTGCACCGGGGTGGGGTCTGCAGCGGCAGGCTGGGCGGCCCCGGCAGAGACCACCGGCAGCATCAGCAGAGCCAGGGTCAGCAGCAGGCTGACAAGGCGTTTTCTCATAATGCTCCTCCTTTTTGACCAATGGGGTTTTCTTCTATCATAAAAAGAGAACCGGGCAATGTCAAGGCATGTTTTTCAAAAAATGTCGGATAAATCAAAAACGGCCGTGCACAGGGCACGACCGTAACAGGCAGAGCTTAATAATCCCGGGGGCTGATCTCTTCTTCCAGCTTGCGGTAGTCCACCTTACCGATGGGGGTCAGCGGCAGCTCATCGAGGAACTTGTAGCCCACGGGCTGGACGTACTCCGGCAGCTCTTCTTTGCAGATCTGCTGCAGCTCCCGCACGATCTGACGCTTTTTGTGGTCAGCAGCGGGGTCCAGCACGACATACACAAAGGGCAGGCGGCCCTGCACATGGTCCTTGTCGGTGCAGCCCACCACCGAGCACTGCTGCACGGCGGGGTGGCGGCTGATGACGTTCTCGATCATGGAGGGGAACACCTTGAAGCCATCGTGGCGGATGATCAGCCGCTTGATGCGGGAGTCCAGGAACACGAAGCCGTCCTCATCCATATAGCCGACGTCGCCGGTGTGTGCCCAGACGCGGCCATCCGAGTGGTGGCGCAGCAGGGCAGCCGTTTCGGCGGGCTTGCCGTAATAGCCCTTCATGATGGCAGGGCCGGAGATGCAGAGCTCACCGCGCTCGCCGATGGGAAGCTCGGTGTCGGTACCGGGCTCAAACACCGACACAAGGGTGTTCACCAGCGGGATGCCCACACTGCCCACCTTGTTGGCAAGGCCGGAAGCAGCGGTGGCGGCAGAAGAAACCTCGGTCATGCCGTAGCCCTTGGCCAGGCCGTACTCCACGCCGTGAGCGGCCAGGAAGTCGTTCACGCTCTGCTCGGCACCCACCGTGATGGCGTCGCCGCCGGCAGCATAGTTGCGGATGAAGGACAGATCCTTGTTCTTCAGCAGCGGCGAAGAGGCCATCTGCTGGTAGTGGGCCGGCACGCCGAACATGTGCTCCGGCTTGTACTTCCAGATCAGGGCACCCAGCTTTGCAGGGTCCAGATTGGGGATGATGATCACGGTAAGGCCCAGCACCAGCGGCAGGTGCACGCCGCAGGCGTAGCCATAGGCAATGAACGGGGGCATGATGTTCATCAGCTTCTGGCCGCGGCGGAACAGCTTTTCGTAAGCACCGAACTGCTGTGCGATGGAGTTGAAGTCCACATCGGTCAGCATGACGCCCTTGGGCGAGCCGGTGGTGCCGCCGGTGTGCACCACCACGCAGGTGTGATCCGGGTCGTAAGGCTCGGCACCGGTGTCTTTGCCCTCACCGGCGGCAATGAAATCCTTCCAGCGGATCACGTTGGAAGAATAGCGGTTCTTGTCGGGGGTGGACAGCTTGTAGCCCACGGCCAGATGCAGCGGCAGGGAGTCGGCGGGGGACACCACCAGCACCCGTTCCACGTTGGTGCGCTTGGCAGCCTGCTGGCAGCGGTCGTAGACCACGTTCAGGCAGATGAGCAGGTGGGAGTCCACCTCGGTGATGTACTCGTGGATGCCCTCAGCACTATAGCGCGGGTCCACCAGATTCAGGGAGGCACCGATCATGTCGGCAGCATAGAACGCATAGATGACCTCCGGGGTCATCACGCTGACCACGGTGGCAATGTCGCCTTTTTTCATGCCGATGGCACGGAAGGCCGCCGCCGTCTTTTTGACGTTGACGATGAGGTCGGCATAAGTGATCTTGCGGCCGTAATAGGTGATGGCGGTCTCGGTCAAGTGCGTTTTGTTCTGGCGGCAGACGTACTCGAAGGCGCTGCATTCGGGCGGCGTCTGATCGAAGAACTTGGGGTCATAGTATTTGAGCCAGGGTTTTGCGACGGATGCGTAGATGGGTTCGTGTGGTGCAGTCGTCATAGGATTCAGGACCTTTCTTTTTTTCTTCTTCTTTCATTTTCCCAGAAACGGCAGAAAAAGCATGTTCTGCCGGACACTTTTTGACAGGTAAAAGGCCAAAACGGCCCACCGTTATTGTAGTGGACGGCGGTCGGAATGTCAAGGAATAAACTGTGAGAAATCAAAAAAGGACGAACCATCAACGGTTCATCTGGTAAAAACTGTGTAAAGTGATTGGATCGCGACCCGAAGCAGCTCAGGCCTGCGGCAGCCACTGCGCGGCCTCGGCGGCGCTGCAAAGAACCCAGTGCCTCGGGCGCAGCTCCCGCCACTGGGGCGCTTCGGTGGAATAATCGTGCATGGCGGGGTCGTACACCAACAGCTTTTTATTGCGCTCCCGGCGGGGGTCCGGCATGGGGATGGCGGACAGCAGGCTGCGGGTGTAGGGATGGATGGCGTGGGCCACCAGCTCCTCCGCGTCGGCCAGTTCCACGATGCTGCCCTTGTGGATGACTGCGATGCGGTCCGAAATGTAGCGCATCACCGAGAGATCATGGGCGATGAACAGGTAGGTGATGCCGCGTTCCTTCTGCAGGCGGCGCAACAGGTTGAGCACCTGGGCCCGGATGGACATATCCAGGGCACTGATGGGCTCGTCGGCTACAATGAACTCCGGCTCCACGATGAGAGCCCGGGCAATGCCGATGCGCTGCCGCTGACCGCCGGAAAACTCGTGGGGGAACCGGGAGGCAAACTCCGGCAGCAGGCCCACGTCCAGCAAAGCCTGCCGCACTTTTTCTTCCCGCTGGGCGGCGGAGAGGTCGGGCCGCACGTTCTGCAGGCCCTCGCCCACGATGTAGCTCACCTTGGCGCGCTCGTTCAGCGAGGACTGCGGGTCCTGAAAGATCATCTGGATCTCACGGGTGATCTGCTTGTCCAGCGCACGCGGGATTTTGCCGTTGATCTTCTGGCCCTTGTACAGGATCTCACCGCCAGAGGTGGGCAGAATGCGCAGGATGGCCCGGCCGATGGTGGTCTTGCCGGAGCCGGACTCGCCCACCAGACCAAAGGTCTCGCCCTTGTAAATCTGGAAATTGGCGTTCTGTACGGCGGCAAAGGCCTTGCGGCCGGAGCCGTAGGTCACATTCAGGTCCTTCACTTCCAGAAGGACTTCTTTTTCCACGGCCATCTTACAAGCCCTCCTTTTGCAGTTTTTTCACCGCAGCAGGCGGCTCGATGTGGGGTGCCCGGGGGTCCAGCAGCCAGGTCTTGGCCTTGTGGGTGGGCGAAACTTCAAAGTACGGTGGGCGCTTGACATAGTCGATCTTCAGTGCCTGCGGGTTGCGGGGCGCAAAGGCGTCGCCGCGGATCTCGGCAAAGAGGTTGGGCGGGGTGCCCACGATGTTGAACAGGTCCTCGCCTTTTATGCCCATCTGGGGCATGCTGGACAGCAGTGCCCAGGTATAGGGGTGGCGGGGGTCATAGTAGATCTCGTCGGCGGTGCCGATCTCTACGATGTCGCCGGCGTACATCACGGCCACCCGGTCGGCAATGTTGGCCACGACGCCCAGGTCGTGGGTGATCATGACGATGGTCAGGTGGTACTTGGCCCGCAGCTCCTTGAGCAGCTGCAAAATCTGAGCCTGAATGGTCACATCCAGCGCGGTGGTGGGCTCGTCACAGATCAGGATCTTCGGGCTGCAGGCCACCGCAATGGCGATCACCACGCGCTGACGCATGCCGCCGGAGAACTCGTGGGGGTACTGCTTAAACCGCACTTCCGGGTCAGAGATGCCCACGTCCCGCAGGTATTCCAGTGTTCTGGCCCTAGCCTCGGTGCCCTTCAGGCCCTGATGCAGGGTCACGGCCTCCAAAATCTGGTCGCCGATGGTTTTCAGCGGGTTCAGGCTGGTCATGGGGTCCTGCATGATCATGGCAATTTCGCGGCCCCGGATGCGCAGCCAGTCCTTCTCGGTTTTCAGGCCGGACAGGCGCACCGGCTCTGCGCCGGGGGTAGGGCAGTAGTCGATGGTGCCGCCGGTGATGGAGCCATTGGTGTCCAACAGGCCCATGAAACTCTTGGTGAACACGCTCTTGCCGGAGCCGGACTCGCCCACGACGGCCAGCACTTCGCCCCGGTACAGGTCCAGGTCGATGCCGCGGATGGCGTGCAGCACCCGGCCGCGCAGGTTGAACCGGATATCCAGCCCCCGCACCGAGAGGATGCAGTCGTTTTCGTTCATCATGCATTCCTCCTTACTGCAGGTGGTTCTTCGGGTCGGCGGCGTCCGAGAACGCGTTGCCAATCAGATAGAACGCAATGGTGACAAAGCTCAGAATCAGGGTGGGGTAGAGCAGCTGGTAGCGCAGACCGGCCTGCATCATCACCTTGCGGCCGTCGTTGACCAGATTGCCCAGCGAGGGCGTCTCCACCGAGAGGCCCAGGCCGATGTAGGTGATGAACA
>OLPS01003551.1_pt1 | contig 12119 bp, 7 predicted proteins | sample 1673071 | NCBI WGS metagenome assembly OLPS01 (sample SAMEA3136752, study PRJEB25190) | human gut metagenome | reverse complement strand
CTCACACCACCGTGCGTACCGTTCGGTACACGGCGGTTTCAACAGTTGACGTGCATAGACTGATAAGCTGTGGCAAGATCATAAAAGCCCCAGTTTGTAGACCTAAAACAGAATACCGTTCCTTACATAGCAGTCATGCGCTTCGGTGCCTGGCTGCTAATTTTTTTGCGAAAGGAGCAGTATCGAATGAAGCTTGTATTAGCGGAAAAGCCCTCGGTTGCCATGAGTCTCTCGAAGGTGATCGGGGCAAATCAGCGCGGAGACGGTTATATGGAGGGCAATGGCTACCTTGTCAGCTGGTGTGTGGGGCATCTGGTGGAACTTTCCCAGCCGGAAGCCTATGATGAAAAGTATGCCAAGTGGAGGTATGATGATCTTCCGATTTTGCCGGATCATTGGCGGTATCAGGTATCTGCCAGCACGAAAAAGCAGTTCGGAATCCTGAAAAAGCTCATGCAGCGGAAAGATGTGGAGAGTCTGATCTGTGCAACCGATGCAGGGCGTGAGGGAGAACTGATTTTCCGGCTGGTTTACCATCAGTGCGGCTGCAAAAAGCCGGTGGAACGACTTTGGATTTCCTCGATGGAGGACAGTGCGATCCGGGAAGGCTTTCAGAAGCTCCGACCGGGAACAGAATATGATGCCTTATATGAGGCGGCTTTATGTCGGGAGCGTGCCGACTGGATTGTCGGAATCAACGCAACCCGGCTTTTTTCATGCCTGTATGGGCAGACCCTGAATGTGGGGCGCGTGATGACACCAACGCTTGCGATGGTGGTCATGCGGGATGCAGCAATCCGGGCTTTCAAGCCAGAGCCGTTCTACTCGGCAGAATTGAAATTCCGGGATTTTCAAGCAGGCGGTGAGAGGATGAAAGAAAAAGCAGAAGCAGAAAAACTGGTGGCAGAGTGCTGTCAGGCAGGTAGTGCCATCATTACCAAGGTGGAGCAGAAAGAAAAATCAGAGAAGCCCCCGGCCTTGTTTGATCTGACATCGCTTCAGAGAGAAGCAAACCGGCAGCTGGGATTCACTGCCCAGCAGACCTTGGATTACACGCAGGCTCTGTACGAGAAGAAACTCGTGACATATCCCCGTACCGACAGCCGGTATCTGACGGATGATATGGCACCGCTTGTGCCGGAACTTGTTTCCGTGATTCAGCAGAGCTTTCAGATTCAGCCGGATGCACCGGCACCGGTGAATGCAGCACAGGTCATCAATTCCAAGAAAGTCACCGATCACCATGCCATAATCCCCACAAAAACAGCGGCGGGTTATGACATTTCCTCTCTTCCCAGTGGAGAACAGGCGGTTCTTACCATGCTGGCGGTGCGACTGATTTGCGCGGTAGGAACTCCCTGCCGCTATGCAGAGACCATAGTAGAAGCCGAGTGCGCTGGTCAGAAGTTCCGCACGAAAGGTAAAACAGTCACGGATATGGGCTGGAGGCGATATGCAGGAAAGGCAGTTGAAGATGCTGAGAAGAATGCGGAGGCAGGTGATCTTCCGGAGCTTTCGGAAGGCATGACATTGGAACTTGCCGGTGTCGATCTGAAAGAAGGCAAGACCAGCCCACCCAAGAGGTTTACCGAAGATCTTCTGCTTTCAGCAATGGAAAGTGCCAGCTCGGATGAGTTCCCGGCTGGTGTAGAGCATAAAGGCATCGGTACACCGGCCACACGCGCTGCCATTATCGAAAAACTGGTACAGAAAGGCTTTATCGAGCGCAGGGGCGATAAGAAAATGAAATATCTGTGTTCTACGGACAAGGGAAATGCGCTGGTGACGGTGGTGCCGGAACAGATTCAGTCTCCATCCATGACGGCAGACTGGGAGGAAAAACTGCTGAAAATAGAACACGGCGAGTACGACAGCGATGCCTTTATGGGCGAAATCAGCAGCATGGTCAGCGGACTTGTTAAAACCTACGAGGCTGTAAAAGGTGCTGATGTGCTGATGCAGCCGGAACGGAAAGTCATTGGTTCCTGCCCGGCCTGCGGCAATGATGTCTGTGAAACGGCAAAGGGATGGTTTTGCAGGGATAAGGGCTGTAAATTTGCGCTCTGGAAGGAAAACAGGTTCTTTCAGACACTGGGAAAGCAGATGACAGAGGAACTGGCAAGCCAACTGGTAAATCAGGGGAAAGCACGACTTACCCATTGCTATTCCAAGAAGTCTGGACGTTACTATGACACAACCGTTCGTGTAGAGACTGGCGAGGACGGTGCAGCAGCATTTAAGCTGGAGTTTGGAGGTAAAAAATGAGCATGAAAATGATGAATGCAGCTTATCTGGTGGATAATGTCGCTCTGCTTTCCTTGCAGGAAAAGCAGGACGGCGTGGAATTCCACTGCTTTGATATGAACAGTAAGGTGCAGACCGCCGAAGGACGTATTGGCTGGGATGTGTTGGATAAACAGCCGTTTTCTACGCTGGAAGAAAGCGCGAGGATGGCGGCACTCAAGGAGATTCCCCAGCTGGACGGTCTTACCGTTGCGCCGGTAGCCCCGGAGATGTTGGAGCAGATGCGAGGCGGCAGAAAGGTTCTTTGGCAGATGAAAAAGGCTGATCCTGAGCTGGAGAATGCTAAAAATATCCGGTTTATCACCAGCAACTACGAGGATCGGTTCAAAATCCCGGATGGCAGTGCGGTGGAGGTCGAGTATCCGAATCGAAAATTCTCAGCCCGCTGCGAATATATGGACGAATATCATCTGCGCCTTGGGTATGATGTTCTGCACATCTGTCAGCTGGCAGAAATGCTGGAACGCGGCGGTGGCACATGCCGCCCGGAGCCATTGATTACAGAAGAACACAGCGCATGGGATTTGGGAAGCAAGGGCTTTCTTGCCATTCAGACCTGTGAGGACGGTTACGACTATACCTTATATCATAAGGACTTCACGGAAATTGACGGCGGACAGATCGACAACCCGGAAATCAGCATGAATGCAGCCAGAGACCAGATTCTTTCGGATTATGGGTTCGGTGGACGCACCATGACGCGGATTGACTATGATGAACTTTGTGATCGAGCAGAGGATGCAGAAATCAGTAGACGGGAATCTGTGCTGGGTAAACTCTCGGATCTGTCTTCCAGAACGGATACACCAGCGAAAGCTGCCAAGGCGAAGGAGGCGGAGAGATGAAATATAAGCTTACGAAGGCAGAGCAGGAAACCGTCATCAATTTTGACAATGAACTGGATACTGCCAGTATTTACACCCATGACAGCCGCCTGATTAAGAAGCTTCGGAAACTGCGAAAACAGTATCCGGAGCAGTTTGTTTTGGAGCATCGGGAGCAAGGGTCAGTCACTTATACGATTCCGAAACGCTGTGTTGGTATCCGACCGCCTTATAGTGAAAAACGACGGGAACAGCAGCGACAGGAAGCAAAGGAAAACGGCCTGCCGTTTATGGAGAAGGGAGAAATGAACGATGGCAAGAATTGAAAAATGGGATGAAGTGCATGGAAATCAGGCACCGGACGAAAGAATGATGGCATTTCTCGACAGCGCTACCGACCAGTATGCGATTTTGCAGCTTCGCCGCAGCGAGAATACGGTATATGAACGCTTTTCGTCTATGCGCGAACTGGAACGGATGGGGCTGGAACCGGATATTGACCATTATGAGGTGGTGTATACGGCTCCGCTTCTTCCATACAAGGATCAGAATACGATGTTGGAGGAACTGTATGCGAAATTCAATGTTTCCCGCCCTGATGATTTTACTGGGCATAGTCTTTCTGTGTCTGACATCGTGGCTTTACGGCAGAATGGTGTTGTAAGCTGTCACTATGTAGATTCCATCGGCTTCCAGGAACTGCCCGGATTTTTGAAACCGGAGAATTACCTGAAAGCCGCAGAAATGGCAATGGAAGACGATTACGGCATGATTGATGGCGTGATCAATAACGGAAAGAAGGAAGAACCGGCAGAGAAAGCGTCGGTTTTGGATCAGCTGAAGGAAAAGCAGGAGGCGGTGCTGCCTGCGCCGCCTCGTAGGTGCTGCGAAGAAAAGGAGTTATAAATGCGTTTTACGGATGACGAATGGATGCTCATGATGCTTTACAGCCCTGGCACACGGACAGGGCTGATCGAAGAGCTTCAAAAGATGCAGAAAAGTCTGACCGGCAGAGATAGAAACCTGCGCAGGTGGACGGCCTCGCTGATTGCGAAACTGGCAGAGATGACGGATGCAGAATATGAGGCACTGGATTTGTATCCAGACGAATAAAGGAGAGGAGGAAAAAATAGATGATGACGAAAACGGCTTATTATATGCAGATGGCGCAGGAAGCTGCGGCACAGATCACTGGCAGCAAAGAGCAGTGGACAGCGTTTCTGACCACATCCGCACGGCTTTATAAGTATCCCTTTGCGGAGCAGCTGATGATCTATAAGCAGAGGCCAGAAGCGACGGCCTGTGCAGAGTACGATCTCTGGAATGATCGGATGAACCGCTATGTGAAGCGTGGCTCCAAGGGCATTGCTCTTTTGGACATGCGCGGCGAGCAGCCGAAACTGCGGTATGTATTTGATGTGGCAGATACCGGAGAACGGAAGAATTCCCGACCGGTACAGCTCTGGAAAATGAATGCGGAGCATGAGCAGCCAATCATTCGCGCACTGGATACAGCATTTGATGTTTCTGCCGGTGCTGGGTCTCTGGAAAATCATATCATGGAAGCGGCAGAACGCCTTGCAAGGGATTACTGGGAGGAAAACCGCAGGCAGATCAGTGACATCGTTGCAGATTCCTATCTGGAAGGATATGATGAACTCAACATCGGAGCTTCCTTTAAGAGAGCTGCCGCTGTCAGCATCGCATATTCCGTCTTTACCCGGACGGTGGCCAATGCAGATGACTATTTTGAACACGAGGATTTTCTGGACATTTTTGATTTTAATACGCAGGCTGCAGCCAATGTGCTGGGAACTGCGGTCAGTGAAATGTCCAGCCAGATCTTCCGGGAAATTGAACGCACGATCCGAACCTATGAAAGAGATAAGCAGGCAGAAAGGAGCCAAAACTATGATGGAGCTGAATTACACGAAGAACGGCGATTACCTGATTCCGGACATCCAGTTGTCGGTGCAGGAACAGAAGCCCCTGGGCAAGTACGGGAGGATGCGCAGAGCGTTTCTGCAGGAGAACAACACGCTGCTGTACAATCACCTGATCCTGACCGAGAAGCTGTACCCGCACCTGTGGGAGATTCAGGAGACCGCGACCGCACGGATGGAGCAGATGATGGCGGATCTTCTGAAAGCGAATCCGGCACCGGACAAGAAATTGAACCAGATGGCCTGGGTGCAGCACATGAACATGCTGAAAGCGCAGGCAGAGGAAGTCATTCTGACGGAACTTATCAACAGTTAAACTTCATGAGTTTGTTTCAGTCCGAAGCAGAGCAGATTCAGAAAATTGATGCGGCGGCAGAAAATGCAGCCAAAGAAGCGGAGAGCGAAAAGCCCTCCGCTTTTGTCATTTCTGAGGATGAAATCGACCGGATGCTGCGGACAGGCTCCAATTTTGAAGGCGGAAAGATCCGTATTTATGCGCTGTATCAGCAGCAAGGGGACGCAAAAGAACGAGCTGCATTCTTGAAAGCGGAATACGGTCTCGGTGGCCACAGCTATACCTTTATGGATGGCAGTCGCGGTTTTGCCGATTATAACGGAAGAGGTATTCTGCTTCGCAATTATGACCATGACCGGGAAGTGCGACTCACATGGTCGGCGGTGGATAAGCGGTTAGACCGGCTTGTGGAAAATGATCAGTACCTGACCGCGCTGGAAATGGAAGAGTATCGGAAGCTGGAGCAGGAATACGGCGCGCCGCTTCCTATGCCGACTGCCGCCCATGTGTTTCCGCCAACGCCACCGGAACGCTACGATACCGGAAATGAGCATGTGGACAACATGCTGAATACGGCTGCGAATGTATATGCCCGGAGTGAACTGGCGGCACCACAGCGGTTTACCGTGATGGAGACAGACGATGGTTATGCGGTCTGGGATGATATTCAGGACGGCATTCATGTGGAGCCGGATGGTGTCAGCGAAGAGTTTACCAGCGAATGGGAGGCAGAGACCTACCGCCAGCAGTTGATTGAAAAAGTTCAGGAACGGGAAGCAAAAGACTGGCTCTATGTTGAACAGAGCAAGCAGAATTTGCAGCAGGACATTCCATTCCCAGATGTGGAATCCGAAGAAGCACAGGAACCGGCTCAAGCAGAGACAGATCCTCTGGTACTGGAAATGCAGGAACACGCCAGAGAACTTGCCAGAGAGTCTGGCTATGCACCGGATGAACGATTTGTAGTCACGATGACCGGCGATAATTTCCCGGATTCTAAGGATGCGTTTGCCATCTGGGATTATGTCAAAGAAGAGTATTACGGATATTCGGACGGAAAAGTGCAGACATTTGCCGATTATGTGAGTGCGTCAGAAGCGTTGCAGGGGATTCGCGGCAGGAACATGGAAGCTGAAAAAGAGCCAGCGACTGTGCAGCCAGAACCCGCAGCTCCGGTGCAGCCGGATTATCGTGTTGGCGATACGCTGTATCTGGACGGAAAGGCATTTACGATTGAAAAAGTCGGGCTTTTCGATGTGGAGCTTCGGGACCCGGATTCCGTGTATCCGATCTTCCGCTCGGAAAGCAAAGAAAATCTGGCAAGACTTTTGGGACATGAGGAAAATGTTCACCTGCACAATCTGGTGGTTGATCTGAATCCTGGAAAAGAAGAAGCGTTCCGGGCAGGGCATGAAGCAAAACATGCGGAGAACTACCGCATCAACAGCTTTCACCTCGGCGAAGGCAGTCCTAAACAGAAATTCCGTGCCAACATGGATGCTATCTACACGCTGAAAGCCTTGGAAAACCAGAACAGAGATGCGACACCAGAGGAACAGGAAACGCTGGCCAATTATGTCGGCTGGGGTGGACTGGCAGATACCTTTGATGCAGAGAAAACTGCTTGGGCAGGCGAATATAAGGAATTGAAGGCAGCTCTTACGGAAGAAGAATATGCCGCAGCCAGGGCTTCGACTCTGAATGCGCATTACACCAGTCCTACCGTGATTCGTGCAATCTATGAAGCATTGGATGGTATGGGATTTGAGAAAGGCAATATTCTGGAACCGTCGATGGGTGTCGGTAACTTCTTCGGTATGCTGCCGGATTCCATGATGGGAAGCAGGTTGTATGGCGTGGAACTTGATTCCATCACCGGGCGCATTGCGCAGAAATTGTATCCGCAGGCAGAAATCAAGGTGGCAGGCTTTGAAACCACTGACCGGCGCGACTTCTATGATCTGGCCGTGGGCAATGTGCCATTTGGCAACTACCGTGTCAGCGATAAGCCCTATGACAAACTTGGTTTTTCTATCCACAACTATTTCTTTGCCAAGGCATTGGATCAGGTTCGTCCCGGTGGCATCGTGGCCTTTGTTACCAGCCGCTATACGATGGATTCCAAGAATCCGGACGCGCGAAAGTATCTGGCTCAGCGGGCAGAACTGCTGGGAGCCATTCGACTTCCCAACAACGCATTCCGTGCCAATGCCGGTACAGATGTGGTTTCGGATATCATTTTCCTGCAAAAGAGAGACCATCCCATTGATATCGAACCGGATTGGGTGCATCTGGGGCTGACATCGGAGGGCATAACCCTCAACAACTACTTCGTTGATCATCCAGAAATGGTGCTGGGTGAGATTACAACAGAAAGTACCCAGTACGGCAAGGAAGAATGTACAGTCATTCCGATTCCGGATGCAGATCTGGGAGACCAGTTGCATGAGGCTGTGCAGCATATCGGCGGTCACTATGAAGCGCAGGAGCTGGCACCGGAGGAAGAGCTGTCCTTGCAGGGCGAAACCATTCCGGCAGACCCAAATGTAAAGAACTTCTCCTACGCAGTGGTGGACGGGGATATTTATTTCCGCGAGAACAGCATCATGCGAAAGGCTGACCTTTCTGCGACAGCCACCGGCAGGATCAAGGGTATGGTGGAACTTCGTACCATTGTGCAGGAATTGATCGACTACCAGCTGAACGATTACCCGGAGGACGCGATTGCCCAGAAACAGCGGGAACTGAATGTGGCCTATGACCGATTCGCCGATCAGTATGGACTTATCAACTCCCGTGCAAATGCGCAGGCTTTTTCGGAAGATTCGTCTTATTATCTGCTCTGCTCTCTGGAAAATGTAGATGAAAACGGCAGACTGGAATCTAAAGCAGATATGTTCACCAAACGGACGATTCGACCGGAACGGGCTGTTACCAGTGTAGATACCCCGGCAGAAGCTCTGGCAATCTCCATCGGAGAGCGCGGCAGAGTGGATTTACCCTATATGTCGGAGCTTTTAGGTACACCGGGGGAATATGAAAAAATCCAGCAGGAACTGCATGGTGTCATTTTCAAAGACCCGATGACGCAGGGCGGCGAGGAAACCGGCTGGGTAACAGCTGATGAATATCTGTCCGGCAATGTCCGGGAAAAGCTCCGCGTGGCAGAGTTGGCTGCGGCCTCTGACCCTGCCTTTGCGGTGAACGCGGAATATTTGAAGAAGGCACAGCCAAAAGACCTGGATGCTTCGGAGATTGATGTGCGTCTTGGTGCCACATGGGTCAATCAGGATTATATCCAGCAGTTTATGGAAGAAACCTTTGAACCGCCGTTCTATCTGCGCCGAAATATTGAAGTGAAATTCTCTCCCATGACGGCAGAATGGCAGATTACCGGCAAGAGTACACCGAGCCGGAACGATGTCCATGCCTATATGACCTACGGCACCAGCCGTGCCAATGCCTACCGGATTTTAGAGGATACGCTGAATCTGCGGGATATTCGTATCTACGATACCGTGGAGGATGCAGACGGTAAGCAAAAGCGAGTCCTGAATAAAAAGGAGACCACCCTCGCCCAGCAGAAACAGCAGGCCATTAAGGATGCGTTCCAGAATTGGGTGTGGAAAGACCCTTATCGCCGTGCGGAACTGGTGGAAAAGTATAACGAGCTGTTCAACAGTACCCGTCCTCGTGAGTACGATGGTTCTCATATCCGCTTTGGCGGTATGAATCCGGAGATCCGGCTGCGTGAACATCAGCAGAATGCCATTGCTCATGTGCTGTACGGCGGCAATACGCTGCTGGCCCACGAGGTAGGTGCCGGTAAGACATTCGAGATGGCCGCTTCTGCTATGGAGGCAAAGCGGCTGGGACTGTGCCAGAAATCCATGTTTGTCGTTCCGAATCATTTGACCCTTCAGTGGGCAAACGAGTTCCTACGCCTGTATCCGAGTGCAAAACTGCTGGTGGCAAGCAAAAAGGACTTTGAGACTGCCCGCAGAAAAAAGTTCTGCGCACGAATTGCCACTGGCGATTACGATGCAGTTATCATCGGGCATTCTCAGTTTGAGAAAATCCCGGTGTCCGCAGAACGGCAGGAGCGGATTTTGACTGCCCAGATTGATGAAATCGAAAATGCTATTGCTGAGATGAAATCCCAGAATGGCGAGCGTTTCTCCATCAAACAGATGGAAAAGACCCGGAAAGGATTGGAGGCGAGATTGGAGAAACTCCGGGCAACCGACCGAAAAGACGATGTGATTACCTTTGAGCAGCTGGGCGTAGACCGGCTGTTCGTAGACGAGGCACACGCGTTCAAGAACCTGTTCCTCTACACAAAAATGCGCAATGTTGCGGGCTTGTCCACATCGGAAGCGCAGAAATCTTCGGATATGTTTATGAAGTGCCAATATATGGACGAGCTGACAGGCGGGCGCGGCATCATTTTTGCGACCGGCACCCCGGTCAGCAACAGCATGACGGAGCTTTACACCATGATGCGGTATCTCCAGTACGGCACGTTGCAGCAGAAAGGGCTGACCCATTTCGACAGCTGGGCTTCTACCTTTGGTGAGACCACCACGGCCATTGAGCTGGCACCAGAAGGAACCGGATACCGGGCAAGAACAAGATTTGCAAAATTCTTCAACCTGCCGGAGCTGATGAATATGTTCAAGGAAGTGGCAGATATCAAGACTTCCGATCAGCTGCATCTGCCGGTGCCAGAGGCAAAGTTTGAAACTGTGGTGGTGCAGCCTTCGGAGCATCAGCAGGCGATGGTGGTGGAGCTTTCGGAACGGGCAGCGGCTGTGCATTCCGGCGTGGTAGACCCGTCGGTCGATAACATGCTAAAAATCACATCGGATGGCAGAAAGCTGGGGCTGGATCAGCGGCTGATGAATCCGCTCCTGCCGGATGACCCCAACAGTAAGCTCAATGCCTGTGTGCGGAATGTGCTTCGGATTTATGAGGAAGGACAGTCGGATAAGCTGACCCAGCTGCTGTTCTGCGACCTCAGCACACCGAAGAACGATGGAACCTTCAATGTCTATGAGGATATCCGCGCTAAACTTATCCAGTCCGGTGTACCGGAGGAAGAAATCGCATTTATCCATGATGCTGATACCGAGGCAAAAAAGAAAGATTTGTTTGCCAAAGTCCGTACCGGCCAGGTGCGGGTGTTGTTAGGTTCGACACAGAAGATGGGCGCAGGCACGAACGTGCAGGACAGGCTGGTGGCCGTGCATCATCTGGATGTGGGCTGGCGGCCTGCGGACATGACCCAACGAAATGGTCGTATCATTCGTCAGGGAAACCGAAACAAAGAAGTGCAGGTTTATCAGTACGTGACGGAAGGAACCTTTGATGCCTACCTCTATCAGACACTGGAGAATAAGCAGAAGTTTATCAGCCAGATCATGACCAGCAAATCTCCGGTTCGTTCCTGTGATGATGTGGATGAGCAGGCTCTTTCCTATGCGGAGATCAAGGCACTTTGTGCAGGAGACCCGCAGATCAAGGAAAAAATGGACTTGGATGTAGATGTTGCAAGGCTGAAAGTATTGAAGGCGGACCATCAGAGCCAGCAGTACCGATTGGAGGATAAGCTGATGAAATATTTCCCTGCGGAGATTGAGAAAACGCAGGGGTTCATCAAGGGCTTTCAGTCGGATATTCGGACGGTGGCGGCACATCCGCTGCCGGAAGAAGGGTTCTGCGGTATGGATGTGAAGGACACGCGATTTACTGAAAAAGCCGAGGCCGGTGAAGCAATCCTCGCGGTTTGTAAAGCCAATCAGAGTCTGGAGCCGGTGCCGCTTGGCAACTATCGTGGTTTCAAGATGGAACTGGCATTTGACAGTTTCCAGAAAGAGTATCAGGTGCTGCTGAAAGGCGAGATGACCCACCGGGTACCCATCGGCACCAGTGCTGCGGGCAATATCCAGCGTCTGGACAATGCTCTTGCCGGGATTCCTGCAAAGCTGGAAAAGGCAGAACAGCAGTTGGACAGTCTTAGGAGCCAGCAGGAAGCGGCGCAGGCCGAGCTTGGAAAGCCGTTTCCCCAGGAGGCAGAACTGACAGAAAAGAGTGCAAGACTGGCAGAACTGGATGCACTGTTAAATATGGATGATCGTGGAAATGATGATCCAGACTGTGAGAGAACAACGGAAAAACCGTCTGTCCTGGCAGAGCTGCGTGACCGTGCTGGTCGCATTCCGCCGATGACACATCAGGATGAGGAGGTGGCACTATGAGTGTTCGGGAACACTGGATCAATGTCCGGGTGAACCCAGAAGAGCTGGCGAGGATTCGTGAAAAGCAGAAGGAATTGGGTATTCGGAATACCGGTGCCTATATGAGAAAGATGGCGATGGACGGGTACTGCGTAAATCTTGATTTGTCGGATGTGGCGCAGGTATCCATCCTTCTTCGCCGATGCAGCAACAACCTGAATCAGTACGCAAAACGCGCCAATGAATCTGGAAGCATCTATGCGGAGGATATCCGGGATTTGCAGAGACGGCTGGATGAACTCTGGGAGATGCAGAAGCTGATCCTGAAGAGGCTTTCTGTTATTCGCTGACGGCGCAAATGTGCGGGATTTCTGTAGCACATGGCACAGATGAAACTGTCTGTGCCGTTACATATTTTTTGGTCTACCTGTTGACATCGTGGTGTTTGGCAAGCAGGTACGATAAAATGAAGATGAAAAGAAAAACGAAGGGGTGAAATCCATGAAGATCGTATGTT
>OLPS01003533.1_pt1 | contig 12184 bp, 10 predicted proteins | sample 1673071 | NCBI WGS metagenome assembly OLPS01 (sample SAMEA3136752, study PRJEB25190) | human gut metagenome | reverse complement strand
GGTTCATGCCCTTCACTTGCGCCTTGTGGTCCTTGCCCTGGGCGATGCTCCGGCCTTGACGCGGCCAACGGGGTCTCCCCGGCGCTCGCGGGCGCACACTTCACACGGAGTCCGCCGCGCCCGCTCTCAGCCAATGGCGGACGCTCTCTGCGGCAGACGAGCCGGCTACTCTTCCCGGTCATAACGCCTATTTCATTGCTATTATATTACCATCAAGGGCCTGCGGTGTCAAGGTTTTTCCGGAAATTACACCGCCCGCGGACATTCGTCCGTGTATATTCATCGCGATATACAAAATTTTCTGCAGAGCCCGGAATGGGCTTGCTTTTCTTTCGTGAATTTACTATAATGCAGACGAGCACAAATCCAGAATCTCCGTCATTTTTACCAATCGCACTCTTTCCGAGTTCGGAACATCCCCGCGGAAACTATGTGAGCAGGAGGAACCTTCATGTTTCAGAATGTACAGCAGATCCAGGATTTTATCCGCCAGAACGGCATCGCATTTCTCGATTTCAAGATGATCGACCTTCGCGGCAGGTGGAAGCACCTGTCCATCCCCGCAGCCCGCTTCAACGAGGACATCATGACGCACGGCATCGGCTTCGACGGCTCGAACTACGGCTATGCCCAGGTTGAGCGCAGTGACATGGTCTTCCTGCCGGACATCACAACGGCGGTCGTCGACCCGTTCGTCAAGGCACCGACGCTCACGATGATCGGCGACGTCATGGTCATCGACCATCCTGCAAACCGCCCGTTCGACCAGTATCCGCGCAATGTCGCCAAGAGCGCCATCGCCCACATGCAGGCTCTCGGCGTCGCGGACGAGATGATCATCGGACCGGAGTATGAATTCCATGTCTTTGACGGCATGACGCGCACCCTGCGCCCGGATGCCGTCGGCTACCGCCTGCAGTGCAGCGAGTCCGTCTGGTCCGCCGGGGAATTCCCGAACAACGGCTTTCACACCGGCCCGCACGATGGCTACCACGCCGATCTGCCCGGCGACCGCACGTTTGACCTGCGCAACCAGATCTGTCTGGAGCTTGCCAAGTGGGGCGTGGACGTCAAGTATCACCACCACGAGGTCGGCGGCTCCGGCCAGCTGGAGATCGAGGTCGAGCTGGGCGAGATGACCCGTCTGGCAGACGCCACGATGGCCGCGAAATACGTCATCCGCAATACGGCCGCCGCGAACGGCATGACGGCCACACTGATGCCGAAGCCCATCTACGGCGAGGCCGGCAACGGCATGCACGTACACATGCTCCTGCGCAAGAACGGGCAGCCCGTGTTCTACGATCCGGATGGCTATGGCCAGCTCAGCCGCACGGCCATGCACTTCATCGGCGGCCTGCTGAAGCACGCCCGCAGCCTCTGCGCCATCACGAACCCCAGCACGAATTCCTACAAGCGCCTCATCCCCGGCTTCGAGGCCCCTGTCACCATCGGCTATGCCATGGCGAACCGCAGCGCCGTCGTGCGCATCCCGGCCTATGTTAAATCGCCGGACAAGAAGCGCTTCGAGCTCCGCAACCCGGACGCGATGTGCAACCCGTACTTTGCCTACGCTGCCATTCTGATGGCAGGCCTCGACGGTATTGAGCACGAGATCGATCCGGCAGGACGTGGCTGGGGGCCGTTTGACTTCAATCTCTTCGACCTCCCGGCAGACGAGCGCAAGCGCCTTGGCCACCTGCCCGCCAGCCTCGACGAAGCACTTGATGCGCTGGAAGCGGATCACGACTATCTCACGCGCGACGGCGTGTTCCCGATGCCGCTGCTCGAGACGCTCGTCAAAACGCTCCGCGCCGACGCGCAGGAGATCAGCCGCATCCCGCACCCAGCGGAGTTCGACCGCTATTTCGATCTCTGACCGAACCGTATTGGCCCCGTATTCCTTCCGGAGTACGGGGCTACGCGTGCAGAAGCCCAGAAGTATGACGCGGGAGGGGCTAAGCGGTGTTCCGGTTGAGACGATCCGCAATTTGATTTTCTGGAGGAAGCAAAAAATGAAAAAAGGAACAATCGGACAGACGGGTCCTGCTGCCAACATCGGCCGCAGACTCTTTGCCCTCCATTCGGCTGCATGCATTCTGCGGGGTCTCATCAGATGAGGGGCGCTAGGATCGCCGGGCTGCTGATTCGCCAGGCCCGTCTCCGGCGGGACTGGAGTCAGGACGGCCTGTGCCTGGGCATCTGCACTCCCTCCTACCTATCCAAGATCGAGCAGGGCAAGGCAGAGCCCTCTCCGGAGGTGACGGAGCTTCTGCTTCGTCGTCTGGGCCTTGTCTGGATACCGGAGCCGGAGGATCTGAAGCCCTGCTGGAACGCCCTGCTTTCCGGCAGTCCCGGCTTTTTCCTTTGCTATGAGCAGCTGGTACTGCCCCAACAGGAGAGACTTGCCTGCAGTCCGCTGGCGGCGGACATCCTGTTGCTGGCTGCCTTTTACACAGATACCATGCAGCCCCTGTCAGAGGAATGGGAACCGTTTCTCTCCACCCGGCAGCTGGCTCTGCAGCGTGCTCTGCAGGGGCGGTGGGACGAGGCCGCGCGGCTGGAACCACTGCCGCTGCTGTCCTCGCTCCACGGGAAAGCCCTCTACACAAAGGGGGCGTATACGACCGCCATCGAGGTACTGCGAGACGCCTACCGCTCGGCGGCAGACGCAGGTTATCCCCACATGATGCTTTCCTGCCGTATTCTTATAGGAAACTGCTACTCGGATCTGGGCCGCATGGAGGAAATGATGACCCATTTTTCTGTAGCGGAGCATCTGGCAGAGGCTCTTGGCGACACGGACAGTCTGGCCTCCCTCCGCTACAATACCGCTGCCACGCAGCTGCAGCTCGGCCAGCCGGAAAAAGCCCTGTCCTACTTTTCCGCCCTCCCGCATCCCAGCTTTCTGGACCTGCACAAGCTCGCCATCTGCCATGAACAGTTAGGGCACCGGGAGCAGGCATTGGCAGCCGTCCAACAGGCAGAGTCTCTGGCCACCGGCGAGACAGAGCGGCAGATGCTGGCGCTGGTACGCTATCGGCTGGAGCATGCGGATTACCTTCACGACAGCGCCTACGGCGCTCAGCTGCTGGATTGCTTCCGGCAGCTGCAGGAGACATACCCCATGGGCTTCACCCGGTTCCACCTGCAGTGGGTGCTGGCATGGTACAAGGCGAACCGCCAGTACCGCCAAGCTTGCCGCCTGCTGGAGGAGTTTCCTATAATATAGTGTTTTTGCCAATCTAAGCGTGTCATTCTGGGAATAATTTTCCCATGATGACATGCTTTCTTTTTGTAAGGAGCTGTGCGATAATTATAACCACGAGGTGAACACTATGAAACAAACACTCTGGACGCGGGAATTTACCCGCATTACTGCCGCCACGGCACTAGGCGCAGCAGGCGGCATCATCAGTCAGTTTGCCCTATCGTTTCTGGTCTTTGATGAAACCGGCAGCACGCTGGCAGCGGCGCTGGTGGTCGCCATCCAGCTGATCCCGATGGTGCTGCTGCCGCTGGTCGTCGCTCCCATGATGGATCGTCTGCCGCGTAAGCCTTTTCTGGTGTGGGGCGATCTGCTCAACGGCGTGTGCTACGCCGGGGCAGGACTGTTTCTGTTGCACAGTTCCTTTTCCTATATTGCTTATCTGGCCTTTTCCCTGCTCGTGTCGTGCCTCGGGGCCTTCGACGAGCTGGCCTACAACAGCTTTTATCCCCTGCTGTTGCCGAAGGGGCAGGAAGAGCGGGCCTACACCGTCTCAGCCATGCTCTATCCCATTTTGAAGGTTCTGATGATGCCGCTGGCGGCGGTGCTGTACGATAAGCTGGGCGTGGGACGGCTGCTGCTGATACAGGCCGCGCTTTCGGTACTGGCGGCCTTCCTGGAAAGTCGCATTCGCGTGCAGGAAAGCCGCCGGGATCAGGAGCCGCTGCTGTCACTGAAAACATGGTGGCGGGATGTCCGGGAAGCAGCCGCCTATCTGCGGCAGGAGCACGGCCTGCACGGGCTCTATGCGTACATGTCTGTCACCAACGGCATGGCCTCGGGCTATTCTCCCTTGCTCATCGCCTTTTTCCGCACGGCGCCGGGCTTCACTACCGCCATGTATTCCTTTTTCTCCGTTGCGGAATTTGCCGGGCGCACCATCGGCGGAGCCATCCGCTACCGCTACTCTCTCCCGGAGAAAAAGCGCTTTGGCTTTCTGTTCGGTGTATATCAGACCTATGAGTTGATGGACACCTGCCTGCTGTGGCTGCCATATCCCCTGATGCTGGTGAATCGGGCGATCTGCGGCTTTCTGGGCATTCAAAGCGCCACCATCCGTCAGGCGGCAGTCCAGCGCTATATCCCCGACCGGCTGCGTGCCCGGCTCAATGCCTATGAGTCCATGCTCTGCACAGCGGCGGGAGCGGCGCTCTCTCTGGCCATCGGCGCACTGGGAGAGGTGCTGGATTACCGCCTCTGCATGACCGTCTGCGGTCTGATCACCATAGCGGTGTGCTGGCTGACGGTATTTCTGCGGCGGCGTCAGGTGCGCCAGGTGCTGGCGGACCGTCCCGGTGTGGACCAGATCCGGTAGATACCGGTCCGGTTTTGTTTCCGAACATAGGCCAAAGCGACTATGGCCACTTTTTCACAAGACAAAACCGTCACTATTTTTTCGATCTTTTTTTATCAAATATCCCCCGGGGGAGCTTCCGGAACCGAATTTCGTATGCTAAAATGCATCACGAGAACGGGCGAAAGGGCCCGAAATGACAGGAGGACCACCCCCAATGAAACGAATTCTTGCACTGCTGCTGGTGCTGAGTGCCCTTCTGGCGCTGGCCGCATGCAGCAAAACCCCGGCAGTGACCGAAGACGAAGGAACAACGCTCGTCTACGGCAGCGGCGACTACACCCGCATCAACCCCGCCATGGATGAGCACGGCGAGATCAACGTGCTGCTCTTCAGCGGTCTGACCGCCCACAACGGCAGCAACGAGGTCGTTGCCGGTCTGGCTGAATCGTGGGAATACGATGAGAGCGCCTGCACCTACACCTTCCACCTGCGCGACGGCGTGAAGTGGCATGACGGCGAGCCGTTCACGGCTGCGGACGTAAAGTTCACGATCGAAGCCATCATGGACCCCGAAAACGGCTCGGAAAACGCGCCGAACTTTGAGGATGTGGAGGAGATCACCGTCCCCGACGGCAAGACCGTCGTGTTCCGCCTGTCCGCACCGAACGTGGCCTTCCTTGACTATATGACCATGGCCATTCTGCCGCAGCACCTGCTGCAGGGCGAGGACATGCAGGAATCGGATTTCTTCCGCCATCCGGTCGGCACCGGCCCGTATAAGCTGGAGAGCTGGGACGCCGGGCAGTCCATCGTGTTGGTCAAAAACGAGGATTATTACCTCGGTGCGCCGAAGATCGACCGCATCATCTTCAAGATCGTCACGGACGACAATGCACAGGCTCTGCAGCTGAAGTCCGGCGAGATCGATCTGGCCCTGCTCGATCCGAAAAACGCAAAAGACTTTACGGACAAGGAGGGCTATACCTGCTATGACATGACGACGGCAGACTACCGCGGCATTCTCTTCAACTTCTGGAACGACTACTGGACGGAGAACCGCGACCTCATCCCCGCCATCTGCTACGGCATTGACCGGCAGGCCATCATCGACTCTGTCCTGCTCGGGCAGGGCATGGCCGCCTACGGTCCCCTGCAGCGCAACATTTATAACGACTCCAATGTAGAGCACTACGACTATGACCCGGAAAAGGCAAAGACCATTCTGGAGGACGCAGGCTGCACGATGAGTGAAAACGGCTTCTACGAACGAAACGGCAAGGAGATCGGCTTTGTCATCAGCGTCATGGCCGGTGAGCAGGACCGCATCGACATTGCACAGGCTGCCGCACAGCAGCTGCGCGATATCGGCATCAACTGCACGGTCGACATTCCCGCACAGATGGACTGGGGCGGGCAGATGGCCTGCCTCATCGGCTGGGGCAGCCCGTTCGACGCCGATGACCACACCTATAAGGTGTTCGGCACGGACAAGGGCGCAAACTACTCCGGCTACTCCAATGCCGCCGTGGACAGCTACCTGAAGCTGGCCCGCGAGACCTCCGACCCGGAGCAGCGCCGCCAGTATTACGCCAAGTTCCAGGAGGCTCTGGCCGCCGATCCCGCCTATGCCTTCATCTGCTACATCGACGCGAACTATGTCGCCGTCGACGGTCTGCAGGGCATCGCGGCGGATACCGTACTCGGCCACCACGGCGTCGGCATTTTCTGGAATGTTCAGGAATGGACGATCGAGAAATAACAACGGAAAAAAGCATCGGGAGGCTCGCAGAACCGGGCCTCCCGCATGTACGTTTGACAGGTGATCCTATGGCAGAGCTACTGGAAGTAAAAAATCTGTCCGTCAGCTTTTTCACCCCGGCGGGAGAGGTCCAGGCCGTGCGCGACGTCAGCTTTTCGCTGCGCGCGGGTGAGGTCCTCGCCATCGTGGGCGAATCCGGCTGCGGCAAAAGCGTGCTGTGTAAGAGCATCCTGCACCTGCTGCCGCCGAGCGCGCGGCGCAAGAGCGGCACGATCGCGGTAAATGGCCGTGATATCACGCGGCTGCGGGAACGCGAGCTGCAGAAGCTTCGCGGCTCATTGTTTTCCATGGTATTTCAGGACCCGATGACCGCGCTGAACCCCAGCATGACCGTCGGCGCGCAGCTGGCGGCCGCTGTCCGTGTTCATGCGCCCCGCCTGCGCGGCGCGGCTCTGGTGCAGCGCGTGCTCGAGCTGATGCGCCTTGTCGGCATCGACCGGCCGGAGGAGCGGCGCGGCCTGTATCCGCACCACTTTTCCGGCGGCATGCGCCAGCGCGTCGTGCTGGCCATTGCGCTGGCGGGCGACCCGTCGATCCTGTTTGCCGACGAGCCGACGACCGCGCTGGATGTGACCATTCAGGCCCAAATTCTCGATCTTCTGCGCGAAATTCAGCAGAAGCTCGGCACGGTGACCGTTTTCGTCACCCACGATCTCGGCGCTGTGGCGCGCGTGGCGGATCGTGTGGCCGTCATGTACGCCGGGAAGATCGTGGAGCTCGGCACGGCGGAGGATATCTTCTACGATCCGCGCCACCCCTACACCTGGGGTCTGCTGCAGTCGCTCCCGGCGCTGTCCCGCGGGAAACCGCGGCTGCATACCATTCCCGGCATGCCGCCCACGCTGATCGACCCGCCGAAGGGCGACTCCTTCGCCTGCCGCAACGAATATGCCCTTGCCATCGACTATGAGGAGGAGCCGCCGATGTTCCGCATTTCCGACACCCATTTTGCCGCGACGTGGCTGCTCGACCCCCGGGCCCCGCACATCACGCCGCCGATCGGAGGCGAGCGCCATGGCTGAGCCGCTTCTCGAGGTGCGCGGTCTGACGCACGCCTTCCCGCTCGGGCGAAGGGCCGTGCTCCGCGCCGTGGACGACGTCTCGTTCACGCTCCGGCGCGGCGAGGTTCTCGGTCTCGTCGGCGAATCCGGCTCCGGCAAATCGACCATCGCGCGCTGCGTGATGAATCTGCTGCGGCCGCAGAGCGGGCAGGTCCTCTATCGCGGCATCGACATCTGTGACCGCCGCGCCTTCCGCGCGAACCGCCGCACGCTGCAGGCAGAGCGGCAGATCATCTTTCAGGACTCCGGCTCGAGCCTGAACGGGCGCATGCGCGTGTGCGACATTATCGCCGAGCCCATGCGCATCCAGCATATCCACCCGCCGCGCGGCAGCTACCGCGCCGAGGCGGAATTCCAGATGCGCTATGTTGGTCTGGACGCGGGCTATCTGGACAAATATCCCGGTGAGCTTTCCGGCGGGCAGCGCCAGCGTGTTGCGATCGCGCGGGCCCTTTCCATGGAGCCGGAGCTGCTCGTTGCGGACGAGCCGGTCGCCTCGCTGGATGTTTCCATTCAGGCGCAGATCATCAATCTGTTTCGCCATCTGCAGGAGGAGCACGGGTTCTCCTTCCTGTTTATTGCCCACGATCTGGCTGTCGTGGAATTCCTCTGTGACCGCGTCGGCGTGCTGTATCAGGGAAGGCTCGTGGAGCTGGCCCCGACGGATGCGCTGTTTGCCGCGCCGCAGCACCCCTATACGCGCGCGCTGCTCTCGTCCATCCCCATCCCGGACCCGCGCCTCGAGCGCGCCCGCAGGCCGCTCGTCTTTGAGGGGCCGCTGCCGGACGGCGGCACATGGACGGAGGTCGCGCCGGAGCATTACGTTCTGCTGGAAGGAGGGGGCGCCGTATGAAGGTCCGCCGGTTTTTCCTGCGGCTGCTGCCGCGCCTCGGCATTTTCGTGCTGAGCGTGCTGCTGCTGTCCGTTCTGACGTTCTATATCTCCCGCCTCGCTCCGGGCGACCCGCTTGTCTCCTACTACGGCGACCGCGTGGAAAAAATGTCCCCCGCCGAGCGCGAATGGGCTGAGGACAAGCTCGGCCTGAATGATCCCCTGCCCACGCAGTACGCCCGCTGGTTCAGCCGCGCGCTGCACGGCGATTTCGGCATCTCCTATAAATACAAGATGGACGTGCTGGAGCTGATCGGTGACCGCATTGGCAACACCCTGCTGCTCGGCGGGCTCGGCTTCGTGCTGCTGTTCGTGCTGGCTCTGCTGCTCGGCGCGCTGTGCGCATGGAAGGAGGACCGGCCGCTCGACCGCATCCTCTGCAAGCTTGGCACGGTGACGAGCTGCATCCCGGAATTCTGGCTGTCACTGATGCTGATCCTGCTGTTCTCCGTTACGCTGCGCTGGCTGCCGAGCTCCGGGGCCTACAGCGTCGGCCATGCGGACGATGTCGGCGACCGGATCGTGCACCTGATCCTGCCGATGTCCGTCGTCGTGCTGAGCCACCTGTGGTACTATGCCTACATGATCCGAAACAGGCTTCTTGACGAGATGCGCGCGGACTATGTGCTGCTGGCGCGCAGCGAGGGTATGGGCCGGGCGCACATCGTGCTGCGGCAGTGCCTGCGCAATGTGCTTCCGTCCTATCTCAGCCTCATGGCCATCTCCGTGCCGCATGTGATGGGCGGGACCTATATCGTAGAAGCCGTGTTTTCCTACCCCGGCCTCGGCACACTGTCCTACGAGAGCGCGCGCTACAAGGACTACAACCTGCTGATGGTGCTGTGCCTGCTCTCCGGCGCAGCCGTCATCGCATGCAGTCTGCTGGCGCAGGCCATGAACGCGCGGCTCGACCCGCGCCTTCGCCCGGCGGAACGGGAGGTGACCTCAAAATGACAGACGACCGCTTTCGTCTGGTCGGCGTCCGGCCGCAGTCGCCCGCAGCACCGGTACGCCGCGCGCCGTGGTACCGCGGCAAGCCGATTTTTTCGGCCGCCGTTCTGACGCTCATCGTGCTCGGCTGCCTGTTCTGCGAGGTGCTCCTGACGCACGATCCGACCTATCTCAACCTTGCGCACTGCAATGAAGCGCCGTCGCGGGAATTTCTCTTCGGGACGGACCCGATGGGCCGCGATATTTTCTCCATGATCTGGTACGGCGGGCGCATTTCGCTGACCATCGGCGTTCTGTCCACGCTGCTGTCCACAGCCATCGCCATTCTGTTCGGCACGGTCAGCGGCTGCGCGCCGGACTGGCTGGACCGTCTCCTGATGCGGCTGACCGAAATTCTGCTGAGCGTGCCGAACCTGCTGCTCGTCGTGCTGCTGCAGGCCATTCTGGGCACGGCAAATGTGCTCACGCTCTCGCTCGTCATCGGGCTGACGAGCTGGGCCAGCATCGCCAAGGTCGTTCGCACGGAGGTGCGCAGGCTGCGCAGCAGCGAATATGTGCTGGCCTCGCGCTGCATGGGCGGCGGCTTCTTCCACGTCCTGCGGCAGCACCTTGCGCCGAATTTCTTCTCGTCCATCTCGTTCATGGTCGTTATGAACATCCGCAGCGCCATCACGGCGGAATCGACGCTGAGCTTCCTCGGCATCGGCCTGCCGATCGAGGTCGTCTCGTGGGGCAGCATGCTTTCCCTGTCCGAAAAGGCTCTGCTCACGGACGCATGGTGGATCATCGTCATCCCCGGTGTGTTCCTTGTGGCAACGCTGCTGTGCATCACAGAGCTGGCCAACGCCATGCGCCGCTCGACCCGCGAACGCACGCTATAAAACAGAATTGGGACCATCGGCTGCCGCCGGTGGTCCCAATCGTTTTATTTCTGTTCCGGGAAGAGCCGCACAATGGCCTGCGCCGCCGCTGCCTGCTCGGCGCGCTTTTTGCTCGTGCCGGAGCCGGTACCGACCTCCCTGCCGTTGAGCAGGACATGAACGTTAAATTCCTTGCAGTGGTCCGGGCCAGTCTCCGAGATGAGCTCATAGCTCAGCTGCTGCGATTTTTTGCGCTGCACGAGCTCCTGCAGCTCCGTCTTATAATCGTGGGTCTTTTCCGCCTCGGCAAGCTGCGGCAGGATGAGCCGCGTCACGATATCGCTGGCGACAGCAAAGCCTCCGTCCAGATAGCTGGCAGCCACAACGGCCTCCATAACATCGCAGAGGATGCTCGGGCGGCGGCGGCCGCCGCTTTGATCCTCGCCGTTTCCGAGCAGCAGATGCTCGCCGAGCGAGAGACGCTCCGCCACGGCGGCAAGGCTCTTTTCGCAGACGAGCTCCGCGCGGATGCGCGTCAGATCGCCTTCGAGCTTTTTGGGGAAAGTCCGGTACAGATACTCCGCCGTCACGAAGCCGACAATGGAATCCCCAAGGAATTCCAGCCGCTCATAGCTGCGCAGCGGGTCCTGATAGATCTCGTTTGCACAGGAGGTGTGGGTCAGCGCCATGCGCAGAAGCTCCGGATCGCGGAACTTGTAGCCCAACGCCTTTTCCAGCTTATTCAGCATGTTCTTCCTCCCTGGGCAGGATCATCTGCCCGATATTGGCACGAATTTCCTCGCAGAAGCCGCTCTCGACCGCGCGGATGGCCTGCCGGATCGCGCCGCGGATGGCGGCGTCGTCGGACGAGCCGTGCGCCTTGATGACCGGGCGGCTGATGCCGATGACGATGGACCCGCCCGTTTCGCGGTAGTCCATGGTCTTGCGGATACCGTTGATGCCCTTTTTGCACAGCAGCGCGCCGAGCATCGTCAGCAGATTGCGGTAGAACATCTGCTTCATCATGTCGGACATGAACATGGCCGTGCCCTCCATGGTCTTGAGCAGGACGTTGCCGGAGAAGCCGTCCGCCACGATAACATCCGCCGCGCCGAACGGCACATCGCGCGCCTCGACATTGCCGACGAAGTGGATGGTCCCCTGCTCCGCGGCGCGCTTCAGAAGCTGATGGGCCTCGCGGTGGAGCGGGTCGCCTTTCGTATCTTCCGCGCCGTTGTTCAGAAGGCCCACGCGCGGCGACTCGATGCCGAGCGCCTTCTGCGCGTAGAACGAGCCCATGCAGCCGAACTGCAGCAGGAATTCCGGCGTGCACTCGGCATTCGCGCCCGCATCGATGAGAATGGCGTGGCCGTCCTTCGTCGGAAGGACCGGCGAGAACGCCGCGCGGCGGATACCGCGGATGCGCTTGACGAGCAGCGTGGCCGCCGTGAGCAGCGCGCCGGTATTGCCGGCCGAGATGAACGCATCACCGCCGCCCTGCGCCAGCATTCTTGCGCCCAGCACGAGCGAAGAGTTCGGATGCTGCTTCACGACCGCGGCGGGATCGCAGTGCATGTCCACCACATCCTCGGCATTGGCAAGCTCCACGCCGTCCGGGAGCGTATCCCAGCCCTGAGCCTTCATGCTGGCAAGGATGTCCGCACCGCGGCCGACCAGGACGATCTGCACGCCGAACTCCTTGGCCGCCTCCAGTGCACCGCGCACCACGGCATCCGGGGCGTTGTCGCCTCCCATTGCATCCAGAATGATTTTCATGCCTGTTCCCTCATTTCTCCATGGCCTCCAGGTGCGCAAGCGACCGGTTGGCAATGGCCAGATTCTTGTTTGCTTTTCCACGCACCCGCTGCTCGAGCGGGGCGATGATGCCGAAATTCACATTCATCGGCTGGAACGATGCCACGGTGCTGTCGCTGACATAGTGCGCCAGCGCGCCGATGGCCGTCACGGTGCCGAAGTCCGGGACGGGCCTTCCCGCCAGCCGCGCCGCCATGCTGACGGCGGCAAGATAGCCGGAGG
>OLPS01003523.1_pt1 | contig 12216 bp, 9 predicted proteins | sample 1673071 | NCBI WGS metagenome assembly OLPS01 (sample SAMEA3136752, study PRJEB25190) | human gut metagenome | reverse complement strand
GATCAGTCCATGCCGCGGATCTCGGCCTTCGGTATGGCGGGCAGCAGTATAGCCCGGAACGACTCCATCTCCTCGCGCGTGAAGGCGGCGCAGCCGCCGGAGATCACGTCGCCGGAATCCTTGAATGCCTGAAGGAAATACTTCTCGTTCCCCGGCAGCCACGCGGCGATATCGGCAAAATCCTCCGCCGAGTGCAGGCCGCGCACGACCGTTGTGCGGAATTCAAAATCGGTATCGCCGTCCATGAGCATCCGGGCGCATTCCTCCACGGCGGCCAGGCCGGGACGCAGCGTGCCGGTGACGGCGGAATAGTTCTCCCGTCCGGCTTTGATGTCCATGGCGACATAGTCGGCGAGCTTTTCGCTCAAAATGGCGCGGAGCATGGCGGGGTTCGTGCCGTTCGTATCGAGCTTCACGGCAAAACCGAGAGCTTTGATCTTCCGCAGAAATTCCGGCAGATCGCGCTGCAGCGTCGGCTCGCCGCCGGTGACGGCAACGCCGTCGAGCAGCCCCTTCCGGTGGACGAGGAACGAGAAGATCTCCTCCTCCGGGATCACCGGCTGGCTCTCGGGCTCGAGCACGAGCGAGGCATTGTGGCAGAAGGGGCAGCGCCACGGGCAGTGCGCGGTAAACACCGTGCAGGCGGTATGACCCGGATAGTCGAGCAGCGTTAATTTCTGCAAACCGTGAATGACCATATCTTGCCCTCCTTTTGCCGAACGATACAATATCATGTATGAGCCCGGATTGCAATTGGCAAATACGGCGAAAAAACGCGCCGCGCCGCGCTTGACAGAAAGCGCGCGCCTTTTTATACTCAAAGAGAACAAAACGGGCGAAATGGAGAAGAATTATGAGTGCGTTTTTTCTGACCGGCGCGGTGCAGACCGGCAAAAGCACGGCCATCCGCCGCTTTTTCTGTGCAAATTCTGCGCTCCGGCGGGGCGGTTTTCTCACCGTGAGCATCCCGACGGGGACCGGATTTGACGTTTTCATCGTCCCGCCCGTGTGGACGGAGTGCGATCTCACGCCGGACGCCCTCGTCGGGCGGCGCGGCGGCGCTTACGAAAAGCACCCGGAGCATTTTGACGGCCGCGGCTGCGCGCTGCTCGCGGAGCGGGAATGCGACGTTATCCTCATGGACGAGCTCGGGCGCATGGAGCTGGACGCGCACGCGTTCCGCGCCGCGGTGCTCGCGGCGATACATTCCGGCACGCCGGTGCTCGGCGTCATCAAGCCGGAGCATAATGCGTTTCTGGACGAGGTGCGCGCGCAGAACGGCGTGGAGCTTTTCCCGCTGACGATAGAAAACCGCGAGGAAGCCCCTGCGGCGATCGCAGCGTGGTATGCGCGTGCTTCGCGCGAAAAGCGGGCATAATGCGGCAGGGGGGATGAGCTTGGAGAAAAAGTATACGCTGTGGGACGGCCTCTGCCGGATCGTGCAGAGCGTCTTTCTTGCCGCGGAGATCACGGTTCTCGCCGACCTGCTGTTCGCCGCGGGGGAGAATCCTCTGCCGCGCGCGGCGTTCTGGGGACTGTTTCTTGCCGCGGCGGCGGCGCTCTCGCTCTGGCGGGGGTTCACGCGAAAGGGGCGGCGCATCGTATTCCTTTCCATAGCGGGCGCGGCCGCCCTCTCGGCGCTCGCGCTCTTCGCCGCGTGGAGCGCCGCGGCGCCGAAAACGGCGTACGAAGCGCCGGAGACGGAGCCGAAAGCGATCTTTTCCGAAAAGCGCGTGCTCGCCGTCGTGCCGCATGAGGACGACGATCTCAATCTCCTGAGCGGAGTGACGGGGCAGTTCACCGATGCCGGAAGCGAGGTGTACGTTGTGTTCGTCTCGACCGGCGACGCCGCCGGACTGGGGGAGAAGCGCGTATACGAGGCGATCAACGCGCTCTCGCTCGACGGCGTGCCGGAGGAGAATATCATCTTCCTCGGCTACGGCGACAGCATCCCGGATGACGGGATACACATTTATAATGCAGCGCCAAACGCCGTGACGCCGTCGCTGAGCGGGCGGACGGAGACGCACGCCGCGCCGAACCAAGAAGCGTACCGCGAGGGGACGCCGTATACGCGCGAAAACCTGCTCGGCGATCTGCGCAGCGTGATCGAGGAGATCCGCGCCGACGTGATCTTCTGCGTGGATTATGATGAGAACATCGACCACCGCGCGGTGACGATGCTTTTCGATGAAGCGCTCGGCGAAATACTGACCGCTGCGCCGGATTACGACCCGCTTGTGCTCAAGGGCTTTACCTACTCCACGGCGTTCCGCGCCCCGGCGGACTTTTACGATTCCGTGAATCTGCTCTCCACGGTAAACCCTGACGGGGCGCGCATGGAAAACGGCGTGTACCGTTGGGACGCGCGCGTGCGCCTGCCGATGGACGGCCGCGCTCTTTCTCACTCGCTCACGGAATGCCGGAGCTTTGCCGTTTCAAGAGAATACGAAAGCCAGATGCTCTGGCGCATTGCGCCGCGCATCATCAACGGCGATAAGGTGTTCTGGCAGCGATGCACCGGCTCGCTTCTGTACGGCGCGGCGGTGCGTGTGTCGTCCGGCAGCGGCGCGGAGCTTACGGACTTCCGGCTGCTCCACTCGGAGGACCTTGCCGGAAGGGAGCTGCCGTACAGCGCCGTGTGGACGCCGGAGAACGGCGACACCGCGCGCGAAGCGGAATTTTCGTTTCCCGCCGCGGACGTGACGGAGGTGCGGCTCTACGATAACCCCTCGCCGGAGGATAACGTCCTCGCCGCGGAAATCGTGTTCCCGAGCGGGAACCGGTACGCCGTCGGCGCGCTCGACCCCGCCGGTACGGTGGTGCCGGTGGACGAGCCGGACTGCGAAGGCTTCACCGTCCGGCTGCTGGAAACGGAGGGCGAGCACGCGGGGCTTACCGAAGCGGAGGCGTATTCCGGCGCGCACGATGTAATGCCGCCGCTTATAAAGCTCACGGACGGGGACGGAAATTTCATCTACGACTACCGGCTCTCCCGCGGGGAGACGGAGGCGGTGCTCTCGCTCTACGCCCTGAGCGCGAGCGATGATTTGACCGGCTATACCGTGACCTGCGAGGGCGAGGGCTGCGCCGCGGCGGTCCGGGACGGCGCGCTTTCCGTGACCTGCCCGCGCGGAAAGAGCTGCACCGTCACGGTGACGGACGAAACGGGTACGCTTTCGGACAGCGTATACGTTGCGCACGAGACCGCTTCCATTCGCTTTGTCAGCGCGATAGAGAGCTATTGCGCGAACGGCATCCCGAAAACGAACCTCTATTCTCTCGCCGTGCATTACTACAAACACTTCATCCTCGGCTGGGAATAAAAAACCTCCCGGCGGACACGTTGTCCGCCGGGAGCTTCTGAGTTATACGGAGTGGGGTTTGTTTGATTCAGTAGAACGTCGCAACTTCCTGCTCCGGCACGTCGCACGGCTCGATGGACACCATGTGCAGCACCGGGCCGGGGCCTTCGTACACGTCCGGCAGAGTGCGGATATCGATGCGGGCAGTGAGCTTGTACCAGGCAAGGTTTTTGAGCTCGTCCGTATCCGCGGCTTCCGCGGCGAGCGGGATGAAGCGGATATCGTTCGCGCAGCAGGTCATCACGTCGCGCCCGAAGTAGAAGTATCCTTTCTTCAGGCTGCGCGATTTCGTGATCGCCTTCCCCTTGAGAGAGACGGTCTTGTTCCGGTATTTTTCCGGCTGGTCCATGATATCCTGCAGAAAGATCGCATAGTCCGCGTCGCCGATCTCGCAGACGGGGGCGTTGAGATCGTAGGGGAGGGGGAGCTCAATGTCGTCGTAGCTGATCTTGCCGTCCGGCGTTTCAAAGGCAATGTCGCACCGGCGGTTGATGGCGCGGATGATCTTGTGCGCCTGCATTTTGAGATCCTCGTTGCCCTCGGGGAAGCGGTTGAGCACCGCCAGCTCGCAGCTCTGGAGCTTGTCCACCATGAGCTGGCGCATGTTGTTGTTGTAGTTGAGGAACGTGCGCGCGTCGATGAACAGAAATTCCTGCGCCACGATCCACTCCTTCGGCATGTTCGTATAGAGCGTGTCGAGCGTCCACATGCCGTTGTACTCCACCATGACGTAGGAGCAGCGGTGCTTTTTCAAAAGCGCCGCGAGATTTTCGGTCGTAAGATCACTCTCGCTCTCGATCGTCTCGGTGAACACGGTCGGCGCGGCGAACGCTGAGGGATCGTATTCCTCTACGCCCTCCTCGCACACGAGAAGGAGGATGCGGTCGCCGTTATTAAAGCTCGCGTCCTCGAGCGTCTGCTGGGCGAACTTCGTCTTGCCGGACTCCAGAAAGCCGGTGAAGAGATATACGGGGACTTGTTTTGCCATGGCTTATTCTCCCTTTCAGCGGAAGAGCTCGGCGACGGCGTCCTCGTGCAGCTCATGACCGATGACGCACAGCCGCCCCGTCACACCGGCGCTGCCGCGGCGGATGTTGGTCTCGCCCGGCGTGTAGTCAAAGTGGATCCACTCGCCCTCGCTCGCGGCGACGATGCCCTTCGCGCGCAGCACGGCGCCGTATTTGGCCTCGTCCTCGAGCGCGGTGAGCGCGGCACGCAGACCATCCTCGGTGAACTTCTTCGCCGTTTCCATGCCCCAGGACGTGAACACCTCGTCCGCGTCGTGGCCGTGGTGATGGTGATGATGGCCGCAGCCGCACTCGTGATCGTGGTCGTGCTCGTCGTGATCGTGATGGTGGTGCTCATGGTCGTGGCCGCAGCCGCACTCGTGCTCATGGTCGTGCTCATCGTGGTCGTGGTGATGATGCTCGTGCTCATGCCCGTCGTCATCCTCGTCATCGTCGTGATGGCAGCCGCAGGAGCAGTTGCCGTTTTCATCGAAATGATGATGGTGCTCGTGCTCTTCGTGCTCGTGGTCGTGATGATGGTGATGCTCGTGCTCGTCCTCGTCCTCTTCGTGCTCGCGCTCAATGCTTTCAAGCGCGGCGGTGAGCGTGTCGCGCTTTTCCATCGCGTCGAGGATCTGCGCGCCGGAGAGCTCGTCCCACGGCGTCGTGATGATGACGGCGCCGGGATTCTTCTCGCGCAGCAGCGCGACGCACTCGGCGAGCTTTTCCTCCTTGATGCCCGCGGTGCGGGAGAGGATGATGCACCCGGCGGATTCGACCTGGTTGTTGAAAAATTCGCCGAAGTTGCGCATATACATTTTGCATTTGCCCGCGTCTACGACGGTGCAGAGCGCGTTGATCGTAAGCTCGCCGTCCGACGCCTGCTCCACGGCGGTCACGATGTCGGAGAGCTTGCCGACGCCCGAGGGCTCGATGAGGATGCGGTCGGGGGCGTAGCGCTCGCAGACCTCGTGCAGAGCGGCGCGGAAATCACCCGTAAGGCTGCAGCAGATGCAGCCGGAGTTCATCTCCGTCACCTCAATGCCGGCGTCCTTCATGAAGCCGCCGTCCACGCCGATCTCGCCGAACTCGTTCTCGATGAGGACGAGCTTTTCGCCCGCGTAGGCTTCCGCGATCAGCTTTTTGATGAGCGTGGTCTTGCCCGCGCCGAGGAAACCGGAAAATACATCAACTTTTGTCATACATATAACCTCTTTCTGCTGGAAGCAGCCTGTTTTTCCAATAGAATATTATAACACGTTCGTCAAGGGGGGATTTCTGCCGTTGCCTGACTTTTTACGGAAAAATGAATTGTAATAATATAAATGTATGCTATAATGAATAAATGTCCGTTTTACTCCATTCCACTCTTCTATTTATTTCCGATCCACTCAGCAAATTTTTGAGAGGTAGACAAATTGGAACAGAAAAAGAAGTCCGCTCGCACGATGCGCGTGCTCGGCACGCTGCTTGAGGGCAGCGGAAAATACTTCGCCGTGTGCATCCTTCTGGGACTGCTGCTCACGGTGGTTGAAATGATCGCGCCGCAGGTCATCCGCGTAACGGTGGACTCGGTGATCGACTCGCAGCCGATGGATCTGCCCGCGTGGGCGCTCCGGTGGGTGGAGTCGCTCGGCGGCGCGGCGTTTCTGCGCGCGAACATGTGGTTCATCGCGCTCATTCTCGCGCTTGCGGGTCTCGTCGCGGCGCTGCTGCGCTATGGCGCGAACATGTTCAACGCCAAAGCGGGCGAAACGCTCGTCAAGACCGCGCGCGACAGGCTCTTCCACCACATTGAATGCCTGCCGTGGAAGTGGCACGCCGAGCATCCGACCGGCGATATCATCCAGCGCTGCACGAGCGACGTCGAGCGCATTAAAAACTTTTTCCAGGAGCAGTTCATCTCCGTTTTCCAGATCATCGTGCGCATTATCCTTGCGCTGACGCTTATGACGCTGATGAACGCGAAGCTCTCCATCGTCGCGTGGGTCATCGCACCGATCATCGTGCTCTACTCCGTGCTCTTCCATAACAAGATCCGCGCGCGCTTCACCGAGTGCGACGAGAACGAGGGCGTTCTCTCCACGATCGCGCAGGAAAACCTCACAGGCGTGCGCGTCGTGCGCGCGTTCGGGCGCGAAAAGTTTGAGCGCGACCGGTTCGAGGCGCAGAACAACAAGTATACCGAGTGCTGGATCAGCCTGACCCGGACGCTCTCGGATTTCTGGGCGGTGGGCGATTTTACGAGCTGCCTGCAGATCCTGCTCGTGGTCGTGCTCGGCACGGTCTCGTGCGTGAGCGGCAATCTGACGGCGGGCGAATTTGTGTCGTTCTCGCTTTATAACACGATGCTCATCGGCCCCGTGCGCCGTCTCGGCCGCATCATTTCCGAAATGAGCAAGGCGGGCGTCTCCATCGACCGTCTCGGCGAGGTTTTGGAAGCCGAGACCGAGCAGGACGCGCCCAACGCCGCCGAAGCGCCGATGGACAAGGACATCACCTTTGAAAACGTCAGCTTCCATTACGGCGAGGACGGCCCGGACGTGCTCGAAAACGTCAGCTTCACCGTACCTGCCGGAAAGAGCTTCGGCATTCTCGGCGGCACCGGCTCCGGCAAGAGCAGCCTGCTGCTTCTGCTCTGCCGTCTGTACGCGCCCACGGAGGGCAAGATCACCGTCGGCGGCGTGGACATTGCCGATATGCCCGCGCGTTATGTGCGCGAGAACGTCGGCGTAGTGCTGCAGGAGCCGTTCCTCTTCTCCCGCTCGGTGCAGGAGAACATCGGCATCTGCGGCGCGAGCGACGCGGAGATCCGTGCTGCCGCCGTCACCGCCTGCGTGGACGGGGATATCACCCGCTTTTCGCAGGGCTACGACACCATGGTCGGTGAGCGCGGCGTGTCGCTCTCCGGCGGACAGAAGCAGCGCGTGGCCATCGCCCGTATGCTGACGAAGAAAACGCCGGTCATCGTTTTTGACGATTCGCTCTCCGCCGTCGATACGGAGACGGACGAGAAGATCCGCTCGGCGCTCGACCGCGATCTCGGCGGCGCGACGACGATCATCATCTCCCACCGCATCACAACGCTGCTCGACTGCGACAACATTCTCGTGCTCGAAAAGGGCCGCGTAAGTCAGCTCGGCTCCCCGAAGGAGCTGCTGGCCCAGCCGGGCATTTTCCGCAAGATCTACGACATGCAGATGTCCATCGGAGAGGAGGAAGGAGCATGAACGAGCAGAAAAAGACCAAAGGCGCAAAATGGTTCGGCATCCCCAACCTCGTCCCGTATATGAGACCCTACGGCAAGCTCATCTTCTGGATGGTGCTCATGGCGTTTTACGGCAGCGCCATGGACGCGGTCATCCCGCTCTTCCAGCAGTACGCCATCGATCATTACATCGCCGACTCGACCCTTGCGGGGCTCGGCTGGTTCATCGGCGCGTATGTCGTCGTCATCCTCACGCAGACGGCCTCCAACTACATCTCCGCCTTCGGCGCGTGCAAGCTGGAGCTGTCCGTCGGCCGCGATCTCAAGCGCGAGAGCTTCAACCATCTGCAGACGCTCTCGTTCTCCTACTTCAACCAGAACAGCGTCGGCTATGTCCACGCGCGCGTCATGTCCGATACCGACCGCATCGCGAGCACGCTCGCCTGGAGCATGGCCGAGGGCGTGTGGCACTCGGCATATCTCGTGTGCGCCATCGTTATGATGCTCATCCTCAACTGGAAAATGGCGCTGTGCGTGCTCGTGATCGTGCCGATCGTGGCGATCTCGTCCATGTACTTCCAGAAGAAGCTCGTGTTCTTCCACCGGCAGGTGCGCGAGAAAAACTCCCGCATCACCGGCGCCTTCAATGAGGGCATCACCGGCGCGACGACGACGAAAACGCTCGTCGTTGAGGACAAGATGGAGAAGGAATTCGATGAACTGACCGCCGACATGAAAAAGGTCAGCGTCCGCGCGATGCACTTCCGTGCGATCTTCATTTCCACAACGACGCTCGCGGCCTCTCTCGCGCTCGCGCTCGTCCTCTGGCGCGGCGGCATCGTCACGCGCGAGGGCGTGATGCTCATCGGCACGCTCACCGTGTTTATGAACTATGCGCAGGGCATGATGGAGCCGATCCAGTGGCTTGTGCAGGCGCTCTCCAGCCTTGTGAACGTGCAGGTCAACGTCGAGCGCTTCACCACGCTCATGGAGACAAAGTCCGATGTGCAGGATACGCCGGAGGTCGTGGAGAAATACGGCGACACGTTCAGCCCCAAAAAGGAAAACTGGGAGGAGCTGCACGGCGATATCGAGTTCAAAGATGTGACCTTCCGCTACCCCGACGGCGACGAGAACATTCTCGAGCATTTCAACCTGAAAGTGCCGCAGGGAACGAATGTCGCCATCGTCGGCGAGACCGGCGCGGGCAAATCCACGCTCGTGAATCTCGTCTGCCGGTTCTATGAGCCGACGGAGGGGCAGGTGCTCATCGACGGGCGCGACGCGCGGGAGCGCAGCCAGCTCTGGCTCCACTCGAACATCGGCTATGTGCTCCAGACGCCGCACCTCTTCTCCGGCACGGTGCTCGAAAACCTCCGCTACGGCCGCGAGAACGCGACCATGGGGGAGATCGAAGCGGCGGTCAGAGCCGTCTCCGCCGAAGGGATCATTGAGAGACTGCCGGACGGCTATCAGAGCGACGTCGGCGAGGGCGGCAACAGCCTTTCGACCGGCGAGAAGCAGCTTCTGTCCTTCGCCCGCGCGCTGCTTGCCGATCCGCGCATCTTCGTACTCGACGAGGCGACGTCCTCCGTTGATACGGTCACGGAGCGACTCATCCAGGACGCCATCGAGAAGGTCATGGACGGGCGCACGTCGTTTGTGATCGCGCACCGTCTCTCCACGATCCGCCGCGCGGACGTCATCCTCGTGGTGAACGCCGGCCGGATCGTCGAGCGCGGCAGCCACGCCGAGCTCATGGCGAAAAAAGGCGTGTACTACGGCCTCTACACCCGCCAGTACAGAGAAGAACAGATCCAGGCATCTATGGAAAACGAATAAAGAAAACAGTATCCGCCGGACGCAAGACCGGCGGATATTTTTGTATACCCGAAAACCACGCGTTAGACGCGAGGTTCAAAAGAGCCTTTGGCGATGAGGGAGACAAAAAACTCCTTTTGCTTTAGAATAAGCGTGCGGTCTGCCAACTGCACTTAAAAAAGCAAAAGGAGGGCATTCAGAATGAGCCTGAATGACATAAACAGTTTATCTCATACGAAGTGGAATTGCAAATATCACATAGTGTTTGCGCCGAAATACCGAAGAAAGGTATTCTATTGCTCCTTTTTAACCGTTGTATGTGCTTTAGCGTCTTCTTGTATGGCAGCGGCTTTCTTTTTGCGCTCATAATTCAGTATAAAGGCGGAATGTAAACTGCGAAACCTGAACTGCGTAAAAAACAGGTAAAGCGGAGACGAAAGCCCGCGAGAACTGCCGTCTCCTGTTAAGCGAAAAAAACCTTTTTCTGCTTGTTTGAAGGCAGAAAAAGGCTTTGGAAATCACAGTCCGGTTCAAGCGCTTAAGGGGGGAGAAAACTACTCCGGCTTTGCCGCTTTCCGCAGCGTGACGATGCCGATGAGATTGGACACGACCGCGCCGAAATCGAAGGCAAACGTCACATAGTTTTTGAAAACGAAGTCGTAGACCGCCCAGCAGAGCAGCGTGACGATAATGACGATTTTGAGCTGCACCGCGTCCTTGAGATCGAGAAACCATGTGTACACACAGGTGGCCGCCGCGGGCAGCAGCCCGAACCAGCCGTCGGAGTTGAAGGCGAACAGCAGCGCAAGCTGCGCGGCGATGAACACGATCTTCCACGGCGTCGTGAACTCTTTTTTCATGCAGAAGAGATTGCGCGCGATGCCGATGACGTTGGCGGTGATGCCCGTGAACGCGCCGAGAATGGCGTTCGATGCGCTCAGCAGGCCGAACTGAAAACACTGCACGGTGAGCATCTGCTTTTTTGTTTTCAGAAAGCCGGTCGAGACCATGATGGCCGCGCCGATGAGCGCAACGATGTTGCCGAGAAGTACCGTATTCATCCGAAGTCCTCCGAAGAAATGCCCCCGTCCTGCTTAGGGCAGGATGGGGGCATTGAGTTTATGCCTTGAGAATTGAGCGCGCAGAAGCTTAAACTTACTCGCCGCGGACGGAGGCGATGTGAGCAAGCAGACGCATCATGTTGCAGGTGAAGCCGTACTCGTTGTCGTACCAGGCGCAGAGCTTCATGAAGTGGCCGTTCAGAGCGATGCCGGCCTGCGCGTCAAAGATGCTGGAGTGGGTCTCGCCGATGATGTCGGAAGAGACGATGGGCTGCTCTTCGTAAGCCATGACGTCCTTCAGCTCGCCTTCGCAGGCGGCCTTCATCGCGGCGCAGACTTCCTCGTAGGTGGTCTCCTTGGCGAGAGACACGGTCAGGTCAACGATGGAGCCGTCCGGGGCGGGGATACGCATGGACATGCCGGTCAGCTTGCCCTGCAGCTCGGGGATGACCTTGCCGACGGCCTTCGCAGCGCCGGTGGTGGAGGGGATGATGTTGTCGTAGGTGCTGCGGCCGAGACGCCAGTTCTTCTTGGAGTACTCGTCAACGATGCTCTGGGTGGCGGTGGCGGCGTGAACGGTGGTCATAAGGCCTTCAACGATGCCGAAGTTGTCGTGCAGGACCTTCGCCATGGGAGCGAGGCAGTTGGTGGTGCAGGAAGCGGCGGAGGCAACCTTCAGATCGGCGGAGTAGGTCTTGTGGTTGACGCCGTAAACGAACATCGGGGTCTTGTCCTTCGCGGGGGCGCTCATCAGCACAAACTTCGCGCCGGCGTCCAGATGGGGCTGCACGCTCTCGGCGGTGAGGAACTTGCCGGTGCACTCAACAACGTAAGGAACGTTCAGCTCGCCCCAGCCGAGGGTGGAGGGATCGCGGCTGCTGAGGAGCAGGATGGGCTTGCCGTCAACGATCAGGTGATGCTCATCGTAGGAGACGGTGCCTTCCCACTTGCCGTGGACGGAGTCATGGGAGAAAACGTAAGCGATCTGCTCAGGAGTCTTGTCCGGAGCGTTGATTGCAACGACCTCCATATCGCCGCGGCGCAGAGCCACGCGGGCCGCCAGACGGCCGATGCGTCCGAATCCGCTGATACCAATTCTAATCATGTGTGTATCCTCCTGTAAAAAAATTTTTGATCTCTTTTCTAACCGGCTGCATTTTACAACATTTCCGCACATAGAACAAGTGTTTTTTTCAAACAATATTAAATAATTCTCGACAGTTAGTTAGTGAATATGTATAGAAAACAGCGTCTGACGCCGAAACTGCGCAAAAAACAAAAAATCGTAGTATCCACGCCGCAAAATTTGTGGTATGATACGGGCAATAATCCAGCGCAGAAAGGGAAAACTGCTGATATGGAAAAAGTGGAAATCTCCGGCGCGGCGCTTGCGCCGCTGTTCCGGCTGAGCCGGGACGCTGTCTGCGGCATCGCACAGGGCCGCTTCGTGTTCTCCAATCCGGCGGCATGCCGGCTGTTCGGCGCGGACGTTACCGGCGAGAGCGCCGCGGAGCGCTTCCCGGATCTGGAGGAAACCGGCTGGGGCGACAGCTTTGCTGCCGTGCTCACCATCGGCGATACACCGAGAAACATTACCGCCGTGCGCAGCGGCGAGATCCTTGTCCTCACGATCCGGACGGAGGAGCCGGAAACACTGCCGGTGCCGCCGACGGCGCTGCGGCAGATGCGCTCGGCAGCGTTCAATCTCCGGCTGTCGATCGAGCAGCTGCTGAAGGACGAGCCGGAAACCTGGG
>OLPS01003507.1_pt1 | contig 12266 bp, 9 predicted proteins | sample 1673071 | NCBI WGS metagenome assembly OLPS01 (sample SAMEA3136752, study PRJEB25190) | human gut metagenome | reverse complement strand
CTTCATTTTTACGAAGCAGACCATGATCTACAAATACACAAGTTAACTGATTTCCAACTGCTTTCGATAACATAACTGCTGCTACAGAAGAGTCCACACCGCCAGACAGTGCGCAAAGTACTTTTCCATCGCCTACTTTTTCACGGATAGCTTTGATACTTTCTTCTACGAAAGAATCCATCTTCCAGTCACCAGAACATTCACATACATTGTATACAAAGTTAGAAAGCATTGTCTTTCCTTCTTTTGTATGGAGTACTTCCGGATGGAACTGTACGGCATACAGGTTCTTCTCTGTATTTTGAACAGCTGCTACCGGACAGTCATCAGTATGTGCAATAATTTCAAATCCTGGTGCAGCTTCTGCAATATAATCATTGTGACTCATCCAGCAAATTGTTTTCTCGGATACATTTTCAAAGAGTTTTGTTGACTGGTTAACCGTAACTTCGATTTTACCATATTCTCTTACAGGCGCTGTCTCTACTTTTCCGCCTAATAAGTGCATCATCAGCTGCGCACCATAGCAGATTCCGAGTACAGGAATTCCCAATTCAAAAATTTCTTTTGTATAAGTTGGTGAATCCTCTAAATATACGCTGTTTGGTCCTCCGGTAAAAATAATTCCCTTCGGCTGCATTTCTTTAATTTTTTCGATATCTGTTTTGTAAGAAAAAATTTCACAATATACGTTGCATTCACGCACACGTCTTGCAATTAACTGGTTGTACTGACCACCAAAATCAAGTACAATTACGGTTTCTCTCTTCAACAAACTCTCCTCCTGTTCTTTTTTGAATCTTTTTAATCAGCTTTTTCATGATTTAGAAGTATGCATTTTAATTTTTGCATTGTCTAAGTGCTCATATTATAAGCCATCTAACCGGATTTTACAAGATCTTTCAAAAAAACACCTTTAATTTACAATATCCCTAAGCCCGCTTTGCTTTTACATCGGATTCACATGCACCATACAATGTTTTACAAGAGGAAAATTTTTCTCAACCGCATCATGTACTCTCTGCGCTATTTCATGCGCATTTTCCAGAGAAAGTGTTTTATCTGCTGCAATTTCGATATCCACATAAATTTTTGCACCAAACAATCTGGTCTGGAGCAAATCAATATTTTCCACTCCGGTCTGACTTGCAATCACTTCTCTCATTTTCTGAATTGTTTTTTCATCACAAGATTTATCCACCATTTTATCCACGGCATCTTTGAAAATATCGTAGGCTGCTTTCCCAATAAAAATACAAATCACAACACTTGCAATCGGGTCTAAAATCGGATATCCCATTCGAGCACCTAAAATACCGATAAATGCACCAACAGAAGATAATGCATCGGAGCGGTGATGCCATGCATCTGCCATAAGTGCCCCCGAATTAATTTTCCTCGCTGCCCCTCTTGTGTACCAGTACATCCATTCTTTTGTTGCAATTGATACCACTGCTGCAACAAGCGCAACCAAACCAGGAGCTTTATTTCCTTCCACTCCTTTTATAATCTGTTCTAAACCATTGATTCCTATTCCAATTCCTGTTGCAAATAAAATCACTGCCAAAATAATTGCTGCCACACATTCCATTCTGTCATGACCATACTGATGATCTTTGTCAGATTTTTTTCTTGAAATGTTGATTCCAATCACTGCCACAACTGTACTAAATACATCTGAAGCAGAATGCACTGCATCAGAAATCATAGCACCGGAATGCCCTAAAATACCAGCTAATAATTTCAGCAATGATAAAACAAGATTTCCTGCAATTGTAACTCCGGATACTCTCATCACTATCTTTTTTGATTTTTCATCTGAAAGCTGTTCTAACTGTTCTGCATCCATTTTTATATCCTCCTTCTTCTGTAAAGCGGACATTTGCAATCCACTTCGCTACTTACTCATAAACGCAGTCACTTCGCAACCTGTCACAGTGGGATTAGTGCAGAGTATTTTTTGTTTCATAGGATGCTCCTATAAAATAAAGAAAAAAGCACCTGTGGAACAATAAGTAAACTACTGTCCCACAGATGCTTTTCATTTTCACCTGCTGTCACTTTTGTGACCCGGCACGTAAAGATTTTTCTCTCTTTCCTGCCTGTTTCGTTTTACGTCGCCCTCGGCGTTTTTAAGATTTTATGTTATTCTATGACACGAAATACCTGTTAGTCAATAGAAACATTCGTTTTATGTAACCTCAAAAATTCAGGCATTTATGACGCGAAGTCCGCTGCAAAATCGTTCCCAAACTCGAAGATTTAGATAGCACTCACATCATTTTATACAAGGGAAGCATGTTTCCACTTTCCACCCAGGTAACGGATAGTAAAACAGATAGACCGAAACAGCCAGTCAATCGTCATTGCAACCCATATTCCAAATACTCCCCATTTTAAATACGAGCCTAAAATATAACTGAATCCAATTCTAAACGTCCACATGGAGACAATCGCCAGTATCATCGTATATTTTACATCAGCTGCCGCACGCAAAGTATTTGCAAGTGAGAAAGACAATGGCCAGATAGTTACAACACAGCAGCTATGATAAATCAAAATTCTTCTTGCATATTCACTGGCTTCCGCTGATAATCCATAAACTTTTATAATGAATGGAAGCAGAAGCACCACCAAAATATTCATTAAAATCAAACAGATGTACGTCAGCTTCATTAATTTTTTCGTATAATATTTTACCTGTTCAAAATCTCCCGCTCCAACACACTGCGCCGATACCGTGAGCATTGCAAATCCAATTGACATTCCAGGCAGTACCGCAAACATTGCAATATTATTAGATACCGCATTTGCTGCAATCGAAGCAGTTCCAAAACTCGTCACCAGGCTAAGTACCAGAATTTTTCCAAGCTGAAACATACTGTTTTCCAGACCGTTCGGGATTCCAATATACAAAATCTTTTTCAAAAGATTCCAGTCTGTATGAAATGAAAATGGATGAAAGATATGAATCTGACGACTCTGATTATTTAACAGAACCAATATAATCGCTGCCGCTACACATCTTGATACTAAAGTTGGAATAGCTACTCCCTCAATTCCTCTGTGGCATCCATAAATTAAAACTGCATTTCCTCCAAGATTAACTGCATTCATAATCAATGAAGTAATCATGGCAATGGTTGAATTTCCCATGGAACGAAAAATAGCTGCACCTGCGTTATATACTGCAATCATTGGGATTGACGCAAACACAATTAAAAGGTAAATATTACAGTTATACATAACATCTGCGTCGATTTTACCAAAAATACCATGCAGAATTACATTTCTACCAAGGTATCCCAATGCCATAACCACAACCGATGCTTTCACCGTAAATAACAACAGCTGATTCGTTGCCTTACATGCCTCAGCCTCTTTTTGTTTTCCAATAAACTGACCGGCAATTACTGCGCCACCCGTAGCTAATGCCGTAAAAATATTAATAATTAAAACCATTACTGTATCAATTAACGAAACTCCCGATACGGCTGCTTCTCCTACACTTGCTACCATAATAGAATCTGCCAGTCCTACAAATGCCTGCAGAAACTGGTCGATAATCAATGGTACAATCAGTTTTTTCAAATCCTCATTTGAAAAAAATCGCTTCATTTTTTCACTCACACTCCATACTATTTTGTACATTTTCAGATGAGTCTATTATACTCTTTTATTATTTATAAACACTGCAAAATCAACCATACATTTTCAAAATTTCGCATCTTTAAATCCTGCTTTTTTATCCAAAAATAAAGGTTTCCTTGATATTCCCATCTGTATTCATCATCGTATCCATCTATTGTTCCCACCTGAAATAAAAGCATCCAATCCTTACCTTTTTCCAAAATTTCCTCTCTTTCCTGCTCCGGCACATCCTGCCAGCCTCTGCCTAGATAATATCCCCTTGTAACTCCTTCACATTCTTCTTCCATTCGACCCTGTAAGACATCCGGATTCCCTAACAATTTTATCCTTCTGTATGCCCATTCGTAATAATATTCCATTCCCTCCTCAAATATCGGAACTCCACAGGATTGCAGACATTCATCATAGTCGTCTAAATCATCACACACAATTCCCTCTGTTTTTTTTAATTTTTCTAAATCCGGAAGTAGCTGTTCATATACCGGCAGGCTTCTTTCGTTTTTTATCCTTACAATTTTCATTTCTGAAATGATTGCATCTTTCTCTAATTCTGCCGGAAAATCCATTGCTTCAAGTTCATTTTCATCCGGAAAATAATAAACCTTCGCACAGCCTTTATTTGCTGGATCATATCCATAATCCATCGAACGCATTTCATAAAAGAAACTAAGAATTCCTTGTTTCGGCAATAATTCTTCTTTATCATAAGGTGCAACATCCTTTAAATTAATCTGTATAATAAATGATAAGGGTCTTTCTTTCCTGATATCTTCAAAATCTTTCCCTTCATAAACTGGCCATTCAAAATCTTTTGGAACATCTGGCTTTCCTCCGATTTTAGACGCTCTTTTTGCAGCACCACTTTTTGGAGTGTAATTGATTACTATTTCTGTTTTCTCATTTTGTTTTATCAACTCACAAATCCTATTTTTTTCTGCCTGATTCATCTTATTTCCCCCAACCTTTTATTTTTATGCTCTTATCTTACCATTCTTTCCCTTCTCTGCAAAGAACTATCTTTTTTTCTTCCAAAACAAAAAAAGAAAGCCAGATTTTCTGACTTTCTTAATTTTTACAATATAATCAGCAGCAGCGGTCTTACTCTCTTTCTACTGCTTATTCATTACTGATTCATTATTTATTATTTCATTCTATGTTTCATTCTTTTTCCAACAATCACTGCTCCAATTCCCACACAGCCACTTATTCCAAACAGAGCAAGCCAAAATTCTATTCTGCTGTTATCTCCTGTCTGTGCATTTTTAGCAGTTGTACTCTTATTCGCATTACTTGTTGCCGTTTTATTTGCATTATTTGTTGCTGCTTTATTTGCTGTCTTGTTTGAGTTGCTTGCTGTTGCCTTATTTGCATTATCCGTCGTTGTCTTGGTAGATGAGGTCTGTTTTTTCTCTAGTGAAGCAATGGCATCTTCTATTGCTTTTGCCATCTTATCGACTTCTTCCTGCTCTGTAATATTTTTGCCTCGAACAACCGCCTGAACTGCTTTTTCTACTCCGCTAAAATCTTTATAATTTTCTTTTTTCAGCGCATTTGCCTTTTTAATTGCTTCATCTGCTTTTGTATAATCTGCATCTTTATAAGTCAATGTCAGTGTCTGGGTATGCGTAGCAATATCTGCAGTAACCGTAATTTCACCGCTAAAAGGATTACAATTATCCGCAGTTATTTCAACCGGATAAGTTCCTGCTTCTAATTCAGCCAAACCTGAAGACACTTCTTCTCCATTTACTTTAAGAACCACATTTGTCAATTCTGCCGGCACTACAGCAAAGGAAACTTCATACTTAGGTTTTGGCAGAACCGGAGTCTTTTCAGAAACATAATTATAATTTCCGCCACCTGCCACAATTTCTTTATAAAATGCTTCTGTTCTCATAGAATCAAATGGTTTCGCTGTACCTGCTGCTGCATTTTTTCCGCACGCCAAAACATTTTCTTTCTCTGTATAATAATTATTCGTGAAAATACCTGTACCTGAAACTGCTCCACCAATGCCACCAAACCGGCTATATGGAACAGTCGTTGCCGTATACTGTGACAAATCAATATTTCCGGCGAAATAACAGTGGCTGACTGTCGTTTCATTTCCCACTGTTCCTACAATTCCTCCAACATCCGTAATCCCTTTTCCGAGCGGGGTTAATGTTCCTGTTGAATAGCAGTTTAAAATCTTAGAATTTCCACTAGTCTGTCCGACAATTCCACCACCATGACTTGCTGCCAGTATCATATTTCCAGTATTTACACAATAACTTACTTCTGTATCTCCAGTAGCATATCCTAAAATTCCACCTGCATAAATACTTCCCATGTCACCTGTTATCGTAATATTTCCTTTATTTTCGCAGTAATTTATCTTTGTATTTTCTGCGTATCCACACATTCCGATAAATCCATAAATATATTTCCCATTATTCTGAAATCCAACTTCTGACACACAGTCAAAAATAGAAGCATTCTCTGCGTATCCTGCAATTGTTCCAAAAAAGGTATATTCACTGTCGTCTGCTGTAACATTAACGTTTCCTTTTACTGTCAGACTTGAAATTTCCGCCTTTTCAACGTATCCAAAAAAACCTCCAACTGCTCCTTTTCCATAACTGGAAGAAAAATCCAGATTTGAAATCACATGTCCATTCCCATAAAATTTACCACTGAAACAGTGTTCAATATCTCCGGAAGCATTAGCTTGTCCTATCGGTGTCCATTCCACACCCGATAAATCCAAATCTGCATCAAGCACTACGACTGCATCTGTTTTTTCATCATAATCACCTGCATTGACTGCCTTTGCAAATTTCAGCAATTCGTCCACAGAAGTGATTACTGTTTTACTGCCCTGTTCTTCTCCTTCTGCCCATACCGACTCTGGCCGTAATAACAAACACATTGCCAGCACCAGAAACAGTCCTGTAATCTTTCTTTTCATACGCACCTCCGCTTTTCCATTTGTCAGCTTATTCCACTCTATCTGACCAAATCATATTGTTTATAATTTATATCATACCTTTTTTTCTGACAAATAGCAATCTATTCGAAGATGTTTTGAGATTTTTCATTCCACACTGTGTGTCCCGGGAGTTTAGAAATAAAAGAAAAAAGGATTTTTTTCATTACACCAGACTATTCTTCCATTCTTCATGTAACTTTTTTACGGAGGGCATAATATAAGTTGGACCAGGTTCATAATTATCTGCTTCTTCCTTTGTTGCTTCACCTGATAATACCAAAACAGTTTCAACTCCGGCATTATAACCACATAAAATATCTGTATAAAGACGATCTCCAACAATTACCGTCTCTTCTTTGCGATAATGATTTCTTTGCAATGCCAGTTCAACGATAGCTGTTTCTGGTTTTCCAATGAAGTATGGTGTTTGCTTCACTGCGTGTGCAAGCATTTCACAAATTGCTCCACAATCCGGCACAAATCCAAATTCAATTGGACATACATAATCCGGATTCGTTGCAAGATAATCTACTTTTTTTGTGCTCAGTAATTTACAAGTATCCAATAACTTTTCATAGGTCAACTGATTATCATAAGAAACTATAACACAGGTAATTTCTTCTTCCTCACAGTCTGTTGTTACACGAATTTTATTTTTCTTTAGTTCCTGAATAAAAGACTTTGTTCCCAACACATAAATCAATTCATTTTCATGATGTTTTTTCAAATAATCAATTGTCGCATAGGATGCTGTTAAAAAATTTGTGTAATTAGTAGATATTCCAAGTCCCTGAAAAAAATAAATATAATCATCTATACTTTTCGTTGCATTATTTGTAATAAAAACATACTGCCCGCCGTTTGCTTTAATATCTTTCAGAAATTCTCTTGTTCCATGAATGAGTTGATTTCCTTTGCAGACTGTACCATCTATATCCAGCAAAAATAACTTCTTATTTTCCAGCATGATTCTGATTCTCTCTTTGTTCTCTTATTTTTACTGCAACGTCAGGATAATTTGTAATAACTGCGGTGACTCCCGCTTCTATCAGCCATTTCATATCCGTTGTATCATTTACCGTCCAGACACGTACATTAAGACCACTCTTTATATATTCATTCAAAAAATCTGCCATTTTTATATGATATACTGCCGGATGAATACCATCTACCTTTGTATTTTTAGCATAATCTGTCACGTTCCAAATAACATCACTGTACAAATAAGCGGTTTCAGCCTCCGGAACAATTTGTTTTATCTTCTGTATACTATAATGATTAAAAGAAGAATAAATCACTCTATGTTCCATATCACACTTTTGTACAATTTGGGCAACTTTCTGTTCAATTTCCGGATACCAGTAAATGCCTGTTTTCAACTCAATATTTACCCAAATACCGGATGCTTTTACAGCATCCAGTACTTCTTCTAACGTTGGAATTTTTGATGATGGATAAGCCGGAAACCGTTTCTCCATTACCGTCAGTTTCTTTAATTCTTTTAACGTATAATCTTTGACATATCCTGTTTTCGATGTCACTCTGTCAATGGTTTCATCATGAATCACGACCGGAACACCATCACGGGTAAGTTGAACATCAAGTTCTATTCCGTCCGCTTTTTGTGAAACCGCAAGTGCAAACGCTTCCAGTGTATTTTCTGGAGCATATCCGCTTGCACCTCTATGTGCAAAGATTTTTGTTTTATCCAATTTTATTCCCTCTTTTTTAGTTATTTACAGTATTATAATCTGTAATTGCCTTATTAATCGAATCTGACATTTTTTGTACTGCTGTATCTACATCTTCTTTTCCGTTTAACATACTTTCAATCTCAGACTCAACAGTTGCTCTTGCTTCTGGAAAAACACTCAACAGCGCTCCGCAATATTCCGGAGAAGAATCATGCAGCTGGTCAATTGCTGTCTGGAACTGTGGATACTGTGCGATATTATCTTTAAATACCTGCTCATCATGCGCTTTTGTTGTGACTGGGAAGTATCCTGTTTCAGCATTCCAGTATGCCTGTGATTCCGGTGAAATTAAAAATTTCACAAATTCCCAGGTTGCACGGAGTTTTTTAGGATCATTATTATTTAATGCCCAAAGAGAAGCCCCGCCAATAGAAACCCCGCCTTCATCACTTGAAGACACTTTCGGGAAATATGCAGTTCCAACTTCAAATTTTCCATTTACATCCTGAAGAATCTGTTTTAGAGAAGCAGTAGACCCCAGTGTAATTGCGGATTTTCCTGATGAGAAATCTGCAAGACCTGCATCTCCGCCTTTTCCAACAACTGGTGCATATCCATCCTTATTAAGTTTCTGCCATGCTGTTAAAATATTTTTTGCAGCTCCGTTCTGGTCAAAATCAACCGCTGTTGCAGCCTCTTCTCGTCCATTTCCATTATTGGCATAATCCAGACCCTGCTCTCCAATCAACTGTTCAAAGAACCAGCCATAAATACCAAGAGACATAACTTCGCCAGCTCCTCCTTTACTCAGTAGCTGGTCTCCAATCTGGTCAATTGCCTCAAGACTGTCCGGAATTTCTGTGATACCCGCTTTCTCAAACATATCTTTATTATAATACATAATTGGTGTTGATGAGTTAAAAGGCATAGAATACAATTTATTATCAATCGTATAATAAGCAGCAAGATTCGGTTCAATTTCTGACACATCATACTGATCTGCATCAACCATTTCCTGCATCGGAACAATCCAGCCTGACTCCATCATAAATCTGGTACCAATTTCATAAACCTGTACCAAATCAGCTCCCATATTTCCAATCTGAGCACTCTTTAGTTTATTCAGAGAATCGTCATATTCTCCCTGGTACTGTGCTTCTACGGTGATACCGTATTCATTTTCATCATTAAATTTCTTTACAAGTGTATCAATAGCCTGTCCATTTACACCGCCCATAGAATGCCAGAATGTAATGGTCGTTCCGTCTACCTCATCTGCATCTGCCATTTCTACTGCTTCACTGTCATTGGTCGCATCCGATGATTCTCCCTGACTAACCGAAGTTTTTCCATTTCCGCAACCTGCAAGCATTCCGACAGTCATTGCTGCCACAAGTAATAATGAAACTGTTTTTTTCTTCATAATTTTTCTCCTAATAAATGAAATATAGTAAATACAAATTTGTTGTTAACCTTTTACCGCTCCGGAGAACATTCCCTTAATCAGCTGCTTCTGCCCAATAATGAAAATCGATATGGATGGAATTATAATCATTACCACTCCTGCAATCATCAAAGTAATGGACTGGGAATCTACACTATCAAGCATACTGATACCAATCTGTACGGTTCTCATATTATTTGAACCTGTAACCAAAAGTGGCCACATATACATATTCCATGCATTAATAAATGTGTAAACAGCCATAGCACCGATTGCTGATTTCGTTAATGGAAGCAAAATTTTTACAATGAATTTTAGATTACTGCATCCATCCAGTTTTGCAGATTCATAAAGCGACATTGGAAATGTCATGTAGAACTGACGGAATAAAAAGATTCCCATTGCAGATGTCAGATACGGAATAATCAAAACTGCATGAGTATCTAAAATCCCCCAACTTCCAACCGTCAGATAATTAGAAATAATCGTTGCTTCACCCGGAACCATCATGGTTGCCATAACAATTGCGAAAAAAATACCTTTCCCTTTAAATTCCAGAAAAGAAAATGCAAACGCTGCAAGAGAACATGAAATAATCTGTCCAATTGTAATACAACCTGCCATTATAAAAGAATTTAAAATAAATCGTAGTAACGGCACTGTTGTAAAGGCATCTTTAAAATTCTGAAATGTCGGATGCTTTGGAAAAAGATTTAATTCCGTTGTAAACAATTCATTAGATGGCATTAACGCAATACTAACTGCATACAACAGTGGAAGGAGTATCACGACTGCAAATACAACATTTGCAGCAAGTCTGAATGCTGTTTTGCTTCTTCTTTTTGCCAGTGCTTTGACATTCATTTTATTTTTCAATTCCAAAAGTTCGCTTCTGGAATAGCGCCCCTCCATAGGAACTGTCATACTGTTTAACTGACTCATTAGTAATTGACTCCTTTCTTTTCAATTCGAAACATTACCAATGTCACAAGCATAATAATGATAAATAAAATAACGGACTGTGCAGATGCACTTCCAAATCGATAATTGAAAAATGCATCCCGATAAATAGAATATACGATTACATTTGTTGACTCATTCGGACCACCTTCTGTTAAAATCTTAATCTGACCAAATGACTGGAATGCCTGAATAATATTTACAACTACTGTATAAAACATGATTGGAGATAAACCTGGAAGCGTTAATCCAAAAAACTGCTGGATTCCACTCGCCCCATCCACAGACGCTCTCTCATAAATCGTCTCATCTATATTTCCAAGTCCCGCTGAAAAATAAAGAAAATTGATTCCACTATTCAGCCATGCTGTAAGAATAGCTACACAGTATAATGCGGTATGCGGGTCATTTAACCAGTTAATATCCAAACCCAAGAGTTTATTTACAATTCCAACAGATGGATGAAGCATAATCTGGAAAATCATTGCCGCTGAGCTTGAGGCAATTGCCATCGGAAGAGCATAGGCTGTACTAAACACCCGAATTCCGGGAAATGCTTTATTACATAAAACTGCCGCAACCAATCCAAGAAACATTCCACCAAAAACAACAATCACTACAAAAATTAGCGTAACCTTTAAACTGTTTCTAAAAGACTCTGACCCTAGAAGCTCCATATAATTCTGAAGCCCCACAAAGATTTTTGCCTGCCCCATTTTATTTGTCATAAAAAGACTTAAATAAACAGTTTTTATAAATGGATAGAACAAAAATACAGCAAATATCAGAAGACTTGGCACCAAATACAAATATGGCGTAATTTTAAAAGTATTTTCTTTTTTCATCTTATTATCATCTTCCCCTATAAAGAATATTTTCTTCTGTATCGATATCAAAAATATGGATTTTTTCCATATCAAAATACAAATCTATCTCTTCCCATACTTTCGTCTGATTGGACGGGTCTAATCGAACTGCACAGGTTCTATCCTGTTCTTCAAAATAAAGCATAATTTCTGCGCCAAGCATTTCTCTGTTAATAACAGTTTCTTTTATTCCAATGCTGTTCTTTAACAGTCCTTTTTTCTCAGCTTCTTCCAGAGCATAAATATCTTCAGAACGAATTCCCAAAATCACACGTTTTCTCATATAATTTCCCCGTAGTACTTCTTCGTTCTGCCCCGTCGGATATACTTTTTTTACCAAACCTTTAGTACCAAAAAACAATACGGTTTTACCAAGTTCCTCTGCAACTTCACACTCAATAAAATTCATAGACGGTGAACCTACAAATCCTGCCACAAATTTATTTACCGGATGATTGTAAATATTTTTGGGTGTATCCACCTGCTGAATCATTCCGTCCTTCATAACAACAATCTTCGTCCCCAGGGTCATCGCTTCTGTCTGGTCATGAGTGACATAAATAATCGTTGTATGTAATTGTTTATGTAATTTTTGTAACTCCACACGCATCTGAGTTCGTAATTTTGCATCCAGATTAGAAAGTGGCTCATCCATAAGAAATGCTTTTGGCTGTCTTATG
>OLPS01003502.1_pt1 | contig 12280 bp, 10 predicted proteins | sample 1673071 | NCBI WGS metagenome assembly OLPS01 (sample SAMEA3136752, study PRJEB25190) | human gut metagenome | reverse complement strand
CTGAATGCCGGAACGGAAATCCACTGTGATGCAGCGGTAGGGGACTACGCCCTGATTTACACCAACAGCGTTGTTCGCACCGGTGCCACTGTGGGCAACTTTACCCGCATTGGCAGCAACTGCGCCATCTGCAATAATGCAACTGTGCCGAATGGCGCAGATATTCCGGACTGCACCGCAGTACACTAAGAGGTGAGAGAATGAACATTCTAGTCACGGGTGCCAAGGGCATGGTAGGAACCGCCCTGTGCAACAACCTGAAAAACATCCGGGATGGGAAAAATAAGGCTCGCCCGGCATTGGATATTAAAGAAATCTACGAGTACGATCTGGATTCCACCCCAGCGGAGCTGGACGAGTACTGCCGTAAGGCGGACTTCGTGTTCAATCTGGCTGGTGTGAATCGCCCGGAGAACCCGGAAGACTTCATGAAGGGAAACTTCGGCTTTGCATCGGATTTGCTGAACTGCCTGAAAAAGCACAACAACAAGGCAACCATCATGCTGTCCTCCTCCATTCAGGCCACCCTGGCTGGTCGTTTCGGCAACAGCGAGTATGGTCGGAGCAAAAAGGCTGGCGAGGAGCTGTTCTTACAGTATGCTCAGGAAACCGGCGCAAAGGTTGCCGTCTACCGTTTTGTCAACCTGATGGGTCACAGCCGCCCCAAGTATAACAGTGCCGTCAGCACCTTCTGCTGGGCAGTTGCCAATGACGAACCTTTCACAGTCAACGACCGCAGTACCGAGTTGGAACTGCTGTATATCGATGATCTGGTAGAAGGAATGTTCGACCTGCTGGAAGGCAAGGAGCAGCACTGTGAATTTGACGGTGTGGAAACCGTTTTGAAAGCAGACGGACGTTACTGCTGTGTCCCCGTGACCCACAAGGTCACGCTGGGGGAAATCGTGGATCTGCTGCAGGAGTTCAAGGCACAGCCGAGTACGCTCATGATGCCCAAAATGCCGGACGGTTCCTTTGCCAAGAAACTTTACTCCCTGTACCTGACCTATCTGCCCACCGACAAATTCAAGTATGCTCTGAAGATGAACGTAGACAACCGTGGCTCTTTCACCGAGCTGGTACACACTGCTGACTGTGGACAGGTGAGCATCAATATCTCGAAGCCCGGTATTACCAAAGGCCAGCACTGGCACAACTCCAGGTGGGAGCTGTTCATTGTGGTAGCTGGGCACGGCTTGATTCAGGAACGGAACATCAACACCGGGGAAACGGTGGAGTTTGAGGTTTCCGGCGATAAAATCGAGGCTGTCCACATGATTCCCGGTTGGACCCACAATATCATCAATCTATCTGAAACGGAAAATCTGGTGACGGTGATGACCTGCAACGAGATATTTGACTCGAACCACCCGGACACCTTCTTCGAGTCGGTGTAAGAGAAGCTGCTGGTTGACAATAGGAGAATTTTATGGAACACAATTTTACATGGAGAAATGATGGGCGCACCAAGGTCATGATTGGCTGCGGCACCCGTCCGGAGATTATTCGTCTGGCAGCTGTCATCAAGCGCTGCCGGGAATATTTTGACTGCTGCGTGGTCTATTACAATCAAAACTGGGACAGAAACCTCTCCACTGTGTTCTGGGAGGATTTCGAGCTGAAAAACACCTTCGGGGAGTATGGCCCGGACATTCTGGTGCCCGTGGTGGGCGAGAATCTGGGTGTGACCTGTGGTAACATTCTGGGTCGCAGCTATGAGCTTCTGTCCGAGCTGCAACCGGAGGGTTATCTTGTGCTGGGCGATACCAACTCCTGCCTGTCTGCCATCTCTGCGAAGCGGCTGCACATCCCGCTGTTTCACATGGAGGCGGGCAACCGCTGCAAGGATGAGTGCCTGCCCGAGGAGACCAACCGCCGCATCGTGGATGTAATCTCCGACGTGAATCTGTGCTATTCCGAATTCGCCCGGAAGTATCTGGCGGATACAGGGCTGCCCAAGGAGCGCACCTACCAGACCGGCTCTCCCATGGCAGAAGTGCTGCACATGAATCTGGAGAAGATCCAGAAAAGCGACGTGCTGGAGCGTCTGGGACTGGAGAAGGACAAGTACATTCTGCTGTCTGCCCACCGTGAGGAGAACATCGACTCCGAAAAAAACTTCCTGAGCCTGTTCACCGCCATCAACGCACTGGCAGAAAAGTACGATCTGCCCATCCTGTACTCCTGTCATCCCCGTAGCAAGCACCGTCTGGAAAAGAGCGGCTTCAAACTCGACCCTCGTGTCCGGGTCAATGAGCCGCTGGGCTTCAACGACTACAACAAGCTGCAAATGAACGCTTTAGCAATCGTCTCCGACTCCGGCACTCTGCCCGAGGAGAGCAGCTTCTATCTGTCCATTGGTCATCCCATCGCCGCCGTGTGCATCCGTACCAGTACGGAACGCCCTGAGGCGCTGGAAGCCGGTGACTTCATTTTGGCTGGTATTACCACTCGGGAACTTCTCAACGCCACCGATATGGCCATTAAGATGAAGCAAAAAGGCGTTCTGGGCAAGCCCTGCCCTGATTATGTGGACGAGACCGTGTCCATGAAGGTGGTTCGCATCATTCAGGGTTATGTGAATGTGGTCAATAAGATGGTGTGGAGAAAGGGCTAAATGCTTAGTTAGCAGGTGGGTTCAGAAGATGATAAAATCAAAGTATATAGCAAAAATACTAGCCAAATTGAGAATACCGTCATTTGATAAATGTGAGCTAGATAAGACCTGCAATGTGAATTATGAGAGCGCATTGTCAAAGGTTAAAATGGGCAGATATTCATATGTTGGTGCAAGGACGACAATAACAGATGCACAAATTGGTCAGTTTTGCTCAATAGGAAATAGATGTAGTATTGGCGGTGGAATGCATCCACTCGATATTGTCTCTACTTCTCCGGTATTTCTAAACGGTAGAAATTTTTTGCACCATAATTTTTCAAATATTCAGTATACGCCATCAAAGCCTGTATGTATAGGTAACGATGTCTGGATTGGAGATGGTGTTTACATCAAAGCTGGAACTACGATTGGAACAGGAGCGGTTATAGGTGCACATGCTGTTGTAACCAAGGACGTTCAGCCTTATTCAATTGTAGCAGGTGTTCCGGCGCAAGAGATAAGAAAGCGATTTGACAAGGAAACCATTGACAGGCTTTTGGAATTAGAGTGGTGGAATTGGTCGGAGGCTGAATTAAAAGAGATGGGGCAGTACTTTTTATCCCCCGAAGAACTTTTTTGTAAAATAGAAGGAGGTTCCATCAGTTTATGAAGATTGTGCATCTCTGTCTAGCATCTTTTTTTCCGGACAACTACTCATATCAGGAAAACTTACTTCCTAAATTTCATAAAGAACTAGGATATGACGTTGAGGTAATTGCGTCTACGCAGAGTTTTGATGAACATGGAAAAGTGTGTTATTTAAGCAACGTTGGTACATATAGAAACGAGTATGATATTAAGGTAACAAGGCTGCCCTATAAAACAGATAACAAGATTTGGAAGAAGTTGAAACGATATCAGGGATGCTATGAGGCAATAAGAAGAGCTAAACCTGACATTCTTTTTATCCACGGTGGTCAGTTCCTTGATATCGATCAGGTCGTGAGATACGCAAAAGAGAATCCGAAGGTCGTGATTTATGTGGACAACCATGCGGATTTTTCAAACAGTGCAACCAATTGGATATCCAAGAATGTGCTTCATAAAATAATATGGAGAATGTGTGAGAATAAAATCGAACCGTATACAAAAAAATTCTATGGTGTGCTTCCAGTTCGGGTTGAATTCCTAAAGGAAATGTATAATCTGCCTGAAAACAAGTGTGAGCTTCTAGTGATGGGAGCGGATGACGAAAAAGTTGAATCCGCAGCGAGACAGGAAGTTAGAAAAAAGATACGCATGAAATATGGTATTGCAGATGACGATTTTCTGGTTATGACTGGAGGAAAAATTGATAAGTGGAAAACCCAAACACTTCTTCTAATGAACGCAGTACAAAATATTGACAGAAAGAATTTAAAACTTGTGGTTTTCGGCTCTGTCACGCAAGAACTAGAAGAAAAAGTTAAGGAACTTGCAGATGGGCAAAAGGTGCAATACATTGGTTGGGTGCAGGCAAAAGACAGTTATAACTATTTTGCAGCCGCTGATTTGGTAGTTTTCCCGGGACGTCATTCAGTTTTTTGGGAGCAAGTGACGGGACAGGGAATTCCCATGCTAGTAAAAGACTGGCCTGGAACGCATCACGTTGACCTTGGTGGAAATGTGGCTTTTCTGGAGAATGATTGTGTAGAAGAAATACAGAAAAAGATCGAGGAGCTTCTTGACAATCCAGATGAATATAAAAAGATGAAGGCAGTTGCAATGGAAAAGGGGATGAAGGTCTTTTCGTATAGGAATATTGCTAAAAGAGCATTGTCCTAAAAAGAGGTCATTATGAGATATGCTAATTATGACGTAAAATTGCTACAGATGTGTATTTTGGCATCGATTTTCTCCCAAATAGAGTCTATATCAAGTTTAATGAGACCGATAATGTACATAGCCTGGATAGTGACAGCTGTTTTCTTTATAGCAAGAAATCGCGGTAGAATAGTTATCCATAAGTGTACAAAGATTTTTTTTGGTTGCTATTCACTCTTGGTTGTTGGATGTATATTGATGGCACTATTTGGTTCGAGGCATCTCGAAGGAAATTACATCCATATTATGTACATTCCATTAATTGTGTCAGTTATTGGGGAGAACTTTGCACCCTTTGCTCAAGACTCTGATTATGAGAAAATACTAAAAACATATTTGTATGGTGCTCTGGTATATGCACTTTGGGTCAACATAACATATTTCTCATCGTACAATGACTGGCTTAAACAGAATATGTATACATTTCTGCAAAAGAACTCCGCTGCTCAGATATGGGCAACAGGTATATTAATAGCCCTATTTCTTTTGGAATATCGCACAAAGTGGCAAAAGGTACTTGGATACGCTTGTGCCGGTTATTTGCTTCTATTGTGCGGCATAAGTCAGTGCAGAACGGCTGTACTGGCATTGGCAGTCGTGTTGGTTTGTTATATTCTCTTGAAATCAAAACATAAAGTTCGTTGGAGTTTCTTTACCCTAATCATTGTTCTCTTTTTGTGGAATAACTCAGTGACAAGAAGATTCATTGATCAAGCGTTACTTCTTACGAAATATGCTGGAGCAGATATCAATACTTTTTCAAGTGGCAGATTAGACGGATGGGATCGAGCACTTGCAGCATTTGCTAAAAGCCCTTTTTTTGGATGCGGACGTTATTATGTTGACTGTTCGTATATCTCGGTACTAGCGGAAATTGGAATCCTCGGATTTGTTCTTGTAGAGTCGGTGTGGATTACTAGAGCGGTATCCAATTTTAAAGCTGGGTCTGGTTTGAACTCGGATGCATTCCTTATGTGCCTCACCATGTTCTATTTTATAGAATCAGTTCTGGAAGGTTACCCCCCTTTTGGACCGGGTGTAAGCTCTTTTATGTTCTGGTTTCTCAGTGTAACGTTTGTTGACAATAAAGCCGAGAAGATACCGCAGGACGTTGGAGAAATAAGCAATGAGTAGTTTGAAAAAAAATATTGGACTTCAAATGTCCTACAGAGTCTTGACAATAATTACACCGTTGATAACGTCTCCCATCATTTCGAGAGCACTTGGTGCGGAAAAAATAGGCGTTTATTCAGCAACACAAGCATATGCAAACTATTTTATGCTGCTTGCAATGCTCGGTATTGAGTATTATGGTCAAAGAAGTATTGCGAGTACTCAAACAAGAAACGAACGGTCGGTGATGTTTTGGGAAATATACGCTGTACAATGTGGCGCATCGATAGCTTCTATAGTGATTTACTACCTGAGTGCCTATTTTTGGTCGTCTACAAGAGTTACAATCTTGATGATTCAAGGCCTATGGGTGATATCATGCCTGTTTGACATTAACTGGTTGTTTTTTGGAGTTGAGGACTTTAAGACGACTGTTACAAGGAACTTCATAGTAAAAGTTGCTACAGTTTGCTGTATTATTCTTTTTATTCGCAAACCATCGGATTTATGCCTTTATGCACTGATAATGGCGGGGAGCACAGCAATAAGTCAACTACTACTATGGACGAAAACGGTAAAATATGTGGACTTCCAGAAGGTGCAATTTGCGCAAATAAAAAAACACTTTTGGCCTATTATTCGACTGTTTGTTCCGATGATAGCGTTAAGCATATATCATTTTATGGATAAAACAATGCTTGATCTGCTAAGTACAGAAGCGGAAGTTGGTTACTATTATGCAGCAGATAAAATTATATATATCCCCCTTGGATTGATAACAGCGATAGGAACTGTTATGCTACCACGCATATCGAGCATAGTAGATGAATCGAAGGAAAAAACCGAAAAGTTATTAAGTAAGTCTACTGAATTAAGTATTTGCATGTCGTGTGCAGTAGGTTTTGGTATAGCAGCAATAGCTCGTGTGTTTGTTCCACTTTTTTTTGGCGAAGGGTATGAGAAATGTGTAAATCTTCTTGTGCTGTTTGTACCAGTTCTGTTTGTGAAGTCACTGAGTAATGTGGTTAATCAGCAGTATTTAATTCCTGCGAAGTGCGATAATCAATACACATTGGCTGTTACCGGGGGCGCTATAGTTAATTTAATCTGCAATGGTTTGCTTATTCCACAATTGGGGTCTGTAGGAGCAACGTTGGGAACGCTGATGGCAGAATTATCAGTGCTTATTATTTCAGCGCATTGTGCGAAAAAGGAAATTCGTTTCTTTCGGATATTCTCAAGATATAGCTATTACTTGCTTTTGGGACTGATTATGTTTGTTGCTGTTCGATTCTTTGATTCATACACTCATATTGAACAATCGTTCATTCGGCTTATTCTTATGATAATGATAGGAGGGGGTGTTTACTCTCTACTCTGTCTGACTGTGTGGTTGAAAGTTAAGGAGAAATCAGTCTTTGGGAGCATCCTTATTTCGTTAAGCAAGAAAGGTGCGATAAGAAAATGAGCAAGATGAAAAGGGCTATTGAAAAGTTTCAGATAGATATTAAAATGAAACGGTTAGATCTTCATTTTAAAAGAGAATTGGAAAACGTTAGGAAAAAGTCACCCGTTGAAGTGAAATCCCTGGATTCTAGCCAGTTGAAGCAAATTAATGATTTTTATAATGGATTTGGATTTCATGGTGTTGACACGCGATGGCATGAGTATCTTTATGCAGTGACTGGGAGACATTCCGTAAATTATATTCCGGAAAATTTTTATCACTGTACTATTGAGCCCTTGTATACGAGAGGCTCGGTTGACCTTGAGGATAAGTCTATAATGAGTCGAATGCTTCCAGGTATTCGTATGGTTTCTAATGTTTTGATAAATACAAATGGTGTCTTTTTTGATGAGCACGATGATGTGCTCTCTACAGATGAGGCTGTAAGGTATCTGAATAATCTTGGTTGCGATTTAATTATCAAGCCCTCGAGAGAAACGGGGGGGTATGGGCGTTCGATTAGTTAATGCCGGCGGTTTCAATACAGCTATTTTGGATGTCTATAAAAAGGACTATATTATTCAGAAATGCATCGCACAACATCCACAGTATAAGGAGTTTAACCCGAGTTCCGTGAATACCGAAAAAGTAATTAGTATGTTCTTTAATGGTGAAGTGCATATTCTTACTTCTATATTGAGGGTCGGTGCTCCAGGTTCTCACACTGATACAGCGTCAACAGGAAAAGGATACACGGTTGGAATCGGGTTAAACGGGCAACTTAATAAGGAAGGGTACAATATTTATGGAGAACGAAGAACGTCCACGGCGAGCGGTCGAATGTTCGAGGATGTAGTTCTTTGCGGACATGACGAGATTTGCAGTCAAATAAAGAAAGCACATAAGATGCTGTCGCGCTTTGGCATAATTTCGTGGGACTTTGCAGTTGATGAAAACGGCGAACCGATTTTGATTGAATATAATTTGAATTACCCTGATGTGATGATTTATCAGATGAATAATGGTCCTTTGTTTGGTGATTTAACACAAACAATTTTGGAAGATGTCAGGGAAAAGCTAAAAAAGGAGAGATGATATGAAATCCCTAAAACGGGCTATGCAGGGAGCCTTCAGAAGTACGCTGACGTTGATTTCGCCAAAATTAAACACAGCGGTAACATACCGTGTGAAGTTTGGAAGAAAGTTGGATTTGACTAGGCCTACAACATTTAATGAAAAGGTTCTTTGGCTGAAATTCAATACTTACTGGAATAATGATACAGTAAAGCAGTGTGCGGATAAACTAAGGGTTAGAGATTATCTTGAGCAACACGGCTATGGCTACTTGCTGAATGAATTGATAGCGTCATATGAGGACGTTGATTCCATTGATTTTTCTACCCTTCCAGATCGGTTTGCGATTAAGTTAAATGTCGGTTGTGCTTGCAATATAATTGTACAGGATAAGTCAAAACTTGATATTGAAGCCACTAAAAACACTATGAGAAAGTGGCTTAAGAATAACTATTGGCTTGGATGGTCCGAAATGCAATACAAGGATGTTAAACCCTGTATTCTGATTGAGAAGTATCTAGGTGGAGATGATGGTAGCCTGCCGGTAGATTACAAATTCTACTGTATGAATGGAAAAGCAACCTCTGTTATGGTTTGTGAAGAACGGGATGGAATACATCATCCGAAGTTCTTTTTTATGGACAGAAAATGGAATAAGCTTCCTTATACAGAGGAGGTATTTAAGTATCCAGACTTTGAGATTGAAAAGCCTGAAAGTATGGACGATGCGTTTGAAATAGCTGAATTGTTGGCAAAGGAATTTCCGTTTGTTCGAGTGGATTTATATATTGTAAGGAACAGAATTTACTTTGGCGAATTGACGTTCACGCCGGCGGCAGGAATGGATACGGATTTCAAATTCAGGGCTCCGGGGGCAATTAAGGATACGGACACTATTCTTGGAGAGTTGCTGAAGTTACCCGAGTGATTTTAGGAGAAAGACTATGAAAATTGCAGTTGCAGGTACCGGCTATGTCGGTTTATCCATTGCTACGCTATTGTCGCAGCATCATGAGGTTATGGCGGTAGACATCATTCCGGAGAAGGTTGATCTTATCAACTACAAAAAATCGCCCATTCAGGACGAGTACATTGAGAAGTATCTGGCAGAAAAGGACTTAAATCTGACTGCCACACTGAATGCTGAAGCCGCCTATAAGGATGCAGACTTCGTTGTCATCGCAGCACCTACCAACTACGATAGCAAGAAGAACTTCTTTGATACCTCTGCGGTTGAAGCAGTTATCAAGCTGGTTATTCAGTATAATCCGGATGCTATCATGGTCATCAAGTCTACGATTCCGGTTGGCTTTACAGCTTCTGTTCGTGAGAAATACCACTGTGATAACATCATCTTCAGTCCGGAGTTCCTGCGTGAGTCGAAGGCTCTGTACGACAACCTGTACCCGAGCCGTATCATTGTGGGTACTGATGTGGATAACGCACGTCTGGTGAAGGCTGCTAATACCTTTGCGGGTTTGCTGCAGGAAGGTGCTATTAAAGAGAACATCGACACTCTGATTATGGGCTTCACTGAAGCCGAAGCAGTCAAACTGTTTGCCAATACCTATCTGGCATTGCGCGTGTCTTACTTCAACGAACTAGATACCTATGCTGAGATGAAAGGACTGAACACTCAGCAGATTATCAAGGGCGTTTGCCTTGACCCGCGTATTGGTGATCAGTACAACAATCCCAGCTTCGGCTATGGTGGTTACTGCCTGCCCAAGGATACTAAGCAGCTCTTGGCCAACTACGCCGATGTGCCGGAAAACCTGATTGAGGCAATTGTGGAATCCAACCGTACTCGCAAAGACTTCATAGCTGATCGTGTGCTGCAGATGGCGGGCTACTACGGATATGGCGAGGATAATGAGTATGATAAGGCACAGGAGAAGCCTTGTGTAATTGGCGTATACCGCTTGACCATGAAGTCGAACTCCGACAACTTCCGCCAGAGTTCAATTCAGGGTGTCATGAAGCGCATCAAGGCCAAGGGTGCAACGGTCATCATCTACGAGCCGACGCTGGAGAATGGCAGCACCTTCTTTGGCAGCGAAGTTGTGAATGACCTTGAGGAGTTTAAGAAACGTAGTCAGGCTATCATTGCCAACCGCTATGACAGCTGTCTGGATGATGTACAGGAAAAGGTTTATACACGCGACCTGTTCCGCAGAGACTAATATTTATCGCAGCCATGTGTTCAGCCACATGGCTGTGCTGCTCAAGTGTGCTACCTCTTCGTGGTGAGCAGCAGACAACGGATAATTATCCGGCTAAAGGCACATTTCTATTCGTCAAATCACTCTTTGGATGAGAAAAACTATAATGGGAAAGTATTTTGGAACTGATGGCTTCCGTGGTGAAGCTGGTATTGATTTGACCGCTGACCACGCCTACAAGGTTGGTCGTTTTCTGGGCTGGTACTACAACGCACTGCGTGAGCGCAACGGCAACAACGAGCCCGCCCGTATTGTCATTGGCAAGGATACCCGTCGTAGCTCTTATATGTTCGAGTACAGCCTGGTCGCAGGTCTGACCGCTTCCGGCGCAGATGCCTACCTGCTGCACGTTACTACCACGCCTTCCGTGGCTTACATTGCTCGCGTGGATGACTTTGATTGCGGCATCATGATCTCTGCCAGCCACAACCCCTACTACGATAACGGCATCAAGCTGATTGACTGTTACGGTGAGAAAATGCCGGAGGAGATCTTGCTGTTAGTCGAGGATTACATCGACGGCAAACTCAATGTTTTCGATAAGGAGTGGCCGGAGCTGCCTTTCGCTCACCGGGAACACATTGGCTGCACGGTGGACTATGTGTCCGGCCGCAACCGCTATATGGGCTACCTGATCAGCCTCGGTATCTACTCTTTCAAGGGTGTCAAGGTTGGCCTGGACTGCGCCAACGGCAGTTCCTGGAACATCGCTAAATCTGTGTTCGATGCTCTGGGAGCTGATACCTATGTCATCAATGCACAGCCCAACGGTCTGAACATCAACAACAATGCTGGTTCTACCCACATTGAGGGTCTGCAGAAGTTCGTGGTTGAAAAGGGCCTGGACATCGGTTTTGCCTATGACGGCGATGCTGACCGTTGCCTGTGTGTGGATGAGAAGGGTAATGTCATCACTGGCGACCACATCCTGTACATCTACGGCTGCTACATGAAGGAGCGTGGCAAGCTACTGACCAACACAGTGGTTACCACGGTCATGTCCAACTTCGGTCTGTACAAGGCCTTTGACGAGCAGGGCATCGGCTACGCCAAGACTGCAGTGGGTGACAAGTACGTCTATGAGTATATGGCTAAGAACGGCTGCCGTATCGGCGGTGAGCAGAGTGGTCATATTATCTTCAGCAAGTACGCCAGCACGGGTGATGGTATCCTGACCAGTCTGAAAATGATGGAAGTTATGCTGGCAAAGAAACTGCCCATGAGCAAGCTGGCTGAGCCCCTGAAAATCTACCCGCAGGTGTTGGAGAATGTTCGTGTGACCGACAAGAAGGCCGCACAGGATGACGAAGCAGTGCAGGCAGCAGTCAAGGCCGTAGCCGAGGCACTGGGTGACACTGGTCGTATCCTTGTCCGTGAGTCCGGCACTGAACCGGTTGTGCGTGTGATGGTGGAGGCTCCCGACCACGATACCTGCCAGAAGTATGTGTCTCAGGTTGTAGAGACTATCAAGAGCAGAGGCTACGGAGTTTGAGTGCAAACCTTAAACGAGGATGCGGAATCCTGCTGATTGCATCTGTGGTTCTTCTGTCTATCTTGGCGTTGTTGCCTGATGCGGATGTTGATCACGATGCAGGATACACTTCCTCAGAGCTGAGTATCCGAGAAACCGTAGACGGAAGCGTGACCAGCACAAGCTATGTGAATCCTGATGGTGCAATCACCGATGCCATTGATATGGGTTATGCGACCGTGTGTAGAATGCATGATGATAGCGGCCAAGTTGTAGAGGAACGTTATCTTGATGCAAACGGAGACCCAGTGGCAAGATATGACGACTATTACGGGTTATCATATGAATATGATGAAACGAGTATGGTAATCACATATCTTGACGCAGAGAGCAATCCAATAAAACTCAGCGATGGATACTCTACTATTGTCAGAACGCAGGTTGATGGCAGGGCTTCCGATGATTTCTACTACGATTTGAACGGACAGCAG
>OLPS01003475.1_pt1 | contig 12354 bp, 9 predicted proteins | sample 1673071 | NCBI WGS metagenome assembly OLPS01 (sample SAMEA3136752, study PRJEB25190) | human gut metagenome | reverse complement strand
AGTATTTCCGCGAGGGCGTGCCCCACGACAACAAGGTCAGCCAGATGATCGCCCATGCCTATGCCTTTGACGTGATCGTCTGCCAGAGCGAGTTCGAAGCGCTGGTGCTGGAAGCCAGCCAGATCAAGGCCCACACGCCGAAGTATAACATCCTGCTCAAGGATGATAAAGGCTACAGCTATATCAAGGTGACAAAGGAGCCATGGCCCAGGCTCTCCTTCGTGCTGCAAAAGGAGGAGGACGATGCCGAGTATATCGGCCCCTATACCTCCAGCTTTGCGGCCCGGCAGATGGCGGAAACGGCCATGGATGCCTTTCTGCTGCCAAGGTGCAATAAGCGCTTCCCGCAGGAGATCGGCAAAGGACGCCCCTGCCTGAATGCGCACATCGGCAAGTGCATGGCAGTGTGCAGCGGCAGGATCAGCTGCGAAAACTACAATCAGGCCGTCAAGAGCGCCGTGCACCTGATCCGCTACGGCAAAAAGGACATCCTGAAGATCCTCAACGAGCGGATGCAGGAGGCCTCGGACCGGCTGGAATTTGAGACGGCGGCGCTGCTGCGGGACCAGATCGCAGCCATCACCAAGGTGAGCGCCGGGCAGAAGGTCATTGTGGACCCGGATGTGGAGATGGATGTGGTGGCGCTGGCAGGCACGCCGGACAGCGTGTGTGCGGCGGTGCTGCGCTTCCGGGACGGACGGCTGACCGATAAGCGGGAGTTTTTGTTCCACGATACTTCGGACATTGCCGCCGTGCGGGAGGAATTTCTGCCCCGATATTATCTGGATGACGAACAGATCCCCAAGATTATTGCGGTGGACGAGCTGCCGCCGGACAGCGACGCTTTGCAGCAGGCGCTGAACGAAAAGCGCGGCAGTGAGGTGCAGCTGTATGTGCCCCAGCGGGGCGATAAGGCCCATCTGGTGGAGATGGCCCACACCAACGCGGTGGAGCGTCTTGCCCGGGAGAGCGGCCGCTATGCCCGGGAGGAAAAGCTGCTGGACGAGCTGGCGCAGGTGCTGGGCCTTGCAAAGCCGCCCCGGGCCATTGAGAGCTACGACATCTCCAACTGGGGCGATGGCTCCAGCGTGTGCGGCATGGTCACCTTCAAGGACGGCAAGCCCTACAAGGCGGGCTACCGCAAGTTCAAGATGAAGACCGTTGCGGGCACTGACGACTATGCATCACTGGCAGAGACTGTCTCCCGGCGGGCGGCAGAGTATGAAAAGTACGCAGAGCTTGCAAAAAAAGGAGAACCCTGCAGCAACTGGTTCGGGCAGAAGCCGGATCTGCTTTTGATGGACGGCGGCAGGGGGCAGGTGAGCGCGGCAAAAGAAGCACTGGCCGGGACTGCCCTTGCGGATGTGCCGCTCTACGGCATGGTGAAGGATGACCACCACCGCACCCGCGCCATTGTGGACAGCGACGGCCGGGAAATTGCCATCAATATGAACCGGGGCACCTTTACCTTTATCACGGCCATTCAGGACGAGACCCATCGCTTTGCCAATGCCTACCGCAAGCAGCAGATGAAGCAGAAGAGTTATTCCTCCACCCTGACCGAGATCCCCGGCATCGGCCCCAAGACAGCCAAGGCGCTGATGGCCCAGTTCAAAAGCGTGGGCGCGGTGAAGGAAGCCACGCCTGACCAGCTGGAAAACACCCCCGGCGTGGGGAAACAGACGGCACAGATCATCTACGCATATTTTCACGCATAAAACCCTCTCAGTCATCGCTGCGCGATGCCAGCTCTCCCGAAAGGGAGAGCTTTTTGCATTTGCCGGTTATGGCCCTTCCCGTGAAAAGGCAAAACCCGGCAGACCGCAGTCTGCCGGGTTTTGCAATGTTAAAATAAATTTTCCGCTGAAAATGCCCAGAGCAAAGCGGAGGGCATTCAAATGATTCAGTTCTCCGCAGAAATATCCTGACCGAAATACTTCTCGCTCAGCTCCTTCAGGGTGCCGTCGGCACGCAGCTCGTCGATGGCGGTGTTGATGGCTTCCAGCAGGGTGGCGCTGGCATCGCCCTTGCGCAGAGGAATGGCAACGTGGGATGCATCCTCGGTCTGGGCCACCAGCTTGAAATCTGCATCCGGGTGGACGTTCAGGTAATCGTAGAAGGAAACATCAGCGTTCAGGGTGGCGTCGATGCGGCCTGCGGTGAGCAGCTGGATGGTCTCTTCCAGCGTGTCGATGCCCTGTACGGTGGCACCATAGCTCTCGGCCAGTTCCATGTAGGTGGAAGCAAGGCTGTTGGCGGTGGTCTTGCCCTTCAGGTCCTCAAAGCTGGTGATCTCGTCGTTATCCTTGCGGACGGCAAGGGCAGTGTGGATGTAGCCGTAGGGCTCGGTGAAATCATAGGTCTTGGCGCGCTCGTCGGTCACTTCCACGCCGTTGCACACGATGTCGTAGCGGCCTGCGTCCAGACCGGCAAACAGGCTGTCCCAGTCGCTTTCGACGTACTCCGGCTCCACGCCCAGCTTTTCGGCAATGGCGCGGGAGACTTCCACATCGTAGCCCACCAGAGTATCGGATTCGTCGTGGTAGCTCCAGGGCTGCCATGCGCCTTCCAGTGCAACGATCAGCTTGCCGCTGGACTGGATGTTGGACAGCTGGTCGCCGGCAGCAGGAGCCACAGAGGCGGCCGTGCCGGAAGCAGCGGTGCTGCCGGAAGAATTGGAGCAGCCAGCCAGAGTCAGCACACCGGCAGCGGCCATGACGCTCATAAGAGAAATAAAAGTTCTGCGTTTCATAGTTGGATTCCCTTTCCTCTATAAAAATATTTGTGAAATAAACTCCTTCAGGCAAAGAGGGAGACTTTCTGGTTTTGCCAAAGGCCCCATCCCGGAGGGGGCTGTCTGCGAAGCAGACTGGGGGAGTTGGTTAAACTTCACTCGGTGTGAGCGATCTTCCGCAAAAATTCGCGGGTGCGCTCCTCTTTGGGGTTGGCGAAAAACTCATGCGAGGGAGCCTGCTCCACTACCACGCCGTTCTCCATGAAAACGGTCTTGGAGGAAACATTGCGGGCAAAGCCCATCTCGTGGGTGACCACCAGCATGGTCATGCCCTCTTCGGCCAGCTGCCGCATCACGGCCAGCACTTCGCCAGTCAGCTCCGGGTCAAGGGCCGAAGTCGGCTCGTCAAAATAGATGATCTCCGGGTCAGATGCCAGCGCACGGGCAATGGCCACGCGCTGCTGCTGGCCGCCGGAAAGCTGGCGCGGATAGTAGTCGGCTCGGTCGGCAAGGCCCACCTTTTTCAGCATCTTCATGCCAACGGCATCCGCCTGCTCTTTGGGCATTTTGCGGGCAATGATGAGGCCCTCGGTCACGTTCTGCAGGGCAGTCTTGTTGCGGAACAGATTGTAGCTCTGGAACACAAAGGCCGTCTTTTTGCGCAGCCGGGCAATGTCGGCACGGCTGGCCTGGGCAAGGTCGAACGTCTCACCGTCAAAGGTGAGCTGGCCTGCGTCGGCAGTCTCCAGAAAGTTCAGACAGCGCAGCAGGGTGGTCTTGCCGGAGCCGGAGGGGCCGAGGATGGCCACTACATCGCCCTTTTCCACGGTCAGGTCCACGCCGCGCAGCACCTGCAGCTCGCTGGTCACTTTGCGTGCACCGGGCCGGTGGAAGATGCCTGCCTGCAGGCGGGGCTTTGTGTAGGTGAAAAAGGATTTGTGGACGTTTTTGATCTCTAACATGGACATGGTTGCCACACTCCTTTCTTACTGGAAGCCGTGGGCGTTGAGCCGACGCTCCAGCAGTGCCTGCAGCTTGGTAATGACCGTGCAGAACAGCAGATACACCACGGCCACCTCACAGTAGATGGGCAGGAAGATGTAGGTGCGGGCGGCCACGCGCTGACCGGCCATGAACAGCTCGGCCACCGTGATGTTGGACGCCAGCGAGGTGTCCTTGATCATGCCGATGAGCGAGTTGGAGAGGGCGGGCACTGCGGTGCGCAGGGCCTGCGGCAGCACGATGCGGCGCATGATCTGCCACCAGCTCATGCCCACGCAGTAACCGGCTTCCAGCTGGCCCTGCGGCACGCTTTCCAGTGCGCCGCGCATGGTCTCGGCACAGTAGGCACCCTCGTTGAAGGCAAAGGCGATGACCGCAGCAGGGAAAGCGTCCAGCATGATGCCCACGCTGGGCAGACCATAAAAGATGATGAACAGCTGCACCAGCAGCGGCGTGCCGCGGATGACCCAGATGTAGAACCGTGCGATCTGCCGCAGCACCGGCACATTGGCGTACTGCACCAGCGCAACGGCCACGGCAATGATCATGGCAAAAAAGAAGGAGACCAGCGTGAGCGGGATGGTCATGGTAAGGCCTGCCGTAAGGATACGGGGCAGAGCCTCCGCCAGCACGCTGACCGTACGGTTGGAAAGAAATGCTTCAAACATGAAAAATGTTCCCTCAGAACGGTATTCAAATACTTTGTAAATCGTAAGAACAAAGGTATTATAAGGCTTGGAGTGCGCTTGAAGTCAAGGGCTTTTTCTAAAATTCCTACAAAACCTACCAGAATACTATAGCATGAATCCGGATGGAGTGCAAACGGTTTGCTCAAAACGCGTGATGTGTACAAAAACGGACGACCCATCTGGAAAACTTTGTGCAATGCGGCAAGCGGTTGACGGCGCACCGGCTTTCGTGTACAATGAACATAACAACGCGCACCGGGCTTGGCCCGGCACAGGCGCAAATTCACCGCAGAGGGTGCAGTGCCCTTTGCGCGGTGCAGACACGGAGGACACGAACGTGACGAAGAAAAAAATTGGCGTTCTGGGTGCAGGTACCTGGGGCATGGCTCTGGCACGGATGCTGTGTGTCAGCGGCAATGATGTGCAGGTGTGGTCGGCGCTTCCGGCTGAGGTGGAGAACCTTTCCGCTACGCGGGTGCACCCTAATCTGCCGGGCATGAAGATCCCGGAAGAGCTGCAGTTTACCAAGAGCATTGAGGAAGTGTGCACCGGCAAGGATGTGCTGCTGTTTGCAGTGCCGTCGGTATTTGTGCGCTCCACCACGGCCAAGGCCCGGCCTTACATCCCGGACGGCCAGATCCTTGTGGACGTTGCAAAGGGCATGGAGCCGGAAACCTTATATACCATGACCGAGGTCATCGCCGATGAGCTGAACCGTGAGGGCGGCCCCAAGGGGGTAAAGCTGGTAGCACTCTCCGGCCCGACCCATGCGGAAGAGGTGGCGCTGGATCTGCCCACCACCATCGTTTCGGCCTGCCCGGATGAAGCCGCTGCCGAGTATGTGCAGGATGTGTTCAGCAACACCTGTATGCGTGTGTACACCAACGCCGACATCAAGGGCGTGGAGCTGAGCGGCGCGCTGAAGAATGTGATTGCGCTGGGTGTTGGCATCTCCACCGGCCTTGGCTACGGCGATAACGCCCGCGCAGCCCTCATCACCCGCGGCATTGCCGAGATCGCCCGGCTGGGCGTGGCCATGGGCTGCAACATCCATACCTTTGCGGGTCTGGCCGGTATCGGCGACCTGATCGTGACGGCAACCAGTATGCACAGCCGCAACAATCGTGCGGGCATTCTGATCGGCAAGGGCAAAAGCCCGGAGCAGGCCGTGAAGGAGGTCGGCATGGTGGTGGAGGGCATCAATGCACTGCCTGCCGCTATGGAACTGGCAGCAAAGTACAATGTGGAAATGCCCATTGTGCAGACGGTGAACGCCATCGTGAAGGAGGGCATGAGCGCCAGCGACGCGCTGCGCACCCTGATGGACCGCAACCGGAAGAACGAGATGCCGCAGGGCTACGAAAAAGTCTGAATTTTAAGGGAGAAGGCACAGCCGTCTGCAGATGGCTGTGCCTTTTTTGCTGCGCGGCCTGCCCACTGGCCGAAAACACAAAATAATTCAAATTTTTTACCAAAATCAGACGTAAAAGGGTAGAAGGTCGGGAAACTTTCTGCTATACTGAAACAGAACGCAAAAACCGGGGGACGTTTTGTGCACCCTGTCGGAGAGAAAGAGAGGAATCTGCCATGCCGTCAACTTATGCGCACCGCCGCTTCGGTGCCAATGTGCTGGAACATCTGCCGGATGAACTGCGTGCTCAGCTGGAACAGAACCGTGAGCTTTACGATATCGGCCTGCACGGGCCGGACCTGCTGTTTTATTACCATGCTGCCAAGTCCAACCCGGTGGGTGCACTGGGCAATGCCATGCACGAGGAGCCGGGGCGGGTCTTTTTTGACCGGGCGCGCAGGGTGGTGCACTGCGAGGCAGACCGGGATGCTGCGCTGGCCTATGCGCTGGGCTTTGTGTGCCACTTTGCGCTGGACAGCACCTGCCACCCGTATGTGGAGCAGTTCACCCGGGAAAGCGGCGTGACCCACTGCGAGATCGAGACCGAGTTTGACAACATGCTGCTGCGCCGGGACGGATACGACCCGCTGAAGTTTTTCACAGCCAGCCATATCCACCCGTCGGAACAGAATGCAAAGGCGATCGCGCCCTTTTACGAGGGCATCTCGGAGCAGGTGGCGCTGGACTCGCTCAAGGGCATGATCTCAGTGCACAGGCTGCTGCAGGCGTCCAATCCGGTCAAGCGCTGGGTGGTGCTGACCGGCATGAAGGTGGTGGGCAAATACGACATGCTGCACGGCCTTGTGGCAGATCCGCAGCCGAACCCGAAGTGCGTGGAGAGCGGCAAGCGGCTGGAAGAACTGTATGCGCAGGCGCTTCCGCTGGCAGAAACGCTGATCCTGGAATTTGTGGCAAAGCTGGACACGGACCAGCCCCTGAGCAAGGCCTTTGACCACACCTTCGGGGAGTTTTGAGCGGGCACAAAAAATGAGGGTGCACCGCCCGGCGGTGCAGGGAGAGAGTAAAAATGCAAAGCGAAAAATTCAAGGTGACCCCGCTGGAGCGGTCATGGATCCTGTACGATGTGGGCAACTCGGCCTTTGTGCTGATGATCGCCACACTGGTGCCCATTTTCTTTAATGCGCTGGCCGAGGCCGGGGGATTGAGTCCGGTGAACTATCTGGCCTACTGGGGCTATGCAAGCTCGGTGGTCACGGTGATCACGGCAGTGCTGGGGCCGATTTTGGGCACGCTGGCCGATACCAGAGGCTTTAAAAAGCCCATCTTCATGCTCTGCCTGTTCGTGGGCGTGGCAGGCTGCTGTGCTATGGGCCTTGCCACTACATGGCTGCCGTTCCTGATCATCTTCATCCTTGCAAAGATCGGCTTTTCGGGCAGTCTGGTGTTCTACGATTCCATGCTGGGCGATGTGACCACCCCGGAACGCATGGATGTTGTGTCTTCGCAGGGCTATGCATGGGGCTACATTGGCAGCTGCGTGCCCTTTGTGGTGTGTCTGGCGCTGGTGCTGGGCAGCGGGGCCATCGGCCTGAGCCAGATGACCGCCCTTTCCGTGGCGCTGCTCATCACCGCTGTGTGGTGGCTGGGCACCACCCTGCCGCTGCTGCGGAACTATAAGCAGATCAACTATGTGGAGGTAGAGCAGCACGCCATCCAGCAGAGCTTTGTGCGCATCGGCCACACCCTCAAGCATCTGCGCGAGGATAAGCAGGTGTTCTGGTTCCTGCTGGCCTTCTTCTGCTACATCGACGGCGTGTATACCATCATCGATATGGCCACCGCCTACGGCACGGCACTGGGGCTGGAGACCACCGGCCTTTTGCTGGCCCTGCTGGTAACGCAGATCGTAGCCTTCCCTTCGGCGCTGATCTTTGGTCGGCTGAGTGCAAAATATCCGTCCAGCCAGCTTATCCCGGTCTGCATCGCAGCCTACACCGGCATTGCGGTGTTTGCCTTCTTCCTGACCAGCCAGTGGCAGTTCTGGATACTGGCCGTGCTGGTGGGCATGTTCCAGGGCGGCGTGCAGGCACTGAGCCGCAGCCACTTTGCCAAGATCATCCCGGCTGAAAAATCCGGCGAATACTTTGGCCTGTTCGACATCTGCGGCAAGGGCGCGTCCTTCCTTGGCACCATGATCGTGAGCGTGGGCAGCCAGCTGACCGGCAGCGCCAATGTGGGCATTGGGATGCTGGCGCTGCTGTTTGCAGTGGGCTTTGTGCTGTTTCGGGTGTCCTGCCGGACTGAGGGCGCAAAACAGGTGTAAAAAATACGATTTAAAATTGTCGATGCTTTCGCTTTGGCAATATCAGAGGAAATATTATTTTATAATTTTGCAAACAAGCCAGCCCTGCGGGGCCGGCTTGTTTCCTTTTTCACGGGAAGGGGGGCGTGACGGCAAACGGCATATTGTTGCCATTACGCAGTAAAGATGCAGTTTTCGGCAGCGACTCTATTCGTGAAAGTGCGTTTGGAGCGGCCCGCAGGCCGCGACAAATGCGAAATAAAAATAAAATTTCCGCTGAATATGGCCAGAGTGTAACGGAGGCCATTTTAAATCGTCCTTCTGGTTATAATTAACAAACCGGTAATTGTCTTTTTGAGCGGCGAATGATACAATAGAGGCAATGATTTCAAAACCGCAAAGGAGAAAACGAAATGGAACGATTTCCCGGTTATACCCTCGTGCGTACCGAGGACTGCCCTGAACAGCACGGAACCCTGACCGTGCTTACCCACGATGTGAGCGGTGCCACGGTGCTGCTGGTGGAAAATGAGGATACCAACAAGGCGTTTGGCATCGGCTTTGGCACCTTCCCGTCCGATGACACCGGCGTGTTCCACATTCTGGAGCACTCGGTGCTGGCAGGCAGCGAAAAATACCCGGTGACCTCGCCGTTCTTGCAGCTGCTCAAAAGCAGCATGGCATCTTTCCTGAATGCGATGACCTTCCCGGATAAGACGGTCTACCCGTTCGCTACGCCCAATGAGACCGACTTCAAAAACCTGATGGATGTCTACCTGAACGCGGTGTTCTGCCCGCTGGCCATGGTGGACAGGGCGGTGTTCGAGCAGGAAGGCTGGCACCGGGATGCCGACGGCACTGTGAGCGGCGTGGTGTACAACGAGATGCAGGGGGCCCTTGCCACCCCGGACGCTCAGCTGCAGAATGCGCTGGAGCGTGCCATGTTCCCGGACACGGCCTATGGCTTTGTGTCCGGCGGCGACCCGGAGAGCATCCCGGCGCTGACCTATGAGAAATATCAGCGGGTGTACCGCCGCCACTACAGCGCGGACAACTGCTGCATCACCCTGTACGGCAAGATGGACATGGCCGAAAAGCTGGAAATGCTGGACCGCGATTACCTGTCCCGGATGCCCAGGACCACCACCCGCCCCCGCCTGACGGTGCAGGACGAGCAGCCGGGCACCTGCGTGGAGCTGCCCTATTACACCGAGAACCCGGAGCCGGACGAGGTGCAGTGCGCACTGGCCTGGTACACCGGTGCCTTTGCGGACCGGGAACGGCAGCTGGGTGTGGAAATCCTGCTGGACGTGCTGCTGGGCACCAACAATTCGCCCCTGAAAGCGGCCCTGCTGGCCGAAAAGCTGGGCGCGGACATCGACATGGGCTTTGATGACAGCACCCTGCAGCCCACGCTGGAGCTGGTGCTGCGGGGTGCCACCGAAGAGAGCGCCCGCAAGTTTGCCCCGGCGGTGCGCAAGGCAGTGGATGACGTACTGGCCCGGGGCATCCCGCAGGAGCTGCTGCTGGCCTCGCTGAATTCGGCAGAGTTTGCCTCGCTGGAGCGGCCGGGCAGCCTGCCGGACGGCGTGCTGGACGCCATCAACGCTTCCACGGGCTGGCTGCACACCGGGGACCCCGCCCTGCTGCTGCACACGGACAAGCTGTTTGCCTCTCTGCGCAGCAAGATGGCGGACGGCTGGTTCGACGAGCTGCTGCGCAGCCTGTTTGCCCCGGCTCCGGTGCAGGTGCTGCAGGTGCCCACCCTGCCCAAGAAGCAGGAAGGGACACAGGCCCCGGCCCGCACCGACGCCAAACTGGTGCTGGATCACCCGCTGACCGTGGCCGACCTGGGCGAAGGTGCCCCCAGCGCGGCCGGGCAGACCGAGCAGGTGGCCGGTGCCACGGTGCTGCGCCACCCCTCGGCGGGCAGCCTGTACCTGAATTTCTACTATGACCTGGGCCATGTGGCCCCGGAGGACCTGCCGTATTTGGACCTGCTCACCGATGTGCTGGACGAGCTGGACACGCCGACCCACACGGCCCAGCAGCTGAACACCCTGCGCAGCACCTGGCTGGGCGACAGCCGCGTACTGCTGGACTTCTGGACCGGCCGGCAGGAGGGCGCACCCTGCCATGCCAAACTGACCATGAGCCTGAGCCTGCTGGAACGCAGCCTGCAAAAGGCCGTGGAGCTGGGCGGCGAGTGGCTGTATGACACGCAGCTCACCGGCCCGGCGGCGGAAGCCGCCTTTGCCCGGGTGCTGAGCCAGCAGAAACTGAACATGGAACAACAGTTCATCCAGCAGGGCAACGCCTATGCGGCGGTCCGTGCCAGTGCCCACTACAATGTGGAGAACGCGGCCAGCGAGCGATGCAGCGGCGTAAGCTATTATCACTTCCTGTGCGATCTGCTGGAAAAGGCCGACTGGGCAGGCCTTGGCGCAAAGCTGGAAACCCTGCGGGCCCAGGTGCTGCAGCACGCCCAGCTCACCGTGAGCCTGCATGGCTCGGAGCAGGCGCTGGACACCTTGCGCACCCTGCTGCCGGGCAGCCGGTTTGCGGCGCAGGAGCGCGACGCGGCGCAGCCCTATGTGGAGCCGCTGACCCCGCCGGTGAACGAGGCCTTTATTATTGACGGCGGCGTGAACTACGCGGTGCAGGTGTGGCCCATGGAGCGCCGCAGCGACCGCAAGGTGCTGGCCCGCGTGATGAGCTACGAATACCTGTGGCACAACATCCGCGAGGTGGGCGGCGCCTACGGCACCGGCATGCTGTCGTCGGACGGCGTGGAGTACCTGTACACCTACCGGGACCCCCACCTGACCGAGAGCTACGACACCTTTGCCAAGGGCCCGGCGGAGCTGGCCGCCCGCGATTACACCGAAAAGGACCTGAACGACCTGATCGTGGGTGCCGTGGCCAAGCTGGACACGCCCCGCAAGCCCCGCGCCGAGGCACGGGAGCTGGACCGGCAGTATTTCTGTGGCATCACCGAAGCAATGAAGGCTGCCGACCGCAAGGCCCTGTGTGCCGTGGACGCAGCTCTGCTCAAAGAGCAGGCCGCCGGTCTGGCCGATGCCATGGCTGCCGGTGTGAAGGTGACCTTTGGCAGCAGGGACGCGGTGGAGACCGCAGGCTCCCTGTTTGACCGCGTAGAGACCCTGTAACGAAAACAAACCAATGAAGCCCCGGCACAGTGTGGAATGCAGACTGTGCCGGGGCTTGTTTTGTGCGAAAAATCAGAAGGCACCCTGATAGTATTCCAGCAGGATGCAGCCGGTGCGCAGGACATTGCGCACGGCGGCATCGTCCAGGTCCAGCTGCAGCAGGGTGCGGATGCGCTGCAGCCGGTACACCAGCGTATTGCGGTGGATGAAAAGCTGCCGGGCCGTGGCATGGAGGTTCTGTTCCTGCAGGAGGTAGACGCACAGGGTGTGCAGCAGGGCGGTGCTGTGGGCCTGGTCGTACTCCTGCAGGCGGCGCAGCATGGGGTGGATGAAGGCCCGGAGGTTGGCGCTTTGGGCGATGGTGCGGACAAACACGTCCTGATACAGGGCCGAGGCGCTGCGGCAGCCCGCACCGCAGTGCAGGTCCCGGGCGGTGGCGGCGGCTTCCTGTACCCGGTGGTCAAGGCTCCGTTCTACGCTGCCAAGGTGGGCGTTGCCCTGCTGGCTGTCGTGGGCGGCCTGTCGGTCAACACCGACCTGCAGGTCCTGGACGACGAGAAAAAGCCCATCGAGGGTCTGTACGCCACCGGCAACACCTCCGGTGACCTGTACGCCATCGACTACCCCATCAACATGGCCGGCAACTCCAACGGCCGCTGCGTGATCTGGGGCTACCTGCTGGGCAAGACCATGGCCAAGGCCACCGCTTCCGGCGAGGCTCTGACCAGCCGCGATGAGCTGGCCGACCTGGCAAAGGACGAGAACGGCATCGTGGCATCCGACACCGTCTATAAGGACGGCAGCTACACCGGCACCGGCAAGGGCCGCGGCGGCGACATGGAAGTGACCGTGACCATCACCGACGGCAAGATCTCGGACATCGTGGTCAACTCCCACGCCGAGTCCTCTGACATCGGCGCACCGGCTCTGGACAAGCTGATCCAGAACGCCATTGCTTCCAACAGCGCAGAGATCGACGGCGCTTCCGGCGCTACCATGACCTCCGACGGCTTCCGTGAGGCTGTGGCACAGGCTCTGGCAAAGGCACAGTAAGGCTTTATAAAAAAGAACCCCGGGGACGGGCA
>OLPS01003472.1_pt1 | contig 12360 bp, 7 predicted proteins | sample 1673071 | NCBI WGS metagenome assembly OLPS01 (sample SAMEA3136752, study PRJEB25190) | human gut metagenome | reverse complement strand
ATCCGCAAGCAGTGCATGGACACGATGAAAGAGATCATTGCTCCTGCAGGCGAACTGGGTTCTACGGGTGTGATCATCGTCCCGGCTTTCAACGGTCAAAAACCGGCTATGCCTCATACGCAGGAAACGCGGGATTTCTTATGCGAACAATTCAATGAAATGGGTAACTTTGCAAAAGAGCACGGGACTACAGTTATCTTTGAACCGCTCAACAGGAAAGAAGCATTCTATCTTCGTCAGGTAGCGGATGCAGCTTCCATCTGCCGCGACATCAACAATCCGGGTGTACGCTGTATGGGTGACTTCTGGCACATGACTTGGGAAGAGACTTCCGACATGGGAGCTTTCCTTTCTGCAGGCGAATATCTGCAACACGTGCACGTTGCCAGCCGTAAACGCCGCAGCATGCCGGGTGAAGACGGAGAAGCAGATAACTACGTTAACGGCTTCAAGGGCCTGAAGATGTTGGATTACGACAAATATGTAAGTTTCGAATGCGGATGCCAGGGAGACCGGAACGTTTTGGTCCCTGCCGCAGTGGAACTATTACGAAAACAATGGGAAGAAGCATAAAATATGCCATTAGTATATCCTAATATGCAAATGAGTGAGGTGGTGGAAGAGCACCCCTCACTCATTCCTGTCATTAACCGTTTTGGAATCCGCCTGGGCTTAGGCGACAAATCGGTAAAGGCGATTTGTGAAGAATACCGGCTGGATACCGACTTCCTCTTGACGGTAATCAACACGTTTCTCAACGAGGAATACTTCCCGGAAAAGAAGCTACAAACTTTCCATACTTCACAGATTATCGATTATCTGACTAAAACCAACCAGTATTACCAACGCTATCAAATCCCGAATATAGAAAGGCATCTCGGTTCATTCATATCGATGAGTACGCCGGGAAACAACACGCTCAACCTGATCGGAAAGTTTTTCTCATCCTTCAAAGAAGAGCTGACCTCACGGATCGAAAAGGACGACCGGGTCTGGTTCCCCTATTGCCTGTCATTAAGCGAAAAACTGAAAGATTATCCATCTTCCGGGCAGGTCGAAGCATTGCACCTCGGAACGGAACAGCGATTGGAAGATCCGATAGAGGCCTTGTTGGCGGATCTGAAAAGCATCATGGTCAAGCATCTTTCCGGCGACTATAATGAGAACTTATGCTACGCCGTCATATTTGCCATCAGCAGTTTGGAAAAAGATATCAAACAACACAACCGCATCCGCTACCGGATATTGACACCGATGGTTTCGGCTATGGAAAAGTTGTGTATTTAACAAACAGCCGGATGCATCGCAACAAGCAAATAGCAATCATATTATCCGACACGCTACAAAGCATCGGCCTGCAAAGCATGCTGACCGACTATTTTCCACCGGTAGAGATCAGCCACTACCCTACTTTCGAGGCATTTTCGACTTCCGGCAACGATACGTTCGACTACTACTTTACAAATGCCGCTTTATTTGTCCTTTATGCAGACTTTTTCCTTCCCCGCCGGAGCAAGACGATGGTCCTGATCGACGAAACCGAAGGTGAAGGGGGACTATCGGCAACCAGCCATATCACGATCAAGGCCTCGCAGGAAGTCATCATCGAGCAGTTGGAACAACTTTTTACCGGAGAAAACAACAGTATTTCCAGCGACAACAACAAGGAACTGTCCACCCGCGAAACGGACGTCCTCCAATTAATCGTCAAAGGCAGCACCAACAAAGAAATTGCAGACAAGCTGAACATCAGCCTGAACACAGTCCTCAGCCACCGCAAGAACATCACGACCAAGCTCGGCATCAAAACAGTATCGGGACTTACCTTCTATGCCATCATGAACGGCATTATTTCAGGCGACGACATCGAACTTTAAAATCACTACATGTAGTGATTGATTCCCATTCATCTTTACCGTTCCTTTGCAACCGTAAAATACTAATAGTTTACAATTAATACGATGAATCAACGCTATCTGTATGTCCTTGTCGCAGGCGCGCTTACGTGTTTGCAACCGATTAAAGCCGAACGGGTGAATGAAAATGTGAACGACACGATCAAGACCTATAATATAGGTGAGGTGATCGTCACTTCTTCCACAAAGGAGACGAACGATCTCCGCACGCTTCCGGGAGCCGTTTCCATCCTCTCGCCCCAAGCGATAGCAACCAGGCAGATAGATGCTCTCAAGGATATCAGCGCTTTCGTCCCCAACCTTTATATGCCGGACTACGGTTCGAAAATGACTTCGGCCATTTATATACGCGGAATCGGAGCGCGTAGCAGCGGGCAATCCATCGGATTATATGTCGACAATGTCCCCTATCTGGATAAAAGCGCTTTCGATTTCGAGCTGAACGATATCCAACGCATCGAAGTTTTACGGGGACCGCAGGGAACCCTCTACGGACGTAACGCAATGGGGGGCATCGTCAACATCTACACCCTCTCCCCCTTCGATTACCAAGGGACAAAAGTCACGATGTCGATGGGCAATTACGGGGCGGCAAAAGCCAAAGTGTCCCAATACAGCAAGATCGGAGAAAACATCGGGATCTCGCTAAACGGGTATTACGACCGTAACGACGGCTTTTTCATCAACGAATATAACGGCACAAAGGCAGACAAAGAGGAATCGGCAGGCGGCCGATTCAAATTAGAGGGGTATATTACGGACCATCTGAAGGCGCAATATACATTCAACTATGACTATGTAACGCAAAAAGCCTTCCCCTACGGGCAGTACGACCCGCAGACCGGGGCTGTGCAGCCGATCCGCATCAACGATCCGAGTTCCTACTGGCGCCGCACGCTGAACAACAGCCTGTATCTGGAATGGAAAACAGACCGTTTTATCCTCTCTTCCACCACGGCCTACCAATATCTGAAAGACGACATGAAGATGGACCAGGACTATACGGAACAGTCTGTTTTCACCCTTCACCAAAAGCAGAAACAATATGCCTGGAGCGAAGAACTGGCAATCAAATCCAATACAAAAAGCAATTACCAATGGAGCTTCGGCGCCTACGGTTTTTATAACAGCCTGAACACGGACGGCCCTGTGATCTTCAAGAAAGACGGGCTGACGGGCATTTTGCAGAAAGCGTTCGACGACATACTGGCGAATAACCCAAAAGCACCGAAGCTTACTGTCCAGGGGGACGAACTGAACCAGATTTATTTCCCCGGAAACTTCGACACGCCGACCTACGGCTTCGCGGCTTTCCACCAATCGACCTACAATAACCTTTTTGTCGAAGGGCTTTCCATCACCGCCGGTATCCGCCTGGATTACGAGAAAGCGAACCTGGACTATCATTCGGCAGTAGACAGCATGAAGATCGGTGTGGAAATGGGCCCGATGAAAATGACGCTACCGGTCACGACGACTATGGACGGCAAGATCTCACAGGATTTCCTGCAAGTATTGCCGAAAGTTTCGCTCCGTTACCAGTGCACACCCGAAACATTCACGTATGTCTCGGTCGCCAAAGGATACAAGACAGGAGGTTATAACGTGCAGATGTTCGGCGATCTGGTCCAGGCCCAAGCCAAATACGACCTGATGTCGAAGTTCGCACCCGACAAAGCCGAACAGCCGGGCGAAGTGAAAGACATCGCTTCCTATAAACCGGAACACAGCTGGAACTACGAAGCAGGCATCCGCAGCGAACTGGTCCGGGGCAGGCTGAGTGCGGAACTGACCTTCTTCTACATGGACATCCGCGACCTCCAACTCACCAGCTTTGCCTAGAACGGCAGCGGACGCATGATCACCAACGGAGGAAAGGCGAACAGCTATGGCGTGGAACTGAGCCTGCGCAGCCGTATCACGGACGGACTCACCGCCGACCTCAACTACGGTTTTACCCGTGCCACTTTCCGCGATTACATCTTCACGGACAAGGACGAGAACAGCCAGATCGTGAAAACGGACTGCAAGGATAATTTCATTCCTTACACGCCGCGCCACACCGTCAGCCTGGGATTGCAATACACGAAACTACTCCACCGGAAGATGATCGACCAGTTCATCGCATCCGCCCAGTTCACCGGAGCCGGCAAGATCTTCTGGACGGAGAAGAACGACATCAGCCAGCCGTTCTACGGCCTCGTCAATGCCAAAGTGGGCGTCCGCAAGGGAATCGTCAACCTCAACTTGTGGAGCCGTAACATCACGAACACGGACTACCAGGCGTTCTATTTCGAATCGTTCAACCAGTCGTTCATCCAGAAAGGCAAACCGTTCCAGATCGGCGGCGAAATCACCGTTACATTTTAAGACATGAAACTATTATACTACCTCCCGATGCTGCTCTGCCTCGCCTATACGGCAAGAGGGGAAGAGATAGAAAAAGATACGGCGAAGATCCGCAATGTCGAACTGAACGAAGTGGTCGTGCAGTCGTTCAAGCAACAGCGCGACCTCCGGCTGGAACCCCTGTCGGCATCGGCCGTGACGGGGACGGCGATCCAGAACCGGAACATCACGGGGATCAAAGAGTTCAGTTCCTTTATCCCGAACCTCTTTATGCCGGACTACGGATCGAAACTGACCTCGCCGGTCTATATCCGCGGGATCGGATCGAAAATCAACGCTCCCTCAGTCGGGCTTTATGTGGACGGTATCCCCTATTTCGAAAAATCGGCTTTCGATTTCGATTTCAACGAGGTGGACAGGATCGAGGTGCTGCGCGGTCCGCAAGGGACGCTCTACGGTCGTAACACGATGGGCGGCATCATCAACGTCTATACGAAATCGCCCTTGAAATACGAGGGGACAAATGTCTGGCTTTCCAACGGCAGCTACGGTTACCGCGATTATGCCCTCTCTCATTATAAAAAGATCGGAGAAAAGTTCGGATATGCCATCTCCGGTGATTACCGGAACAGCGACGGCTACTTCACCAACCTGTTTACAGACAAGAAAGCGGACGACATGAAGTCCGGCTCCGCCCGCATCCGCCTGGAATGGAAGCTTCAGAAGAACCTTTCTTTCGGGCTAATGAGTTCGTTCGACCGTTCAGTCCAAGGCGGCTATCCCTACGCCGTCTGCGATTCGGTCACGCATAAACCGGGCGAAGTCGACTACAACGATTACAGTTTCTACAAACGGACGCTTTCGACGACCGGCTTCTCGGCAGATTACCAGGGGACGGGCTACAGCATCAACAGCCGGACCGCCTTCCAATATCTCTCGGACCATCAAGGCATCGACCAGGATTTCTCTCCCCGAAGCATCTATTTCGCGCGTCAGGATATGAAGCAGAAAATGTTTTCCGAAGAGCTGAACATCAAATCGACGACTCCCGGACGTTACAAATGGCTGTTCGGCGCCTTCGGTTTCTGGCAGGGGATCGACAACACCGTGACACTCGATTATTTCACCAAAGACTATGCGACACGCAAGCTGTACGACACGCCGGCCTATGGTGTCGCCTTCTACCACCAATCCACAATCGACGACCTGCTGACGCGCGGCCTGTCACTGACTTTCGGCATCCGCTACGATTATGAGCATACCTCCAACGATTTCCTTTTCTATAAAGAAACGGACGGCGGCAGCGAACAGATGGACGCCTTCGACAGCCGGCTCAAGTTCAGCCAGGTCACGCCGAAGATCGCCCTGCAATATATGTTTCCCTCCACCGGCATGCTCTATGCCACCGTGACGAAGGGATATAAGACAGGCGGCTTCAACACCTCTTTCGACCGCGAGGAAGACCGCACGTTCCGCCCCGAAACCAGTTGGAACTACGAATTGGGAGCCAAACACCCGTTCCTCGACAACCGCCTGAACGCCGAGTTCTGCTTTTTCTGGATCGACTGGAAAAACCAACAGATTTACCAAATGCTCGCCACCCAGAACGGGCAATACCTGCGCAACGCCGGGCGCAGCGAGAGCAAAGGCGTCGAGGTCAGCCTGCAAGGGAATCCGGTCAACGGGCTGATGGTGCAGGTGAACTACGGCTTCACGCATGCCACCTTCAAAGATTACAAGGACGAACGGCGAGGCATTGACTACAGCGGGAATTTCCTGCCGATGGTCCCGCGCCACACTTTCGCTGTCGGAGCCGATTATACGATCCCGAACCCTTGCCGTCACATCGACCGCTTCACGGTCAGCGCGAACTACACCGGGACGGGACGCATCCTGTGGAAAGAAGACAACAAGGTTTCGCAACCTTATTACGGACTGTTGAATGCAAAAGTATCTGCCACAAAAGATTTTATTACCTTTGCGATCTGGGCGAAAAATATGACCGGTGCAGACTATTCGGCTTTCTATTTCGAGACAGGCGGAAAGGGCCTGGCACAAAAAGGAAGGCCGTTCACGATCGGCGGGAATATACAATTGAGTTTTTAAAAGTCTCGGCAGAAGTTCGGACGACACTTTAAAAGTTCTTAAAGTCCCCGACCGAACTTCGGACGACACTTTGAAAACTCTTAAAGTCCCGGCCGAATTTCGGACGACACTTTGAAAACTCCAAAAGTCCCGGCCGAAGTTCGGACGACACTTTGAAAACTCCAAAAGTCCCGGCCGAATTTCGGACGACACTTTGAAAACTCTTAAAGCCCCAGCCGAATTTCGGACGACACTTTGAAAACTCTTAAAGCCTCGGCCGGAAGCCGGATGATTATATAACGATATTATGATACAGAAAGATAAAACATACAACCTCGCAACCTTCTTCTGCCTCTACATTGCGCAGACGATCCCGATGAGCTTCTTTTCCACCGTCATCCCCGTCATGATGCGGCAGGAGGACTTTTCACTCTCGGCCATCGGGCTTCTCCAACTGATCAAGCTGCCCTGGATCCTGAAATTCCTCTGGTCGCCGATGGTAGACCGCCATGCCGTGACGACGGGCGACTATAAACGGTGGATTTTTTCTTCCGAACTGATCTACGCCGGCCTGATCTTCGCCGTCGCTTTCCTTGATTTCCATACGGACTTCTATACGATCGTCGCCTTGATCATCATATCCTTCGTCGCCTCCGCCACGCAGGATATCGCGACCGACGCGTTGGCGGTACTCGCTTTCAGCCGGAAAGATAAAAGCCTTGCAAACAGCATGCAGTCGATGGGAAGTTTCGGAGGTTCGATGATCGGGGGCGGTGTCTTGCTCCTGCTCTTCAAGCAAATCGGCTGGAACGGTCTGCTGCCTTGCGTCGCGCTGTTCGTCATCGCCGCCCTTCTGCTGGCAGTCGTCCCACCCCTGCTCGCTGGAGGGGATTGGCTCGTATGGCTCAACCGGGCTCTCATCTTTCTGGTCATCTCCTGTCCCTGTGCCCTCGTGGTATCCATCCCGCTCACCTTTTTCGCCGGCATAGGAGGTGCATCCCGCAAAGGGATTCTCATAAAAGGGTCCAACCATCTGGAAACACTGGCCCGTGTCCGTACCGTCGTCTTCGACAAGACCGGTACGCTGACCGAAGGCAGCTTCACCGTCACGGCCGTCCACCCGGAAATCATTCCGGAGACGGCATTGCTGGAAACGGCCGCACTGGCCGAAAGCTACTCCGACCATCCCGTGGCAGCCTCGCTGCGACGCGCCTATGCCCGGCCGCTCGATAAATCGCGGGTATCGGATATGGAAAACTTTGCCGGAGAAGGCATCCGAGCAAAGGTAGACGGACACGAAGTATATGCCGGAAACGAGAAACTGATGCACCGTGCCGGCGTGGTTCCGAAACCGTGCGAATGCAAAGGGACCATCATCCATCTGGCAACGGACGGCAGCTACGCCGGACACATCGTCATCTCCGATACGGTCAAACCGCAGTCGGCCGCAGCCATCGCCCGGCTGAAAAGCGAGGGCATAGAGAAGGTGGTCATGCTGACAGGCGACCGCCCCGACGTCGCTGAAGAGGTGGCCCGCCAACTCGGCATGGACGAATTGTATGCCGGCCTGCTGCCTGCGGACAAAGTACGACGCGTGGATACCCTGACGGCGTCGGAAAGCAAATCGGCCCGGCTCGCCTTCGTGGGCGACGGCATCAACGACGCACCGGTACTGAAACGGGCCGACGTGGGAATTGCCATGGGGGCGGCCGGAAGCGACGCAGCGATAGAAGCGGCAGACGTCGTACTGATGGACGACAATCCGCTCCGGATAGCCGAAGCCGTCGCCCTGTCCCGCCGGACGATGCGCATCGTCATGCAGAACATCGTATTCGCCATCGGGATAAAAGCCGCCATGCTGCTGTTAGGCGCCTTCGGTATCGCCAACATGTGGGAAGCCGTCTTCGCCGATGTGGGCGTTACGGTACTGGCAGTCCTGAATTCCCTGCGGGCGATGCGCTCCGAATAATCCCACGGCGGATACCGATAAAACGGTATCCGCCGTATGCTGCCAACGTTCGGGGAGCGAACCTCCGTTCCTGTCCCCTACGGCAGGCGCAGAAGCCGTACCATATCCGGAACATCCGATATCGTAAAATTTCTGCCGCGGCAATTTGGAGAATTGATTTTTCTACTTATCTTTGCACCCGCTTAAGGTTAATAACCGCACGGTGCCATAGCTCAGATGGTAGAGCAAAGGACTGAAAATCCTTGTGTCCCCGGTTCGATTCCTGGTGGCACCACTTGAATAAGGGAGTTGCATTTGTTGCGACTCCCTTTTCTGTTACTGTCTGTACAAATTGATGCCGGCAAGATACGGCAACAGCCCTTCTTATGCACCGTCGGCCGCCCCTCTTTCTGCCGAAGTACGGCAAGCATCGTTTCAAGCACACTACCCGCACACCATCGCAGGAAGCGACCTACCAACAAAAAGGGATAGTCCCCTGCATAGCCGCCCAGGCCGCCGTCCGGGCACGTTCATGTCCATATAGAAAATTCTCACCCTGTGTATAACGGGGCATCCGCAAGGTATCCGGGCCCTACGCAGCCGGTCCGAACTCTGCGTATCGCAAAGCCTCCGAACCATATCCTGTCCCGAACGAAAGGCACGGAATATGCAATAAATATCATACGGGCATATCGGCCGACCCGAGCATCAGCTCTGTACCCGCATGGCCACGGCTCCAAATACCGGACAACCGAGAAACATTAAAAACACAATCATATGGACACGAAAATAGTAATAGAAAATGCGGAAATATTCAACGGGAAAGACCCCGAAACCGTCAAAGGCAACATCCTGATTGAAAACAATCTCATCGACAAGATTTCGGCACAGCCCCTGCCGCCGGAAACGACCGCCGGAGCCACTGTTATAGACGGTACCGGAAAATTCCTTATGCCGGGCCTTATCGACGCGCACTGGCATGCCTATCTATGCTGCAACACGATGGCCGACCTGCTGGCCGGAGAACCCTCCTACACCTACCTCGTAGCCGGCCGAGAAGCGACCGCCACCCTGCTAAGAGGATTCACGACCATACGCGATGCGGGCGGCCCCGTCTTCGGATTGAAACGCGCCATAGACAACGGCGTTCTGGAAGGCCCGCGCATCTATCCGAGCGGTGCCATGATTTCCCAAACCTCGGGACACGGCGATTTCAGTCCGGTCTACGAACAGGCGCACGGCGACTGTTGCTGCGGTCTGGCACACGTCGAAGAACTCGGCGCATCCAGAGTAGTCGACGGCCCCGTCGCGGTAACGGCCGCTGTCCGGGAGAACCTGAAAAAAGGGGCCTCGCAGATAAAACTCATGGCCGGCGGAGGTGCCGCATCGCTGTACGACCCGTTGGACGTGACTGAATTTTTTGACGAAGAGCTGCAGGCGGCCGTTCGGGCCGCCGAAGATTGGGGCACCTATGTCATGGTACATGTATACAATCCGCGCGGAATAGCCCGTGCGCTGAAAGCAGGAGTGAAAAGTATCGAACACGGACACCTCATAGACGAAGCGACCATGGCGCTGCTGGCGGAGAGCGGTGCATGGCTGAGCATGCAGGCATTCGCTCTCGAAGACAACACGTACCCCTCCCCCGTTCAACAGGCCAAACATGTCCAAATCACCGAAGGTACAGACCGTACCTACAACCTTGCGAAACAATACCGTGTCAAGCTCGCCTGGGGTACCGACCTGCTTTTCAATCCTAAAAATACGAAAAACCAGAATCATGGCATCGTCAAACTCCAAAAGTGGTTCAGCAATTTCGAGATTCTGAAAATGGTGACGCACGACAACGCCCAACTGCTGGGAATGTCGGGAGCGCGGAATCCCTATCCGGGTACGCTCGGCGTCATCGAGGAGGGCGCCTTCGCCGATATGCTGGTGATAGACGGCAATCCGCTCGAAGACATCAGCCTGATAGAACATCCCGAGACCGCGTTCAAGGTAATCGTCAAAGATGGCAGCATCGTGAAAAACACGCTCGGGACACAGGAGAGCGCATGATATGCAGCACGGGCACGCCGGCATACGCCGGCCGTAAATTGCGGGAGGTGAACAATTCGCCTCCCGCAGCCGTTTATCCGCACGGCCTCTCCGCCGAAAACGACGGACATCTACATAATGGTATAACTGAAAGATACGCCGATTTTGGTAGGTCCCAGATAACTGTTCCGGCCGTGGCCGAGGAAACGACCGCACTGCTTCCAAACGTATTCGTCGTACTCCAGACTGACATACCCCACTCCTATCGTGGCCTCCACATGCCAACGCTTTCCGATACTCCACATATACCCGTACGAAAGTCCCACTCCGAACAGCGAACCTTCGTAACGCCGCGTCCCCATTCCCAGCCACTCGATACCTCCGGCATTAAAGTCGGAATAGATGAAGTTGGCACCGATAAAGTGCCCGGAAAACCGACGATAGGGCCAGAACCGAACCTCGGGCTGAACCATCCAGAACTTGAACTTCCGATTGTCCGCATAAGTCCAGGGATTATACCCGCCCGTCACCTCCAACGTAATACGCCGGTCCAACCCGACTTCGAGTCCCGCATTGAAGGATGCCGTCGCCCAGTAAAGCGCATTGGTCTTCACCGTGAGACGAGGCATCTCCCGTTCCGCTCCCCGTACCGTCTGGGCACCGAGCTCGCCATGCGGCACGGCCGCAAAGCCGAGGAGGCATAGAATCCCGTATATGACTACTCTTTTCATTTTATTGTCTGAATTTTATAACGTTCCCCCGGTCAGCCGTCCCGGAGAACCGACGCACAGCCGCAGGTCGCATCATCCGTTCTGACACACCTGTTCCACTATCCACGCCCAAAGATTGGCCGTCAGCCGGTCGAAATCCGTCGTCACCGTACCGGTTGCATTCGCCTGGGTGCTGAGACTGCCGTTCTGGTTCAGATTGGCATCGCCGAGGTAAACGATTCGGGATGTCTGATTGACACCGACAGAGAGCGTCTTCTCCTGTCCGGCAGCCGTGCTGACCAGCAGGGGCGTCACGGCCGAAGGATAATCGGAACAGTAGGCGGCATAGTTGTCCGCCCGTGAAACCACCGCGTTCTCGGCCACCTGACCGAACGGCGTCGTAAAGAAGCGTCTGTTGGCATCGGTCTGCGCCGCCCGCTTGAAATTACCGCCGATATTATTCTGATAGTAATATTTCCATGTCCCGTCCGAAGTCAGATACTGCCGCAGTTTCGCATTGGTCGCTTCGGTATCCGTGCCGACGATAAGCACACGGCCGGTATCGGCCCGCAACCATGCGAGTACCGCCTGCGCCAACTCGTCCGATATGGCCGTATTATAGGTCAGATAGATGACATCCTGTGCATTGATGATTCGTTTGACACTGTTGAATATCTCCAACACCCCCGTGCTGACCGCCTGCATCTCCACATTGGAGACCTCCGTAAAGGCGAAGCCTCCCACCACGACCGTACCGGTGGGCGAAAAATTCTTGGTATTGTCCAGTATGCGGCGCAATGCCATACCGCTGGCGGAAGAGGGCGTTCCCGTACCGAGCGAACCTATTTCATGCACCGACAGCACCCGGATGATTCGGTCTTTATACAGGCTCGGATTCTCCTGCGTCACGGTAATATCGAAAGTCCACCCTCCTCCGCTGACGCGCAGCCGCGATACGACGTTCCGGTCCGTTCGGTTGTCTTTCGATGCCGTGAACAAAAGATACGAGACCGCATCGTCCGCGCCGGCATCGCGGCCTATCGACACCGTAAAGTTACTGTTACCGGTCAGTGTAGTTCCGACTCCGGTCACTGCCGTACCCGTCGGAACGCCCGACGCATCAAGCCATTGGATGGTATAGGGTACGGTGGCCTGTACATCCACCCGTCCGCTCTTGCCGGCTACGTAACCGAGCGTCAGGGTCCGGGATGACACACCGAGATAATTGTCTCCGTCAAAATACATTTCGGTCGTGAAATCCTCCCACGCCTCTACCTGGGCCACGATACTCGTAGCACGATTCTCCGCTGCTGAA
>OLPS01003456.1_pt1 | contig 12404 bp, 14 predicted proteins | sample 1673071 | NCBI WGS metagenome assembly OLPS01 (sample SAMEA3136752, study PRJEB25190) | human gut metagenome | reverse complement strand
GATGCCGTGCCGCAGCCGCCGGAGCGGTGCTTAAGCCGTAAGGCGGGAATTATGCAGTGTTGCCTTTACAGCGCACAGGGGGTAAAGCCGTCCTTGCCCAGCACCTGAACCTTCGTGTAGCCCAGCTCCTTCAGCTTGGCGGCGGCCTCTTCAAAGCCGTAGGTCAGCGCCTTGACATCGTGGACGTCGGCGGTCAGCACGACATTGCCGGACAGCACGAGCCAGTCTTTTAAAATCGCGTCGGACGGGAAATAATCCTTGCGGAAGCCGCGGTACGCCGCCGAGGTGTTGACCTCGAGCACGCAGCGATTGCGGGCGGCGGCCATCAGGGCAGAGTTTGCAGCGGCAGTGTAGCGGGGGTCATTCTCGTCAAAGAACTTGTTGCCGCCGTTGATCTTCTTGATGAGGTCAAAATGACCCAGAATCGTCGGTTTTTTCTCAGCGACCTTGGTTACGTTGGCAAAGTACGCCTCGGCCACGGCCAGACCGTCGCCGTCAAAATCGTCGTCGATGCAGGCGCGCAGATCCTCCTCGCGCCAGTCGATCTCATAATACTTGCCAGTCTTGGGCCCCTTGACATAGTGCGTGCTGCCGATCCAGTAGTCGTACTGGGTCGGGTCATCGTCGCTGAACAGATCCCATTCCAAGCCGCACAGAATGTCCAGCTTGCCGGCGTAGCGCTCCTTCAGCTTAGCGACCTGCGCCTTGTACAGGGCGGTACGGCTCTGGGTCATACAATATTCCAGATCACAGGGGGTGTGGCTGTGCCCGCTGAAGCCCAGCGTTTGCAGACCGTTCCGCCATGCCGTGACCGCAATCTCGTCCAGCGTGTTCTTACCGTCGCACAATTTGGAATGAACGTGTACAGAGCTTTTCAGGTATTCGCCTGCCATAGTTACTGCATCCTTTCCTGCTTGACCTTATGGTCAATTACGTGTCGTTTTTCGAGTTCCTTCGTGATGTCCTCTACGGAAATGCCCAGCTCGATCATCAGCACCATGACGTGGTAGGCCAGGTCGCTGATCTCGTAGATGGTCTCCTCCCTGTCGCGCTTGGAGCCTGCAATGATGACCTCGGTGGATTCCTCGCCGACCTTTTTGAGGATCTTTTCCAGGCCCTTGTCGAACAGATAGGTGGTGTAGCTGCCCTCCTTCGGGTCGGTCTTGCGGCCCTCGATGAGTGCGTACAGGCCCTGCCAGGTAAACTGCTTCAACTCATCGGAGACATAGACCGGGTTGAAGAAGCAGCTCTCCGCGCCGGTGTGGCAGGCGGGGCCGGATTTGACGACGTCGATGACGAGCGCGTCCTTGTCGCAGTCGGCGGTGATGGAAACGACCCGCTGCACGTTGCCGGAGGTCTCGCCCTTGCGCCAGATCTCCCGGCGGCTGCGGGACCAGAATACGGTGCGGCCCTCGGCAATCGTCAGGGCCAGCGTCTCGGCATTCATGTAGGCGAGGGTCAGCACCTCTTTGGTATAATGGTCCTGTACGATGGCCGGGATCAGGCCGTCTGCGTCAAATTTGAGAGTCTTGGAATTTTCGGTGATTTCCATGGTGGACACTCCTAAAGTAATATAGTTTAGTGTACCTCTTTTTGTGGGTTTTGGCAAGAGGTAAAGTGTAGGTTTGCTATTATTACGCAGTAGGGGCCGGGCATGCCCGGCCCGCGGCTTTCCCGCAAGAGGACACTTTTGGGAATGTTGCGGGCCGCACATGTGCGGCCCCTACCGGGTGGCTGCATGGCGAAGGGGCAATCACACCCGCATCTCCACCCCGTTCTCCCGCAAATACCGCTTCAAATCGTTGATCTCCACCTGCTTTGTGTGGAAGATCGACGCGGCCAGACCGGCATCTACTGCCGGGTGATTGCGGAACAGCTCAAGGAAATCCTCCTTTTTGCCTGCGCCGCCGGAGGCGATGATGGGCACGGCGCAGCGTGCGGCCACGGCGTCCAGCAGCTCCAGATCAAAGCCGTTCTTCACGCCGTCGGTGTCGATGGAGTTCACGACCAGCTCGCCTGCGCCGTTTTTAACGCCCTGCTCCAGCCAGTCCAGCGCGTCGATGCCTGTGTTCTCGCGCCCGCCCTTGGCGAACAGCATGAATTTGCCGTCCACACGCTTAATATCGGCGGAGAGCACCACGCACTGGTTGCCGTATTTCTGCGCGGCAGCCGGGATGATGCCGGGGTTGCGGATGGCCCCCGAGTTGACGCTGACCTTGTCCGCGCCGCATTTCAGCACGCGGTCAAAGTCGTCCAGCGTGTTGATGCCGCCGCCGACGGTCAGCGGGATAAAAATCTGGCTTGCGACCCGGCGCAAAATATCGGTGAACAGCCCGCGCCCCTCGACGCTGGCGGTAATATCGTAGAACACCAGCTCGTCCGCGCCGGAGGCGTTGTAGTACCGCGCCATCTCGACGGGATCGGCCATGTCCTGCAATCCTTCAAAGTTGACACCCTTGACCACGCGCCCGTTTTTGACGTCCAGACAAGGAATTATGCGTTTGGTTATCATACATTCACTCCCCCTTTTGTCAGAGAGGAGTAGGAGATGCCTCTGCTACTCCTCTCTCCTCACTTGCTTTCGTACAGCCGCACGGCCTCGGCCAGATCAATCGCTCCCGTATAAATCGACTTCCCCAAAATGGCTGCGTGGCAGTGCATGGCGGAAAGCTCGGCCAGCTCGGCCATGGCGGCAATGCCGCCGCTGGCCGTGACCTCGATGCCGGGAATTGTCAAAAGCTCACGGTACAGCGCCATATTGGTGCCCTGCATCGTGCCGTCCCGGGAAATATCGGTGGCAATAATGGCCTTGACGCCCGCATTGGCGCAGCGGCGGCAGAATGCCACGCCCGGCTCGGGGGTGACCTCCTTCCAGCCGTTGACAGCGACAGCGCCGTCCTTCATGTCAACGCCGACGGCAATCTGTGCGCCGTATTTCTGCGCCATTTCTGCCGTGAAATCGAAGTTTTTTACGGCCACCGTGCCCAGAATGCAGCGGTCCGCGCCGAGGTCAAGATACCGTTGGATGCGCGCCTCGTCGCGTATGCCGCCGCCGACCTCGATTTTGAGGCCGCCCAGCTTGGCAATGGCGGCAATCGTCTGCAAATTGGCCGTGGTGTCGTCCTTGGCGCCGTCCAGATCGACGACATGCAAATACTTCGCACCTGCGTCGATAAATTGCTGCGCTTGGGCGACGGGGTCTGCGTTGTAGACGGTCATCCGGTCGTAATCGCCCTGATAAAGCCGCACGGCCTGGCCGCCGCGCAGGTCAATGGCGGGGTATAGCTTCATGGTACTTCCTCCCTCTCGCTTACAGCTCGACAAAGGCTTTTAACAGCCGCAGGCCGGTATCACCGGATTTTTCGGGGTGGAACTGGGTGCCGTACACCAGCCCCTGCCGCACCGCGCCCGTGACGGGGATGCTGTAGTCGCTCGTCGCCAGTGTCGATGCAGCGCAGTTTTTGGCGTAATAGCTGTGTACGTAATAAACGTACTCGCCGTTTTTGACGTACTTGAACAGCGGGTCGGCCTCGCGCCCGGGCACAATGTCCATGGCATTCCAGCCGATGTGCGGCACCTTGAGCGCCGGGTCGGTCAGGTCGTCCGCCAGCGGGCAGACCTCGCCGGGAATCAGGCCGAGGCCGCGGTGCTCGCCGTACTCGCAGCTTTTTTCAAACAGCAGCTGCATGCCTAAGCAGATGCCCAGCAGCGGCTTTTTCTGCGTTTCCTCGCGCAGAACGGGCACAAGGCCCGTGGCTTCGAGCTTGGCCATTGCGTCGGCGAACGCCCCGACGCCCGGCAGCAGGATATGATCCGCCGCCCGCAGGTCCGCGGCGTCGCGGGTCACCCGCACCTCTGCACCCAGGCTTCTGACGCTGGACGACAGGCTGAACAGGTTGCCCACGCCGTAGTCAACGATTGCGATCATGTATGGTTCTCCCCCTCTGTATAAAACTTATCCATGGCCCAGCGGGCCGGGTTGGTGAGAATGGAATCATAGCCCTTCAGGCGCGGTGTCTTGCGCTGCGGGAGCGGCATTTATTCACCCAGGATCTCATCCAGCGCCGCAAAGAACCGCTGCATCTGCTCGGGTGTGCCAATCGTGATGCGCAGATAGTCCGAGATGCGCGGCGCGTTGAAGTGGCGGATTAAAATGCCGCGGGCGCGCAGCTTTTCAAAAATTTCCACACAGGGCATACGGTCCGTGGTCGCGAACAAAAAATTTGTGGCCGAGTCAAACACCGTGAACCCGCGGCGGCGCAGCTCGTCGGTGGTGTGGGTGCGCTCGGCAATGACCTTTGCCGTTACATCGGCAAAATAGGCCTCGTCGGAGATCGCCGCCGCGCCCGCGGCCTGGGTCATGGCGTTGACGTTGTAGGGGCTGTAGCTGAACTTGACGCGGTTCATGTCGGCAATCAGCGCGGGCTGCGCAATGCAGAAGCCCAGCCGTGCACCCGCCAGATTGTGCGTTTTGGAGAAGGTATGGGTGATGACGAGGTTGTCATATTTTTCCAAAAGCGGCAGACAGGACGACCCGGCAGGCGCGAACTCGACGTAGGTCTCGTCCACGATCACGATGTTGTCGGGGTTCGTTTGCAGCACCTCCTCGATGGCGTCCACCGGGGCCAGCAGGCTGGTGGGCGCGTTCGGGTTGGCAATGACAATCGTCTCGTGCAGGCCGCAGTATTTTTTCAGGTCGATGGTCAGGTCAGCCTCCAGCGGGATGACGTGCTGCGGGATGTGCAGTAAATCACACAGCACCGTGTAAAAGCTGTAGGTCACATCGGCGAAGGCCAGCGGCGTGCTTTCGTCGCAGAACGCGCGCAGGGCCAGCAGCAGGTTCTCGTCACTGCCGTTGCCGCAGAGGATATTCTCCGGGCGCACGCCCCAGTGGCGCGCAATGGCGGCGTTGAGATCGCCGTTGGTCAAATCAGAGTACAGCCGCAGCCCCGGCACCGCCGCGGCCACCGCCGCCGCCACGCCGGGTGCGGGCGGGTACGGGTTTTCGTTGGCGTTGAGTTTGACAATGTCAGCGATTTTAAGCTGTTCGCCGGGGGTGTACGGCTCCAGCGAAGCGAGGGTTTTGGTAAAATAACGGCTCATGGGTGTTCCTCCCCGTCCGAAGTGTAGAATTGATCGTGAGGCCATTTGGCGGGATTGTTTTGGATGTATTGGAAGATTTCATCATAATCCCGCGGCCCGCGTATGACATGATCGTAGTAAGATGTTTGAAAGATGGAATGGCCGAGGTGGCGTGTAGTCCCCGTTTTGATGGCACGAACCATTTGGTGAATCGTAGGGCGGGATGCCCCCATCCCGCCGCCGTTCCCGGGTGCATGGATATGAAAAAGAATGTGCAGATGGTTCGGCATGATAACATACGCATCCACGGTGACATTGTCGTAAACCGTTTCCGTGCGGCGAATTAAATCGTCCACAATTTTCCCGGCAGGCAGCAGTTGAACCCGCGGCGGGATGAGGGCATCCCGCCGTACGGATGACGGAAGGTCAACAACGATCCGGGAAAGAATGTGCGCCTTATTTTTGGTACACACCGTTATAAAATACGCACCCGGTTCACTATAATCATGCTGCTTCAACCTCGGATGCTTCCTTTTTGGCAAGCTCATTCCTCAAACCGGATCGTCACACTCTTGGCATGGGCATGTAACCCCTCGTGCTCGGCAAAATTGGCGATGCGTCCCTGCACCTCGCCGAGGGCTTCGCGGGTGTAATAGATAAAGCTCGACTTCTTCACAAAATCATCGACGCCCAGCGGGCTCGAGAACCGCGCCGTGCCGCTGGTGGGCAGCGTGTGGTTCGGGCCGGCAAAGTAGTCGCCCAGTGCCTCGGGCACGTTTTTGCCCAGGAAGATGCTGCCCGCGTTCTGCACCGAGTTCAGCACCGCGAACGGGTCATCGACGCAGATTTCCAGGTGCTCCGGCGCAATGATGTTCACGGCCTCAATGGCCTTGTTCATGTCGTCGGTGACAATAATTTTGCCGTTTGTGTCCACGCTGGCGCGGGCGATGGCGGCGCGGGGCAGCTGCGGGATCTGCACCTCCAGTTCCGCCTGCACGGCCTTGGCTAACTCCCAGCTGTCGGTGACGAGCACCGGGCTGGCCAGCTTGTCGTGCTCGGCCTGGCTGAGCAGGTCGGCGGCGACCCACGCGGGGTTGCAGGTGCCGTCTGCCAGCACGAGAATTTCCGACGGGCCTGCGATCATATCAATGCCGACCTTGCCGAACACCTTCCGCTTTGCCGTGGCCACGTAGATATTGCCGGGGCCGACGATCTTATCCACGGCGGGGACGCTTTCGGTGCCGTAGGCAAGGGCTGCCACAGCCTGTGCGCCGCCCGTTTTAAAAATCAAATCAATGCCCGCAATGACGGCGGCGGCCAGAATCGCGGGGTTCACCTTGCCGTCCCGTCCCGCGGGGGTCGTCATGACGATCTGCCCGACGCCCGCGACCTTGGCGGGAATGACGTCCATCAGCACGGTGGACGGGTACGCCGCCGTGCCGCCCGGCACGTAGACGCCCGCGCGCTGGATGGGGGTGTACTTCTGCCCCAGCACGATGCCGGGCTTGTCATTGACCACAAAGTTTTTGTGCAGCTGCTGCTCATGGAAGTGGCGGATGTTCTCGGCGGCCATCTTCAGCGTCGTGATGAACTCGGGATCGGTCTTTTCCAGCTCGGCAAAGGCTTCCTCAATTTCGGCCTGGCTGACCCGCACGTCGGTCAGCTCGGCGTGGTCGAATTTGGCGGCGTACTCGATCAGGGCGGCGTCGCCGCGGGCGCGGACATCCGCAATAATCGCATCGACGGTGGCCTCCACGTCGGCCTCGGCGCGGATGTCACGGTTCAGAATTTCCTCGGGGCGTACCTCATCAAAGTCATACAGACGGATCATTTTGCAAGGGCCTCCTTCATCTTATTCAGCAGCTCGGTCAGCTGGGCGTATTTGAACTTGTAGCTTGCCTTGTTGGCAATGAACCGCGCCGAGATCGGCATAAACTCCTCGATCACGGTCAGGTCGTTTTCTTTTAAGGTCGTGCCGGTCTCGACAATATCGACGATGACGTCGGACAGGCCCAAAATCGGGGCCAGCTCAATGGAGCCGTTCAGCTTGACAATGTCGATGTCGCGTCCGCGGCGCTCGTAGTGGTCGCGGGCAATGTTGACAAATTTTGTAGCTACGCGCAAGGCGCGGCTCTCGTCGTCGGTGAAGCCCGCAGGCCCGGCCACGCACATCCGGCACTTGCCCATGCCGGTATCCAGCAGCTCATACACGTCTGCGCCGGACTCGGTCAGAATGTCCTTGCCGACGATGCCGATGTCCGCCGCGCCGTGCTCGACGTAAATCGCAACGTCGCTGGGCTTGACGAGGAAGTACCGCACACAGGCGTCGGGGTTCTCGACCACGAGCTTGCGGGTGTCGTTGTAGTCCTCGGTGGCGCTGTAGCCCGCGCCCGCCAGCAGTTTGTACGCCTTGTCGCCGAGGCGGCCCTTCGGCAGGGCAATGTTCAGCCAGCTTTTCTCGCGGCCCTGCTGCTGCACGGGGGGCAGCGGCGCGGCCAGGCGTTCCAGCTCGTCTAAGTAGATGGCAAAGCCAATGGCGTTGGCCCCCGGCGTGAACCGCTGCATCAGGTAGTCATACCGTCCGCCCTTGAGCACCGCGCACGGGATGCCCGCGACGTAGCCGGTGAACACAAGGCCGTTGTAATACTCCATTTCGTCGGCCATGCTCAGGTCCAGCCGGGTGCCGCGGCCCGCCTCGCCCAGTGCATTCTGCAAAGCCTGCAATTCCTCCAGCGCCGCGCGCTGGGTCTCGCACCGGCAGGCGGCGCGGGCGGCGGTCAGCGTTGCACCCAGCGGGCCGTGCAGGTCGAGCAGGCCGGTCAACGCGGCAGCGGCGGATTCGTCCAGCCCCGCGGCCAGCGCGGCGGTGCGCAGCTCGTGGGCGTTCTTGGCGCGCAGGAAATCGAGCAGCTTCGCGCGTGCCTCGGCAGGGACATGCAGCGCGTCCAGCAGGCCGGTCAGGTAGCCCATGTGGCTGATTTCCAGCACGGTGGGCACATCCAGCGCGGCCAGGCTTTGCAGGGCCAGCCGCACCACGGCGGCCTGCTCGTCGGCGTCCACCGCGCCCATGCTCTCCAATCCCATCTGGTGGATGGTCTGGAAGGTGTGGCTCTCGCGGCTGGGGCGGCAGACCTCTTCATTATAATAAAAGCGCTTGCACTCCCCTGCCGCGGGCTGGGCCGTCTTGGCGATGGACAGCGTTACGTCGGGCTTGATGGCCCGCAGCTTGCCGTCCAGGTCGGTGAAGGTGATGACCTGTGCGTCCGGCAGAAAGCGCTGATACTCCTGATACAGGGCGTATTCCTCAAAGCGGGACGCGCGGTATTTGCGGTAGCCGGCCTGCTCATACAGGGCACGCAGGCGGAAGGTCGCCTGTTCGGCGGGGGTAAAGCGGTTGAGTTCGATCTCCATAACATTCCTACCTCTCTGATCCGATACAAATCTATTATACTTTAGTGCAGTAAAGTTGTAAAGTGGGTTTGTAGTAATTTCACGGACATTTGTGCGCGGAAAGCCATAGGCGCGGTGTAGGGGTCAGGTATGCCCGGCCCGGAGGTTTCCCACAAAAGGGCGTTTGCGGGCAGGCCGCGGGCCGCACATGTGCGGCCCCTACAGAGCGGTGAAAACCGTAGGGGCGGATTCCATATCCGCCCGCGGGGCGTCGGGGACGCCGCCCCCTACAGCTGCGGGAGGAGCGTGCCCGCCCGCACGGTAACGCAAAAAAACAAAAAGGCGCACCTTTGCCATAAAACAAAGATGCGCCTTGCGCGTTTGGTGTATCAGCCCTTGCAGCCCTGCTCCTCCCAATCGCCGGCCACAGCGGGGTCAACGATCTGGGTGGGGTCGATCTTGCCGTCCGGCGTGCGGGGTGCCTCAACATGACCCAGCTCCACGGGGTTCACGTTGGGGGCGTCAAAGTCGGGAGTCTTAGCGGCGGGCGTTTCAGCAGCGTCCGCGGGTTCTTCGGGCTTCGGCTCCTCGGCGGGGGCGGCAGGTTCCTCAGGTGCGGCAGCGGGGGCGGGTTCAGCCTCGGCGGACGCATCGTCAGCGGCGGGCTCGGCGGAATCGGTCTCAGGTTCGACCTCGTCCTCCGGGCCCCAAATATGCTCGTACTCGTCGTCGTGATGCTCACGGTTCTGTAAAACATAAGCGACAGCGCCCACAGCAGCGGCACCCACGGCCAGACCGGCCAGCTTTTTCAGTAAAGACATAGTCAAAACCTCTTTTCAAGTGAAAATCATTTATTTTCGGTTAGTATACCACACTCACCCCCAAAATACAAGTGCCGATTCCCACAATGCCGATAGGAAAATGTGGATGGTTTTCATACAATGTACAACTTGCCGAAAGCCGGGCGGCGTGGTATGATGGTACACGAATTTTGTAAAAAAGAGGGTTATTGTGTGAAGTATATTTTCCAGTTTGCCCGCATCACGGCGTTCTGCCTGGCGGGCGAGGTGCTGGCGGCGGTGCTGCCGCTGCCGATCCCGGCCAGCGTGTACGGCCTGCTGCTGCTGGCCGCGGCGCTCAAATTCGGCGTGCTCAAGCTCGATCAGGTGCGGGAGACCGGGCTGTTTCTGACCGGCATCTTCCCGCTGCTGTTCGTGCCCGCGGCGGCGGGCGTCATGGAGCTGGGCAGCCAGCTGATGAATCTTTTACTGCCCGCCGTGCTGGCGATTGTGCCGATCACAGCACTGGTCATGGCGGTCACGGGCATGGTCGCGCAGAAATGCGCGGGCGGAAAGGAGCACAAAAATGGCTGAATTTTTGCAGCAATGCGGCAGCTGGGGCGTGCTGGCCACGCTGGCGGCCTACGCCGCGGGCGTCTGGGTCAACCGCAAGACCGGCAAGGCGCTGTTCAATCCCCTTTTGATGGGCAGCATTTTTATGATCGTGTTTTTGAGCTGCTTCGGCGTGCCTTACGCCGACTACAAGTCCAGCGCCCAGCCCGTGAGCTGGCTTCTGATGCCCGCCACAGTCAGCCTGGCGATCCCGCTGTATGAAAAGTGGGAGCTGCTGGAAAAGAACCTGGCCGCGATCTTTGCGTCGATTGCTGCGGGCGTGCTGACGAGCCTGGGCAGTGTGCTGGCGATGGCCTGGCTGCTCAAGCTGGAGCGCGCCCACGCCGTGAGCTTTTTGCCGAAATCCGTCACGACGGCCATCGGCATGGATGTGGCCGAGACACTGGGCGGCACGGCGGCGCTGGCCGGTGCGGTCATCATCCTGACCGGTATCGTCGGCAGCCTGCTGGGCGAGACAGTCTGCAAGGTCTGCCGCATCACCGACCCGCTGGCGAAGGGTTTGGCGCTCGGCACGTCGGCGCACGCGATCGGCACGAGCAAGGCCCTGCAGATGGGTGAGATCGAGGGTGCTATGAGCGGCCTTGCGATTGCCGTAGCGGGCATTATGACCGCGATTTTGGCACCGGTTGTGGCGAATTTTTTGCCGTAAAAGGACGGCAGCGGTAAGGCTCGGCGGGGTGAGGGCACCCCACCCTCTGGCCGCCGTGCCCGCTTGCGGCTATGAGGAGCTTACTGGATTGCCGCTGTAGGGGGCGGCGTCCCCGACGCCCCGCGGAGGGGTCAAGACCCCTCCCTACAAAGCGACCATTAAAGGGGGGCATTGGCAAGGCTGCGGGCCGGGCGTGCCCGGCCCCTACAAAGCAGCTGCTCAAAAGTACCCCGTATTCGTATGCACATCCTGGCTTTCCAGCCCCATAGAGACCCCCAGCGCCTCATCGACGCGGCGCATATCGTCGGGCGGGATGACACCGGCGCGCTCCCGCAGACGGCGCTTATCCAGCGTGCGGATCTGCTCGGTCAAAATGATGCTGTCCTTGGCCAGCCCGCAGCGGTCCGCCCGCACGCTGATGTGCGTCGGCAGACGGTTCTTGTCCTGGCGGCTTGTGATGGCTGCCGCAATGACCGTGGGGCTGTGCCGGTTGCCGATCTCATTCTGAATGATAAGTACCGGACGTATGCCCCCCTGCTCGGACCCCACGACGGGGCTTAGATCGGCGTAAAAAACCTCTCCGCGGTGCACTTCCATAGAAAAGACCTCCCTTTGCTTGTTACTGAAAGTATAAGCAGAGGGAGGTCTTTTTAATCATCCGCTGTGATTTTTGCGGCGAGCGCGTCGCCTTTTTCGCACAGCACTTTAAACAGGCGGGTATTTTCCAGAGGGCGCATCACAAGCGCCGTGCGCAGGGCGTCCACCGCCGCACAGCCGAGAAACACGGCCAAAATCGCAAGCAGCGTATACCCCACCGACCCGTGGTGCGCCTCTGCCTGCAGCAGGCCGTTCCATAAAAAACCGCGGAACGCGGGCACCTGATGCAGGATGTAGACGCCCAGCGTTGTGCCGGCCAGGGCATTGACCCACCGCACGCAGCCGAGGTCCAGCCTCTTGAACAGGTAGAACAGCGCCAGCGCGGCCAGCAGGTTGGGCAGTGCGCCCAGCGCCGTGCGATAGTAGGCCATGTACTGGAACGCCTTGCCGTCGGTCAGACCGCGTGTCTCGAGCACAGCGCGCAGAATCGTGTTGAGAAGCGGCAGCCCCAGCCCGAGTCCGAGCGCCGCCGCGCGGTGCTGCAAAAGGTGCGCCAGCCGGTTGTCCGGCCAGCGGCGCAGGTAGGCGATGAGCAGGTACTCATACAAAAACATCCATGCGGTGTCGCTGACCGCGCCGTTCTCGCCAAACAGCGTCGGGTAGACGATAAGCGGCACAGCCAGCACAGCCAGCAGACCGCGGTGCGCCGGGCGGGACAGCCCGCGCAGCAGGCGGTTGAGCAGCGGCACACAGAGCAAGAGCAGCAGATAGTCCGAGATGAACCACAGCTGCCGCGTGGACGCCGGGAACGCCGCCCAGCGCAGTGCGCCCCACGAGACATCCAGCCCGGAGAGCTTGCACAGCAGCGTCACAGGCACGGTATAGAGCCACAGCGACAGCCACAGCGAGAGCGGGCGGCGGGTCTTATATGGCTGCTCGCACAGGAACCAGCCGCCGATCAGCACAAAGACGCTGCACGCAATGCGCGACCCGCAGCCGATCAGGCAGAACGCGAAGGACGACGGCAGGGTGGTGTAGTCCGCAATGCCGCTCTGCCCGGTCAGATGGTCGCCGATGATGAGCAGCATGCACAGAATGCGCAGCAGCTCCAGATTGCTGCTGCGTGTCGTTTTGCCGGGCATAGGTCACCTCCGTGACATACTTGCCTCCCTCTGCGAGGGAGGTGGCCCGTAGGGCTGGAGGGAGAGAACCTTGCGGCAGCCCGAAATATTTCGGGTTGCCGCGAAGCTCTCTCCCCCACCGCCTGCGGGCGG
>OLPS01003451.1_pt1 | contig 12416 bp, 13 predicted proteins | sample 1673071 | NCBI WGS metagenome assembly OLPS01 (sample SAMEA3136752, study PRJEB25190) | human gut metagenome | reverse complement strand
TGCATTTGATGACAGAAAAGTAGGGATAGCTTACGCAAGGCAGCTTGCAAGAGAAGATGCGGATGAGATAGAGCGGATGACAAGAGAAAATAACTATCCGGAGGAAAGTATCGTAAAAACTAAAAAGGATGAAAAAAAGCTTGGAATAAAAGCTTATTTTTGCTCGGATGTATGTGCAATGTATAGACTTGATGTATATAAAAAACTTGGCGGATTTGTCAAGAAAACGATATTTAATGAAGATATGATAATGGCATATAAAGAGATGCAGGCAGGATTCAGCGTTGCATATGTGGCGGATGCAAAGGTTATCCATTCACATTCATATACTTGTAAACAGCAGTTTGTAAGGAGCTTTGACCTCGGTGTGTCACAGAGACAGTATCATGAGATATTTGATAATATTTCTTCTGAAAGACCTTGGCGAAATACTGCCAGGTGAAACCGCCGTCTTCGCCGATGACGCTCTTGCTGAGCATGCTGATGAGCGGATAGAGCAGAAACAGCATGTAGAAGATGCTGACGCCGACGGTGACGATCATCCACAGATCCCAGCGAATCTTTTTGCGGGGCGCTTTAGCGGACATCGTTCACAACCCCTTTCGTCAGGTTGGTCTTGCCGTCGGCTGTAAACACGTTGATCTTATCCTGCTTGAGCGTCAGCTTGACCTTCGTGCCGTTGGGAATGATGCTGGAAATCGAGCTTTCCTCCACGATTTCGGCGTTCGTGCCGTCGTACAGCTCGACGAAATACGTCGTATTCAGGCCGAGGAACACGCTGGACGTGACCGTCGCGTCAATGCCCTGCTGGCCGTCCGCCGCGAGCACAAATTCTTCCGGCCGAACCGCGACCAGCACATCCTCTGCCGGAACGCTGCCGCAGTTGTCATACGGCATCGCATAGCCGTTGTCGAAATGCAACGCGCCCTGCGCGTAACGCGCCTTGAGCGTGTTGCTGCGGCCGATGAAGTTGGCGACGAACTCGTTGACGGGGTAGCGGTAGATCTCGGTCGGCGTACCGATCTGCTGGATCTCGCCCGCGTTCATGACCACGATCTTATCGGACATGGTCAGCGCCTCCTCCTGGTCGTGGGTGACGAAGATGAAGGTGATGCCGACCTCCTGCTGAATGTACTTGAGCTCCTGCTGCATCTCCTTGCGCAGCTTCAGGTCGAGCGCGCCGAGCGGCTCGTCGAGCAGCAGCACGCTCGGCTCGTTGACGAGCGCGCGGGCGATGGCGATGCGTTGCTGCTGACCGCCAGAGAGCTCGGTCACGTTGCGGTCGGCGTAGTCCTCGAGACTCACCAGACGCAGCATACGCATGACCTTCTGGGCGATAACGTCCTTCGGCTCCTTCTTAATGGTCAGGCCGAAGGCGATGTTGTCGTAGACGTTCATGTGCGGGAAGAGCGCGTATTTCTGGAACACGGTGTTGATCTCGCGCTTGTAGGGCGGGACGTTCACGATATCCTCGCCGTCGAAGAGGACCTTGCCCTCGGTGGGCTGCAGGAAGCCGCCGAGGATGCGCAGCAGCGTCGTCTTGCCGCAGCCGGAGGGACCGAGCAGCGTGACGAACTCGTTTTCGTAAATATCCAGGCTGACGCCCTTGAGGACGACCTGCCCGTCCTCAAAGCTCTTGACGATATTCTTGAACTGGATCAGTTTTTTCTGTTCAGGCATGGTTCCAATATCCTTTCCTTATATCGATAGAAGTCAGAACAGGGGAGGGGTCGAGACCCACAGCACGCGCGCAGTTGTCTTGCGCACGTTTTTGAGCAGATGGAAGCTGCGTCCGTGGAGGTAGAAGGTCTCTCCGCGGCGCAGGGGATGCTCCTCGCCGTCGCAGACCAGCACGACGCTGCCTTCGACGACATAGCCGAATTCCTCGCCATCATGCGGCTCGACCGTGAAGCTCTCGCCGCCCTCGGGCAGCTCGAGCAATATCGGCTCCATCTGATTCTTCTGCGTGTTGGGAACGATCCAGTTGACCGTGCAGTCCTCGCGCTCGTCAACGAAGAAATCGTCGGCGTGGAAGATGAACTGGTCGTTTTTATCCTCCTGAAAGAACTCGGCAAGATTCGTGCCGAGCGCCTCCAGAATGTCGCTCAGAGAGTCGATGGACGGGGAGGTAAGGTCGCGCTCTAACTGGGACAAAAACCCCTTTGTCAGCTCGCTTCGGCTGGCGAGCTCCTCCAGAGTCAGTCCCTTGCGCGTTCGCAGCTCTCGGATCTTATTTCCAATGTCCATACAATGACCTCCCGATTCCTAAGCGTTCGATTTGCTAAACTTTCAGTTTATTTTTATAAAACCAAACTTATTATACACAAAGAGAAAAGGATTGCAAGCATAAAATAAACAAAAAGTTTAGTATTTTGAACGCTGACAGTTTCGAAGGCAAAAAAAGGAAGGACTCTGTGCAATCGGTACAGAGTCCTTCGCTGTTTTCGGCTTATTGATAGTCGCTCACAAGGAACAGAGGCTTGATAACTACGACCTCGTCGTGCTCCTCCTGCTCGACCTGCACGTCGGCGGTGAGCGCCCTGAGGTCGGCTTTGAGCACGTCGAGCGCTTCCTCCTTGCTCTGCGCGCGGCCCTCGCGCAGAATGCGGATCATGCGGTCGAGCACGATCGGATGCGCGTAGCGGGCGGGGAGGGGAAAGTCCTCGGGCAGAACATTCGCCATGGCGGCCTGCGCCTTGTCCCAGGCACGCTCGACCGCCCTGCGGTTATTCTTTGCCGTGGGCAGAACGTGTGCTCCCGAGAAGAAAAACACGGCGGCAAAGCCGAAGAGCGCGAAGTAGACGCCGAAATCACTGCCGCCGCGCCACGAGATGATGCCGTACACCAATGCCGCCGCACCCGCGAGGACGATCGCCAGCGCGACCCAACGGTAGGCGGGATTCGTATGCTCGTTGATGCGCTTGGCCTTGGCGGCTGCGGCAAGCTGAGCGGTCAGCTCGGGATAGCCGGAGAGGAATTTGCGCGCGCGCTCCAGCTCCTCGCGCACGCTCTGCGCCTGCGGTGTGAGCTCCTTGAGGTAGCGGGATGCCTCCTGCTGCGCCTTTTTCGCCAGCCGCTGCTCGCCGCCGACGCTCAGGCGCGGAATCTCGGGATGGACCTGCCCCAGATAGGCAAGCAGCTCGTCCACATCCTCCTCACGCTTGAAGGTGCATTGCTTCTCCTGTCCGTCGTCGTACTGCACGACGAGGTAGGGGATGGAACCAAACGCACCCTTGCCGCTGAAGCCGCCCTGGCTCATCGCCACGCGCTTGAAAACGCGCCGCACGGAGCCGAAGCCGACGTAAAAGTGCCGGTCGATGAGAAGATCATTGAGATATAGTGCCTTTTCTCCCACACCGCAGGGGCCGAAGCGGCGGCAGGACTTTCGGTCTGCGGACGCGGTCTCTGCTTCCAGAACGGTGTTTCCAAGGCGTACAGGTGCAAAGCTCATAATCGCTCCTCCAGAGTGAGCAAAGCGGCGGGAGGGACGCTCTCGCCGCTTTGCGGAATAGGGTTTACTTGTGCAGGGTCTCGTAATGCGGCTGGGTGTGGCGCTTCTTGATGGTATACAGGAAGATGCCGAGGAACAGCGCCGCGACCAGGATACCGATGGGATAGGCGACCGCTGTGTTGTAAACAGTAGCACCCTCCGCGGTCTTGGTGTTGATCAGCTTGCCGAGGCACTCGTTGCCCAGCAGGAAATAGGTGGCGGAGACCGCGCTCATGAAGGTAGCGGGGACAGCGGTGATCCAGTAGTTCTTCTTTTCATAGAAGAGGTACATGGAGGCAGCCCACAGAACAATCATAGCGAGGGTCTGATTGGTCCAGCTGAAGTAACGCCAGATAATGGTGTAGTCGATCTTGCCGAGGGCATTGCCGATGCCGAGGAAGGCGCCGACGCCCAGCACGGGGATGCAGAGGATCAGACGGTTCTTCATGCTCTTCTGATCAAGCTTGAGCCAGTCGGCCAGCACCAGACGCGCGGAACGGAACGCGGTGTCGCCGGAGGTGATGGGGCAGGCGATGACGCCGAGCATGGCGAGCGCAGTACCGATGCCGCCCATGGTCTTGAGGCAGACGTCATAGATGGCAGCGGACTGACCGTTGGCAAGCGCCGCAGCAAGACCGGTGTTCAGACCGCCGGTGACCTCATACAGGGAGCAGCCGGCAGCGGCCCAGATCAGGGCAATGATGCCCTCGGAGACCATCGCGCCATAGAAGACGAAGTGGCCCTGCTTCTCGCTCTTCATGCAGCGTGCCATCAGGGGGCTCTGCGTGGCATGGAAGCCGGAGATCGCGCCGCAGGCGACGGTGATGAACATGAAGCTCCAGATCGGTGTGCCGGAGGGATGCATGGAACCGAAGTGGCTCCAGATCTCGGGAATGGTGTAGGCGGGGTTGACAAAAATGCCGATGGCCACGCCGACTGCCATGACGATCAGGCAGATGCCGAACAGGGGATAGATCTTGCCGATGATCTTATCAATGGAAAGGAACGTCGCGATGAAATAGTAGAGCAGAACGATGATCAGCCAGAACAGCGTCGTGGCAACGATGCCCGTATGGCCGCCCTGCTTGAACAGCGTCACGATCAGGCCGGCGGGGCCGACGGCAAACACGGTGCCGACCATGACCAGAAGAACGACGCTGAACACGCGCATGACATTCTTCATCGCGCCGCCGAGGTAAATGCCGGCGATCTCGGAGATGGACGCGCCTTCGTTACGCTCGCTCATCATACCGGAGAAATAGTCGTGGACCGCACCGGCGAAGATGGTGCCGAAGGTGATCCACAGGAAAACGATGGGGCCCCACAGAGCGCCCTGAAGCGCGCCGAAGATCGGGCCAAGGCCGGCAATGTTCAGAAGCTGGATCATAAAGAGCTTCCATTCCGGCAGGACAACATAGTCCACACCGTCGTTGATCTTGACGGCAGGGGTCTCACGGTCATCGGGGCCGAAGGTGTTCTCAACGACCTTGCCGTAGACGAAGTAGCCGCCGATCAGCAGTGCCAGACACAGGAAAAAGCTAATCATTTGTACTCTCCTCCTTAATTTGTCCCATGATGGCATGGGTATGCATCGGTTGGAAACGTTTCCACCCGACGCCAAACATCATAGCACGAAAGAAAAAAAGTTCAAGCGACAAAAAGAACAAAAATTTGATAAAAATTTTATGCGGATTTATGTATCGATTTCACATATCTCACGCAGGTATCGCGGAAAATGATGGAAGAATATTTATATATAAATTAAATATGTATTCTCCCGTACGTTCAGCCGAAGTATTTCCGCCGGAAGGGGACCTCGTCGGCGATGAACTCGCGCCCGCGCAGGTAGTTGAGAATGCCTGCGTCGGTGGGGAAGTCGAAGCGCAGGCGGTAGGAATAGAGCGCCTGCTGCGTCTCACCGTAGCGGCGGTTGACGCTGCCGACGCCGTATTTTCCGTCGCCGAGCAGGGGGTGGCCCATGTCGGCGAAGCTCGCGCGGATCTGGTGCGTGCGCCCCGTGAGCAGCTCGACCTCGACGAGGGAGAGACGGTCGCGCGTTTCCAACGTTTCGTAGAGCGTGACGGCGCTGCGTCCGTCCGGCACGGGATGGTGATAGACGCGCACGGTGTTCGTTTTGCTGTCCTTGCGCAGGAAGCATTCGATGCGGCCCTTCGGCGGCTCGGGGCGGCCGAGGCAGATGCAGAGGTAGAATTTGGACAGCTCGCGTTCGCGGATCTTTTCGTTCAGGACGCGTAGCGCCTCGGCGTTTTTTGCCGCGATGACGATGCCGCCCGTGTTGCGGTCGATGCGGTTGCACAGCGCGGGGGTAAAGGCGTTCTCCTCGCGCGGCTTCCATTCGCGCTTTTGATAGAGATAGGCGAGCATGTGGTTGACGAGCGTATTGACCTTCTCCCCCTCGTCGGCGTGAACGACGAGCCCAGCTGGCTTGTCGAGCAGCAGAATGTTCTCGTCCTCGTAAAGGATGTGCAGCTTTGGATTTGCGATGGTGAGGTAGACGTTCTCCTCGCTCGGCGCTTCAAAGAACTCGTCGTTGAGGTAAAGCTGGAGCCGGTCGCCCTCGCGCAGGCGGTAGTCGCGCTCGGCGCGGGCTCCGTTGACCTTGATGCGCTTGAGGCGGATGTACTTCTGCGCCAGCGAGGCGGGCAGCAGGGGAACGGCCTTGCCGAGAAAGCGGTCGAGCCGCTGGTCGGCGTCATTTTTATGGATGGTGAACTCTCGCATAATGCCGCTCCTTTCGCGCGCAAAAACACTTCGAGGTCATTCTACGATACCCACCGTCAAATGTAAAGAAAAGCAAAGAAAAAAGTTGTAAAAAATCCTCAAAAAATGTTTGACATTCCGGGGCGCGTCCTCTATAATACTACTCGTGTCATTGCGAGGTGTATCATGCTTTTGGATATCAAACGAATCGTTAACACCCCCGGAGGCAGAATTCCCTTTGAGTTTTCAGAGGACTTTTCTGATGTGGACTTCGGCGGCGTGTGTCCGGCCGTTCGGCCTGTCTTAGTGGTAGGGCAGGTGCGGAACATCGCGGGGATGCTTCGTTTGGAGCTGGCGCTTGATACGACCCTTGCGGCTGTGTGCGACCGCTGCGGCGAGGTCTTTGACAAGCCCTTTCATCTCGACTGCGAGTATCTGCTCGCGACTGAGCTGGAGGACGAGGAAAATGACGAGATACTGCTGCTCGAGGACGGCACGGTCGATCTGGGAGAGCTCTCCCGCGAGGTGTTTATCCTCAATATGCCCACAAAGCTGCTTTGCAGAGAGGATTGCAGGGGCCTGTGTCCCGGCTGCGGCGTGAACCTCAATTATGAGGTCTGCCGCTGCAAAAAGGAAGTGGACCCGCGGCTCGCAAAGCTGGCACAGCTGCTCGAAAAGAGCGAAAACAAGTAATTTTTACTGCGATCCGCAGTTTTCGATCAAGGAGGTGTCAACATGGCAGTCCCTAAGGGGAAAGTATCCCGCGCAAGACGCGATAAGAGACGTTCTTCTCACTGGAAGCTGGAAACTCCGGGCCTCGTCGCTTGCCCGAAGTGCGGCGCGCTGCGCCTGCCTCACAGAATGTGCAAGGAGTGCGGTACCTATAATGGCCGTCAGGTCAAGGTCATCAAGTCCAACGTTGCCGCTGAGTAAGCACATCGGAAAACATCTACCAAAAAACGAGCGGGAAGAGCGATCTTCCCGCTTGCTTTTTACGCCCTGCGGACAATGCGTGGGCTTTGCGCAAAAAGGGCGCCGTTTTTCTTGCGAAACCGAAAAGGATACGCTATACTATATATGTTAAATTATGCGTTAAGGGAGGGCTGAGCGCGTGAGCACTGTCATTACATCCGTCGACGCAGGCTCTCCCGCCGAACGTGCCGGTATCCGCGCCGGCGAACAGCTGCTGATGATCAATCATCACGAGATCGTCGACGTGCTGGACTACCGCTTTTTCTGCTACGATCCGTCGGTGAGTCTCCGGCTGCGCGAGGCCGACGGGACCACACGCCACCTGACGATCGAAAAGGAGGAGGGCGAGGATCTCGGCCTCAATTTTGATACCTACCTGATGGACGAGCCGCGCCCCTGCTCGAACCACTGCCTGTTCTGCTTTGTCGATCAGATGCCGCCGAATATGCGCGACACGCTCTATTTTAAGGACGATGACGCGCGCCTGAGCTTCCTCATGGGCAACTACATCACGCTCACGAACCTCACCGAGCGCGAGGCGCAGCGCATCATCGACCTGCGCATCAGCCCCATCAACGTCTCCGTGCAGGCGACCGAGCCGCAGCTCCGGCGCACGCTGCTGGGCAACAAAGACGCCGATAAGAGCCTGGAGTATATGCGCGCCTTCGGCGAGGCCGGCATCGAGATGAACGGCCAGATCGTCGTCTGCCCCGGCTGGAACGACGGCGAGCATCTGCGCCGCAGCATCGAGGACCTGATGGACATCGGCTTCAACTCCTGCTCGATCGTGCCGGTTGGGTTGACAAAGTTCCGCAAGGGTCTTGCAAGGCTCGAGCCGGTGACGAAGGAAAAGGCAGGGGAGATCATTGACCTTGTGGACGAGTACGGCGCAAAGTGCCTTGAGAAGTACGGTACGCGGATGTTCTTCTGCGCCGATGAATTCTATATCAAGGCCGAGCGTCCGCTGCCCGCCGAGGAGTATTACGAGGAATACCAGCAGCTCGACAACGGCGTCGGGATGCTCCGCAGCACCATGAACGAATTTCTCAGCGGACTGGAGGACGCGGAGAGCGGCGATGTGGCGAGCTTCACCGTTGCGACCGGAAAGGCCGCCGAGCCGTTCATCGCGCGGCTCGTGGCGGAGGCGAAAAAGAAATTTCCGCAGCTTCGCGGCGAGGTCGTCGGCATCGTGAACGACTTCTTCGGCCACACCATCACCGTCTCCGGCCTTGTGACCGCGCAGGACCTCATCGCGCAGCTCAAGGACCGGCCCACGCTCGGCGAGCGGGTGCTGATCCCCGCGAATATGCTCCGCCACGGCGAGGGCGTGTTCCTCGACGATTACACCGTCGAGCAGGTCGAGCAGGCGCTCGGACGCAGGCTGACGATCTCCGAGACCGACGGCTATTCGCTCTGCGACGCCATTTTCCGGCAGGAGCCCTGATACAAAAATCTACCCCCGACAGGAGGAACCCAATATGTCCAAGCCCATCGTTGCCATCGTCGGCCGGCCCAACGTCGGCAAGTCGATGCTGTTCAATAAGCTCATCGGCCAGCGCCTTTCCATCGTGGAGGACACGCCCGGCGTGACCCGCGACCGCATTTACGGCGAATGCGAGTGGTGCGGCCGCAAATTCACGCTCGTCGATACCGGCGGCATCGAGCCGCGCACCGACAGCCAGATATTGACCTTCATGCGCGAGCAGGCACAGATCGCCATTGAGAACGCGACGGTCATCATCTTCCTGACCGATATCAAGACCGGTCTGACGGCCTCCGATCAGGAGGTCGCGAATATGCTGCTGCGCTCGCGCAAGCCGATCGTGCTGGCGGTCAACAAGATGGACTCCGTCGGCGCGCCGAATCCCGATTACTACGAGTTCTACAACCTCGGTCTCGGCGACCCTGTGGCGGTCTCCGCCGTCCACGGCCACGGCACGGGCGACCTGCTCGACGCCTGCGTCGCCTACTTCCCCGACGAGGAGGAGGCGGAGGAGGAGAGCGACGTGCTCAAGGTCGCCATCATCGGCAAGCCGAACGTCGGCAAATCCTCGCTGACGAACCGCATTCTCGGGCAGGAGCGCGTCATCGTCTCCAACGTCGCGGGCACGACGCGCGACGCCATCGACTCCTACTTTGAAAACGAGACTGGCAAATATGTCTTCATCGACACCGCCGGTATGCGCAAAAAGTCCAGGATTGAGGAGAGCATCGAAAAATACAGCGTGCTGCGCGCGACCATGGCCATCGACCGCGCGGATGTCTGCCTCATCATGATCGACGCGACCGAGGGCGTGACCGAGCAGGACACCAAGGTCGCGGGGCTTGCGCACGAGGCGGGCAAGGCGTCCATCATCGTGGTCAACAAGTGGGACCTTGTCGAGAAGGACGGCAAGACCATGGATAAAATGCGCGAGGACATCCGCCGCGATCTGAGCTATATGACCTACGCGCCCATCCTGTTTATTTCGGCGGCGACCGGCCAGCGCGTGCCGCGGCTCTTCGAGCTCATCAACTACGTTCACTCGCAGGCCTGCACCCGCATCACCACGGGAATGCTCAACAACGTTCTCGAGGACGCGCAGACGCGCGTCCAGCCGCCCACGGACAAGGGCAAGCGCCTGAAGATCTACTACATGACGCAGGTGGGCGTGTGCCCGCCGCACTTCGTCATCTTCTGCAATGACCGGCAGCTCTTCCACTTCTCGTACCAGCGCTACATTGAAAATTGCATCCGCAATGTGTTCGGACTGGAAGGCACGCCCATCATTCTCTCCATTCGTCAGAAGGGGGATAAGGAGGAGTAAAGGAAATGTACTTGCTGGTAACTGGTTTCTATGTTTTCCTTTCTCATTTGGATTACCTTTACGCGGCGGTCGCCGCCTACCTCTGCGGCTGCTTCAACGGAGCGCTCTTTACCTCAAGGCTCTTTTTTCACGACGATGTGCGCACCCACGGCAGCGGCAACGCGGGCCTGACGAATTTCTACCGCACCTACGGCGCGAGGTACGCGCTGCTCGTCATCGCCTGCGATATGCTCAAGGCGGTCGCGGCGGTGAGCCTTGCGGCATGGCTCGGCGCGCGCTTTGACCCGCGCATGCTGCCGGACCTTCCGTTGACCGCGGCGGAGCAGCCGGAGTATGTGCTGCATTTCAAATACTGGGCCGGATTCTTCTGTGTGGTCGGGCACATGTTCCCCTGTACGGCAAAATTCAGGGGCGGCAAGGGCATCCTGTGCTCCGCGACGCTCACGCTGCTGCTCGACTGGCGCATCGCGCTGGTGTGCTGGAGCCTGTTCGCTGTGTTGTGGCTGACGACGCGCTATGTGTCGCTCGGCTCGGTGAGCGCGGCAGCGGTCTTCCCGGTCATGACGCACCTTGTGTTCGGCGACGCGTTTGCGACCGCATTTTCCGTTCTGATCGCAGCGCTCGTGCTCTTTGCGCACCGTGAAAACATCAAGCGGCTTCTGAACGGGACGGAGAATAAGTTCCGCTTCCACGTCAACGCACCGAAATCGGAGGGAGAGGCATGAACATCGTTGTACTCGGCAGCGGCGGCTGGGGCACCGCCCTTGCCATGCTGCTGGAACAGAACCGGCACGCGGTTACGCTCTGGTCGCATGACCCCAAAAAGGCGGAACAGCTAAAGCTGAAAAGGGAAAACCCTTTACTGCCCGGTGTGCAGCTTCCGGTCAAATTGCAGATCACAAATGACCTGAATTGCCTGAGAAACGCCGAGCTGGTCGTGTTCGCACCGCCGTCGTTTGCGCTGCGTGCGGTGGCGAAGGAGGCAGCGCCGTACCTGCCGGACGGCGTGCCGCTGCTCTCGGTCACAAAGGGCATCGAGCGCGGCACGCATCTGCGTATGTCGCAGGTCATCGCGCAGGAGACGGGCGGGGAGCATCCTATTGCCGTGCTCTCGGGCCCCTCGCACGCGGAGGAGGTCGCGCGCGCCATGCCGACCGGCGTGGTCGCCGCGTCGAACCGCGCGGAGGCAGCGGAGCTTGTCCAGCGCGTGTTCACCAATGAGCGCTTCCGCGTCTACACACACGACGACATGGTCGGCGTGGAGCTGGCCGGTGCGCTCAAGAACGTGGCGGCGCTGTGCTGCGGCGTGAGCGACGGTCTCGGCCTCGGCGACAACACCAAGGCTCTGCTGATCACCCGCGCGATGGCGGAGACCTCGCGGCTGGCCGAACGCCTCGGCGGGCGCAAGGAAACGCTTGCGGGTCTGGCCGGCATGGGCGATCTGATCGTCACCTGCACGTCGATGCACTCGCGCAACCGCCGCGCCGGCATCGCCATCGGCGAGGGCCGGACGCCGCAGGAGGTCGTCGCCGATATGGGCGGCGTGGTCGAGGGCTACTATGCCGCCGTCAGCGCTAAGGAGCTGGCGGACTCGCTGGGCGTGGAAATGCCGATCTGCGAGGCGATGTACGACGTTCTCTACAACGGCGCGGAGGTCCGGGGGATGGTCCACCGGCTGATGAGCCGCGCGCCGAAGCGCGAAACCGACAACGGATGGGTATAAACCGAAAGGCGGTCCGCACAGACCGCCTTTTTCAACCAGGAGAGAAAACAATGTATCTTTTGGAGCAGCTGGAACGCTATGAGCCGTACAACGAGCAGGAAGCGCGCGACCGCGCGCTTTTGCTCCGTGCCCTGCGGGAGGAAGCAGATGTGTTCACGCGCGAGAATGACCGGATGCACATGACAGCCTCGGCGTGGGTGACGAACGAAGCGCATGACGGCGTGCTGATGGCCTACCACAACATCTATGATTCCTGGGCGTGGCTCGGCGGGCACGCCGACGGGGAGGAGGACCTGCTCGCGGTCGCGCTGCGTGAGGTGCGGGAGGAGAGCGGTGTGAAGCACGCCCGTCCGGCGAGCGAGAATATTTTCTCGCTCGAGGTCCTGACCGTGGACGGACATGAGAAGCGGGGCGCATACGTTTCCTCGCATCTGCACCTGAATGTGACCTATCTTCTCATCGCGGACGACAGCGACGCGCTGACCGTCAAGCCGGACGAGAACAGCGGCGTCCGCTGGTTCACACCGGAGGGAGCGATCGAAGCCAGCAGCGAGCCGTGGTTCCGCGAGCGCATTTATAAAAAGCTCAACGCCAAGCTCGCCGCGCTGCGGTGAAGGCAAAAAAGAACAGAAAAAAGCCGCTCGTTCCGAGCGGCTTTTACTGCTATCTTTTAGATCGCGCGGGTAACCTTACCGGAACGCAG
>OLPS01003438.1_pt1 | contig 12435 bp, 10 predicted proteins | sample 1673071 | NCBI WGS metagenome assembly OLPS01 (sample SAMEA3136752, study PRJEB25190) | human gut metagenome | reverse complement strand
CTTTAGGGCGGAGCCCTGAATGACTTTTGCCTACTTTTCTTCATAGAAAAGTAGGGCCCCGCCGGATAGGCGTACGGGCTTTGTACCCTGCAAAATCAACGCGACGCCGCTAGGCGAGATGAGACTATCGCCATAGTTTGCGCCGTCAACCCCTCAGTCAGCCTTACGGCTGCCAGCTCCCCTTACACAGGGGAGCCTTTGGGGTGGTACGGTGCCACGCCCTTTACACAAGGGAGGCTAAGGGTTGGCGCGCTGCCGATTTGTTACCCCTTACACAGGGGGGCAATGGGGTGCGGGAGATTATTTTTTCTCCCGGCGGAAGCGGCGGGCCAGACCGGGCTTGACGGTCTGCTCGGCGCGGGCGATGAGCATGGCGTCCTCGGGGACATCCCGGGTGACGGTGGCCCCGGCGGCGGTGTAGGCGCCGGCCCCGATGGTGACGGGGGCGACGAGATTGGTATTGCAGCCGAGGAAAGCGCCATCGCCGATGGTGGTGCGGAACTTTTCCTTGCCGTTAAAATTGGCGATGGCCACGCCGCAGCCGAAATTCACCCCGCTGCCGCAGTCGGTATCGCCGACATAGGTGAGGTGGGCAATGGCGGTCTTTTGGCCAATATGGGAGTTTTTGACCTCCACGAAGTCGCCGATTTTGCACCCCGCGGCGATGTGGCAGCCGGGGCGGACCTGAGAAAACGGCCCGATGGAGACATTCTCCTCCAGGGTGGATTCGGTGATGTAGGTGTTTTTGACGATGCAGTTTTTGCCGATGACGGCATCGGTGAGGACACTGCCGGGGCCGATGACCGAGCCGGCGGCGATGGTGGTATTGCCCCGCAAGACGCAGCCCGGCAGGATGGTGGCGCCGGGGGCGATGCGGACGGTTTCCTCGATGAGGATGCCATCCCACAGAGGGATGGAAACGCCGGAGGCCTCCAGCGCGGTGAGCAGCGCCTCGCGGGCGGGGTCGGTTTTGGGCATGGGGATTCTCCTTTTCTGATAAATTAGGAGGGGGAGGGGGCACCGCAAGGCGGCAAGGGCTATGACCCGCCAAGGGCGGCGGCGGGCCGCAGGCCGCACGGGGACATTATCTATTTAATATTATGGGCTGTTTGGCGGGCTTTTGCAAGGGGAGAAGCGGCTAAAGAGGGAGAAAAAATGCCGCCGCCGGGCGGGAAAATTAGGCGTTATCCACAGAGGAAAGGAGAGCTTTGGCCTGGGAAGGGGGGAAATAAGGCATTTTTGCAGCAACTTATAGGAGAAATCCTATGAAAACAGACCGAAAATCTATCAAAAAAACTGTGGCATTCGCATGAAAGCGTGTTATAATAATAACAATGGTGCCAATGCGCCAATGTGCCGGACAGGCATTTCCCCCGTAGCCTGACCGGAGAATTTAATTTATCCAAGGAGGACAACGCTAAAATGTTTGGGAAGAAACACGCTGCGGAAAGCGGCAAGAAAAAGTACCTCTATATGTTTGAAGAGGGCAACAAGGACATGCGTGAGCTGCTGGGCGGCAAGGGCGCCAACCTGGCCGAGATGACCAATGCCGGCATGCCCGTGCCCCCCGGATTTACCATTACCACCGAGGCCTGCACCCAGTACTACACCGATGGCCGCCAGATCAATGAGGATATCATGGCTGACATCTTTGTATACCTGGAGAAGCTGGAAAAGAAGGTTGGCAAGAAGTTTGGCGATGTGGAGAGCCCCCTGCTGGTCTCCGTGCGTTCCGGCGCCCGCGCTTCCATGCCCGGCATGATGGATACCATCCTGAATCTGGGCCTGAACGACGAATCCGTACAGGGCCTGGCCAAGCAGACCAACAACCCCCGCTTTGCTTACGACAGCTATCGCCGTTTCATCCAGATGTTCTCCGATGTTGTTATGGAGCTTTCCAAGAAGCGCTTCGAGGAGATCATTGACGAGCTGAAGGAAAAGAAGGGCGTAAAGAACGATGTGGACCTGGACACCGAGGACATGAAGGAGCTGGTGGTCCGCTTTAAGGAGTTCTACAAGAAGGAAAAGGGCGAGGATTTCCCCCAGGATCCCAAGGTACAGCTTATCGAGGCTGTCAAGGCCGTATTCCGCAGCTGGGATAACCCCCGCGCCAATGTTTATCGCCGCATGAACGAGATCCCCTACGACTGGGGCACCGCCGTCAATGTTCAGTCCATGGCATTCGGCAACAGCGGCAACACCAGCGGCACCGGCGTAGCCTTTACCCGTAACCCCGCCACCGGTGAGAAGGCGCTGTTCGGCGAGTACCTCATCAACGCCCAGGGCGAGGATGTAGTAGCCGGTATCCGTACTCCCTCCCCCATCAGCAAGCTGGCGGAGGAGATGCCTGAGGTTTATAAGCAGTTTGTGGACATTGCCTCCCGTTTGGAGAAGCATTACCGCGATATGCAGGATATGGAGTTCACCATCGAGAACGGCAAGCTGTATATGCTGCAGACCCGTAACGGCAAGCGCACCGCTGCCGCCGCCCTGAAGATCGCCGTTGACCTGGTGGACGAGGGCATGATCACCGAGAAAGAGGCAGTGCTGCGCGTAGAGCCCAAGCAGCTGGACAGCCTGCTGCATCCCCAGTTTGACGCTGAGGCGCTGAAGAAGGCCGAGGTCATCGGCAAGGGCCTGGCGGCTTCCCCCGGCGCTGCCTGCGGCCAGGTGGTATTCACCGCTGAGGATGCCAAGAACGCCGTAGAGAGCGGCAAGATGAAGAAGGTCATCCTGGTCCGTCTGGAGACCTCCCCCGAGGATATCGAGGGCATGGTGGTTTCTCAGGGCATCCTGACCGTGCGCGGCGGTATGACCAGCCACGCCGCCGTAGTAGCCCGCGGCATGGGCACCTGCTGTGTTTCCGGCTGCGGCGAGATCAATGTAGACTATGACAACAAGCAGTTCACCCTGGGCGGCAAGACCTACCACGAGGGCGACTGGCTTTCCATCGATGGTTCCACCGGCTGCATTTACGGCGAGGCCATCCCCACCACCGATGCGACCATTTCCGGCGATTTTGGCCGCTTTATGGGCTGGGCTGACAGCGTTCGCCGTCTGAAGGTCTTTACCAACGCCGATAACCCCCGTGACGCCAAGCACGCTGTTGACTTCGGCGCTGAGGGCATTGGCCTGTGCCGTACCGAGCACATGTTCTTTGAGGGCGACCGCATCAAGGCGGTCCGTGAGATGATCGTTGCCCGCACCGTAGAAGCGCGCCGCGCCGCTCTGGCCAAGATCGAGCCCTATCAGGAGGGCGACTTTGAGGCCATGTACATGGTAATGGGCGAGCGTCCCATGACCATCCGTTACCTGGATCCCCCTCTGCATGAGTTCCTGCCCACCAAGGAAGAGGACATTGTGGAGATCGCCGGCGAGCTGAACATGAGCGTGGACGAGCTGAAGGCCGTTATCGCTTCCCTGCACGAGTTCAACCCGATGATGGGCCACCGCGGCTGCCGTCTGGCGGTTTCCTTCCCTGAGATCGCCGAGATGCAGACCACCGCTGTGATCAAGGCTGCCATCTCCGCCTCCAAGAAGCTGGGCACCATGATCACTCCTCACATCATGATCCCGCTGGTAGGCGAGGTGAAAGAGCTGAAGTTCGTTAAGGATATCGTAGTAGAGACTGCCGATAAGCTGATTGCCGAGGCAGGCGTGGACATGAAGTACGAAGTAGGCACCATGATCGAGATTCCCCGCGCGGCCCTGACCGCCGACGAGATCGCGACCGAGGCGGACTTCTTCTCCTTCGGCACCAACGACCTGACCCAGATGACCTTCGGCTTCAGCCGCGACGACGCCGGCAAGTTCCTCGGCGCGTACTACGACAAGAAGATCTACGAGAATGACCCGTTCGCCAAGCTCGATCAGGTCGGCGTGGGCAAGCTCGTGAAGATGGCCGCTACCATGGGCCGCGAGTCCAATCCCGACATCCACCTCGGCATCTGCGGCGAGCACGGCGGCGATCCCGCTTCCGTTGAGTTCTGCCACAAGGTCGGTCTGGACTATGTTTCCTGCTCCCCGTTCCGTGTGCCCATCGCCCGTCTCGCCGCCGCACAGGCCGCGATAAAGGAGATGTGAGCGATCTTTTGAGCGTTCACAAAGCGGCTTGAAACTTGCAAACCTTTGATGTGACTGCGTTTGCAGACATCATTGGCTGAAAACAAACAAAAATCCGGTATTGTTCCATTTGGAGCGATACCGGATTTTTTGCATCTTTTGCGGGGCAGGTTGAGAAAAACTGCGTCATGGAGAGATTCCGTGTGCCGCCGGTACTCGGAATGGCACTCTGAATGGCACGCGGAAGCGGCACTCGGAAGGGTTGGCGCATTAACATGACAAAGGAGGACACAGACAAGGAGGATGACGGTGGAACCGGCGGTAATGATGCTCCTGGAGGAGATCAGGCAGAGAGTGGTGGCACAGTCGGTGCTGCTGATAGCCATATTTCTGATGCTGACAGCGGCACTGCTGGCATTGCTGATGAAATGGCTGTACAGAAGGATGGAAGCCCTGATCACAGAGACCATGGTGAAGGCAGCACAACAGACACAGCAGAACCCGCAGGAGACACAGTTCCCGAAGGAGGACTGAGTAACCCCAATTCCATCTTCCCCGCTGTGGTTGCTGTTCCTGCGGAAGTAGTGGATCGACTTAATGAGCTGCTTGCTGATACAACTGATGAACCCGCCACAGACAGTAAGCAGGCCGAACCTCAGCCTACAACGGGAAAAGTTGAACAGGTTATCTGGGATGAACAGCCCACATCTTCCCTCTCCGAAGCAGGGATTTCTGGCGCTGATACAAATGACAAAGTGAAACCCGAGCCTGATGCAAACCCTGAGGGCAGCAGCTCCAAGAAGGTCAAGCAGAAGAAGTCCAAGGCCAAGGCAAAGTAAAATCCCCTCATTGGCATAAGTCCAACAGCCATGGCCGGGAACCATTGCAATTACTGCGTTTCTTGCGTTTTGCTCATGGCTATTACCTTGCCATTCGGAGGTGGAAAAATGAATACGGGATAAAAACATTTTTAGCAATTTATAAAATAATAAGGAGCTATACAAGAAGAGTACCAATCTCGGAGATAGATGCCTTGGGTAGAAATTGATCCGAGAACGGCCCTTAATAATTTGCTGGCGTAGGTTAAAATATTAGCTGTTTCTTTTTTGTCGCATGCAGTAAGTATAATATTTTCCTTTGTTCTCTTTAGTATAATGGGCCGTAAACCACCTATGTTGCATTAACAAAAAGAGTCAAAAACTATAACATTAAGGGGGATAACAAGATGAAAAAGGCATTACTTAAACTATTGGCATTGTCCTTAGCTCTGACATTTGTAATGGGTGTTTTAAGCGGATGTGGTGATACTGCGGAAAAAGATAGCGACGGAGATGTCGTAAAAATTGGCTTTGTTACCTACCTCGCCGGTGACCAAGCCTATGTGGGCCAGGCAGCAAAGCTTGCCCTGGAGGACTACGTAACAGAGCTTAATGAGAATGGGGGGCTTTTGGGCAAGCAGGTCAAGCTTATAACTTACGATTATTCGAAGGATCCTGCTACAGAGGCTGTAAATGCAACGAACAAGCTTATCCAGCAAGATGGTGTTATTGCAATTCTTGGTCCCAGTGGTAGTCAGTCGGCAATACCTATGATCCCGGTTGTGACTGCAGCAAAAATTCCTGTAATTGCAACGTCTGCCAGCAATGAAGCGGTAACCATAGATCCCAATACAGGCAAATTAAATGAGTGGATGTTTAGAGTTTGCTTTGTGGATTCTTATCAAGGCAAGGCACTGGCAAATTTTGCTATTACAGAGGCCGGAATCAGCAAGGTCGCATCATTGGGAGCGATTGGTGATCCGTATACAGAGGCCTTGACTAAAATTTTTGAAGATGAGTTCACAGCAAAAGGCGGCGAAATGGTAAAGAAGCTGAATTACCAGAACAAGGATGTTGAATTTAGAGCACAGCTGACTGAGGCTCACAAGGCTGGTGCGGAGGCAATTTTGGCCCTATCTTCTTACTATAAAGATGTTGTTTTGATGGCGCAGCAGTCAAGAGATCTGGGATATGATTTCAAATTCCTGATTGGTGATGGCTGTTATTCTCCGGAGCTTGTAGAATTAGCCGGAGATGAACTCGAGGGTTCATATATGATCAGTGGTGTTTCAGAGGATGACCCTGCCCTGAAGGAATATTCTGTGGAATTTGAAAAAAAATATCCAGGGCAGACTGCAAATGTTTATGTTGCTTATTCATTAGATGCCATGATGCTGTTGGAATATGCGATCAACAAGGCAGGATCCTTTGACACAGAAGCGATTCGAACTGCTTTGGAAAACGCTCAGGGTGTAAAGCTTTTTAGCGATGATAACTTTACTGTTGATAAAGAAACACATAATCCTCTGAATAAAACGGTTAGTGTTCTTAAAATTACCGACGGCCAGTATACTCTGTATAAAAAATATAAGCCAGAAGGCTAATGTTATATTGCTCTCTTTAACCAAATTTTTGATATTTGCATAGATAAACAAAGCCTTTGATAGGCAATGTGTAATTGCTTTAATGGGGTGCTGGTATATTTTTCATATATCAGCACCTCTGAAATGGAGAAGAACTATGAACCAATTGATTCAACAGCTTATAACAGGTTTGTCCATTGGTGGCATCTATGCTTTGCTTGCAGTGGGTTACTCCCTTATTTACAGCATTTTCAATTTTACAAACTTTTCATTCGGCGCGATTATGATGACATCGGCATTTGCCGGATATTTTGCTATTTCTAAATTGGGCTTACCTCCGGTAGGCGGTGTGCTTTTTGCTCTTCTGTTTGGTGCGTGTATTTCACTTTTGGTCGAATTTATTGCATATAGACCAATGAGAAAGAAAAAGGCTCCCAGGTTATTTATTATGATCTCTGCGTATGGCATCAATATGTTTATTATTAATTTAACATTGGTTCTCCTTGGTGCAAATCTCAGAGAATTTCCAATATCGATTGGGCAAACGGCCTTTCTTGTCGGTAATATTTCTATTGGCAAAATTGACATTATTGCTTTGATCGTTTCGCTAATATCCCTTCTAGTTTTATGGATATTTTTGGAAAAAACAACCGCCGGTATTGCAATTAGAGCATGTTCTCAGGACTCCTCTACCGCAGGCCTGATGGGAATCAATGGTAATAAGGTATCCACGATGGTATTTGCCATATCAGGCGTTACAGCAGCTGTTGCAGGGATTTTTTTCGGTATAAAATATACAGTTTATCCGAACTTGGGTGATTTAGCGACGAAAGCTTTTATTGCAAGCGTAATCGGAGGCTTGGGGAGTCTGCCCGGCGCAATTACAGGCGGCATCCTGCTTGGTGTACTGGAGACAATGGTATCGGGTTATATTTCTTCAACCTACAGAGACTTATTTGCATATGGGTTTATGGTAGTTATGCTATTGTTTCTTCCAAACGGTCTCATGGGAAAGACTTCTCAGGATAAACTATAAAAAGGGGGGGAGCTTGTGCTATATATTGAAAGCCTGGTTATTATTGGTTGTATAAATGTTGTGGCAGTTTGCGGGCTGGTTTTGCTGGTTGGATATACGGGCATTTTTTCTATGGGACATGCAGGTTTTATGGCAATTGGCGGATACGCAGCTGCGTTGCTTTATTTACATCTTCATATCCCATATGTAGTTGCCGTAATTGCCGGAGGATTAATTGCAGCAATTTGCAGCATAATTATTGGTTATCCAACGTTGAAAATGAAGCTTCGTGGAGATTATTTTGCAATAGCAACGCTTGGCTTTGGCGAGATAGTGAAATTGATTTTAGCCAATAGCGGGCCAGATTCTATATTTGGCGGAGCTATGGGAGTAATTGGCATTCCTAAGAAAACCAATCTTATATGGGTAATAATTTTTACCGTAATTAGTATCTATGTTTTGCGTTCTATTATCAAATCAGATTATGGGAAAAATTTCGTTGCGATTCAACAACAGGAAGTAGCAGCCGAAATGATCGGAATTAATGTTTTTAAGGTAAAAATGACTTCTCTGCTTATTTCTGCGTTTTATGCTGGTATAGCTGGCGGGTTGTTTGCATTTTATATGACCTATATTTCACCGGGCACCTTCAATGAAGTAAAATCTACAGATTTGACAACCGCTGTAGTTATGGGCGGAATTAACAGCATATCCGGGCCTATTCTGTGCGGCTTTTTCTTAATTCTGCTGCCGGAGGTATTAAGATCACTTATCGAATGGAGACTGGTTATATATGGTCTGATTTTTGTATTAGTTATGATTTTTAAGCCAGAAGGCCTATTCGGATATAAAGAACTGCCGTTTGAGAAAGTAACTGCTTTTGCCAAAAAACTGATAAAGCCAAGGGGAAAAGAGGACACTATGGAGAAATGTGCAAAGGATAGGAGGCCTACAATTCGTGGAGGGAAGAAATAATAGAATATTAGAGATCGACAGCCTAGCGATTTACTTTGGCGGCTTGAAAGCAATTGATGGCGTGAGCCTATATATTGAAAAAAATGATTTTTTGGGACTGATTGGACCTAACGGTGCAGGTAAGTCAACTTTATTTAATGCAATAACGGGAAATATTGTTCCAACTATGGGAACAATTGCTTTTAATAATACAGTTATCAACAAGAAGCGGCCTGATCAAATATGCCATTTGGGGATCAGCAGAACCTTCCAGAATATTCGGCTGTTTCCTAAAATGACAGCCATTGAAAATGTTTCGATTGGCATGAATAGTATACCAAAATACTCCTTGCTACAGGCTGCTATACGCAGTGGGAAAGTGGAACAAATTAATCGGGAGACGATTGATCAGGCATATTATTACTTGGATTTGCTCGGGATAGCCGGATACAAGGACAACTTAGCCGGAAGCTTGCCCTATGGACTTCAGAGAAGATTAGAGATTGCCCGGGCGATTGCAACCAAGCCAGAGCTTCTTTTGCTGGATGAGCCGGCAGCCGGAATGAATAATGATGAGTGTAATGAGCTGGTAGAAGTATTGAAGAAGATACATAATGAGCTAGGGTTCACGGTTGCCTTGATTGAACATCACATTGATTTTGTGATGAATCTATGTAACCGACTCTATGTTTTGAATCTCGGAAAAATTTTGGCAGAAGGAACACCGGAAGCCGTCCAAAATGATCCTAATGTTATTAAAGCATATTTAGGAGAAAGGAGAAACGGTCGTGGGAAGTAGTGCGCATGAGTTGACCGGGAAAGACGAGAACCTTTTAAGCGTAGAGCATTTAAATGTATTTTACGGAGGGATCCAGGCGCTGTATGACGTTTCTTTAAATATCAGAAAGGGTGAAATACTGAGTATTATTGGGTCAAATGGCGCAGGTAAATCATCTCTCCTTCGAACAATTGCGGGCGATAAATCCATTGATTCGGGATCTATAACCTTTCAAGGGGAGCAACTGCCTAAAAGCTCATATGAGGTAGTAGGAAAAGGAATTTCCCTTGTGCCAGAAGGCAGAAGGATCTTTCCTAACTTATCTGTTAAAGATAATCTTGCAATTGGCGCATACAATCGAAGGAAGGATAAAGAAGGCATTAAGGAAAGCCTTGAAGAAGTGTTGGATCTGTTTCCGAGGTTAAAAGAAAGATATCATCAGCTTGGTGGAACATTGTCCGGCGGTGAACAGCAAATGCTTGCCATAGGCAGAGCACTAATGAGCAAGCCGGAGCTGATATGCTTTGATGAGCCTTCTTTAGGACTAGCGCCAATTATTGTCGATGAACTGTTTGATAAGATCAAATTTTTAAATGACGAAAGAAAACAGACAATTCTACTTGTTGAACAAAATGTTTATCTTGCGCTTGACATATCAAGCAGAGCTTATATTCTTAGCAGCGGATGTATCGTTGCGGAGGGAAAGTCGTCAGACCTATTAGAAATGCCAGATATCCAAGAACAGTATATGGGAATCAGGTAAGAAATAAGGGGGATATAATGTCTGAATCGGTGTTAAATATGTTTGCGCAGCAATATATCGATATGATTTTGTGCAAGAGTCGATACGATGTCGGTGATATCCAGTGGTTTACAGAGGGGCCCTTTTGGCGAAGAACCAGCATGAAGTTCTCCAGGGAATATAGAATCCTTCCTGATTACGAGATCGGTGATTTAAAGCATGGCCTTACATTGGAAAATATTGTAGACCGATCGGAGACTCTGCTCAGAGAACTGAAAGACTATGAGGAAACCTCTCCGCTTTGCGAAAAGCAGAGAATAGAATATCTAATTTGCCACATGAGAAGCCTTTGGTTTCGGTCAAAGATGCTTTTAGGAGAAAAGAGCTCGTTTGATCAAATGACGAGTGCTCTGTATAATCTTGTTGCGCCGGTATATGACTATTCTTTGTTTCAACAAATTAAAACTGAGCTGGACGAGAATTTACCGGGGCAAGGGAACGTTCTTAATCGCATAGAGCAATTTCGAGAAGGTATTACGATTCCTGCAGATAAACTATTGAATGTATTGCGAGATGTTACGGAAGCATTTCATCGTCATGCCATTCAAAATATGCACCTGACAGGCAATAGTATGCCGCGGATTCGTGTGAGGGCTCTGCCGGATCCCAATATGGTGTTTTTGTCTATTTTATTCGCCTACGATTACGATCATATTCAATATGAGCGCAACTTTAATTTGAAGTATAACTGGACAGTCGACAAAGTAATGGAATATACAGGGCACGAGATGGAGCCGGGGCATTTGACCTATTATGAAAAAAGAACGCAGTGCTTTATTGATACAGGCTGGCCGGAAATGGCGGAGGTATCATTGTATTCTCCATCTTCTGCATTTACAGAAGGGTCTGCCCGATATGCGTCAGATTTATGCTTTGCAAGCTCGATGGAGCGTAAGGTTGAATTTGAGAAGGAATATATTTTTAAAAAAGCCGGTTTAGATGATCGCCTGGTCGAATATATGCCGTTATGGCACAGATTTATGGAAGTAAGCGGATATGCGTTCTTAGAGGCTTCGCGCAAGGTTTGGGATAAGCTTTGGACAGAGGAGCAAGGTCTGCAGTTTCTGAAGGAATATGGATTTATGGAACAGACAGCGACAATAGAGCAATTAAAAGCTGCTATTTCTGATCCAGGCCATTTTGTCTGCCACGATTATGCACGGGATACAATAAGGCGATACTTCGAGAGCACTTGTTCAAGTATTGAGGAAAAATGGGCACTTTATGAGAATTTATGTAGTTCACATATGTCTATGACAGAAATTCAAAGCGGAATATTTAAGCCAGATGTGTACATGTGGCGGTAGGAGTATTTGTATAGTATACTTTTGAAAAGATGAAAGGCAAACCATGAATAGAATTATTGAAAGGCTTTCCTCTTTTGGGGTAGTTCCTGTTGTTGCTTTGGATCACAGCTGTACAGCAGCTTCAGTAGCGAAGGCTTTAATAGCGGGCGGATTACCATGTGCGGAAATCACATTTCGCACTGCTGCGGCAGAAGAAAGTATACATCTTATAAAAGCTGCTTACCCTGATATGCTGATTGGTGCAGGTACAGTCACGACCACAGGACAAGTAGACCAAGCTATCAATGCTGGTGCAGAATTTATTGTATCTCCTGGTATAGATCGCAAGCTAATAGATTATTGTGTCAAAAAGCAGATTGCGGTCATTCCAGGCTGTGTTACTCCATCTGAATTGATGGAAGCCGTAAGCTCTGGGATTGATGTAGTGAAATTTTTCCCGGCCGAGCAGTGTGGTGGGGTGGCGACAATTATGGCGCTTTCTGCTCCTTTTCCGCAGATGATGTTTATCCCGACCGGTGGGATCAATATCAGCAATATAGGCGATTACCTATCAGCCCAAAGGGTAATCGCATGTGGTGGCAGTTGGATGGTTAAAAAAACATTGATAAATACCGGAAGGTTTGATGAAATCCAAAGGCTCACAAAAGAAACTGTTATGAAGGTTTCCGAGGAACGCGGTAAATAATGAGCACTATAGGCCGTATCATCTCACGACCTCCGGCGACGTTACGCTCCACATCCCCCGACTCAAGGGCGTGTCCTTCGAGACCGCCATCATCAGCGAGCTGAACAAGAAAGCCTACGTCCACATCGAGGACTGGCGCAACCGCCCATTGCAGGGCGGGCACTATCCATACGTCTACGTGGACGGTATCTACCTGCGCCGCAACTGGGGCGGAGAGTACGAAAATGTGGCAATTCTGGTGGCAATTGCCGTGAATGAGGACGGTTTTCGTGAGGTTTTGGGTGCCGCCGAGGGCATGAAGGAGGACAAGGCCAGCTGGGTCAGTTTCTTCCAATGGCTTCGTGGACGCGGCTTGGACGGCGTAAAGCTCATCGTCGGCGACAAGTGCATGGGGATGCTGGAGGCCGTGGGCGAGGTGTTCCCGGACGCCA
>OLPS01003413.1_pt1 | contig 12509 bp, 9 predicted proteins | sample 1673071 | NCBI WGS metagenome assembly OLPS01 (sample SAMEA3136752, study PRJEB25190) | human gut metagenome | reverse complement strand
GCTAACTATGCCTTTGCAAAAGGCCCCGCGACGCCGACAGGCGACTGCAAACTGGCCTCCGCCGGGCAGGCAAGATGAGATGGGGCCTACCCACATAAAAAGGCCCGGAGAGAAGCTCGCCGCTTCCCTCCGGTAAAAAGGCTTATTCTGCTTTGGCGGTGCTGCTGGTGCCGTCCTCCCCGTGCAGGATGCGGTCCAGCTCCTCCCGGCGGGCCCGGCGGTAATCGTAGTACTGCTGCAGCTTTTCCCGCAGCGGGATCTCGGTATGCAGGGCCAGGAAAAAGTGCTGGCGGCCGTTTTCCCGGCCGGCCTTAAAGTAGGCCTTCAGCTCCTCATAGCGGACCACCACATTCTTCTCGCGGGCAAAGGTCCTTATCTTGACCATGAGGTGGGTGGAATAGACGAAATCGATGGCGAAAACGCCGAAAAACGCGCCGATGACAAAGGAAAACGCCAAATTGCGGGAAAGCCAATCCAGTGCCCGCAAAATGAAAGGATCCACAAAGAAATAATAGGCCGCGCCCATCACTGCCCAAATGGCGGAAAACAGGGGGCAAATAAGACCATTCACATTGCCCCAGCGGCGGCTGTAATCCCACAGACGGGCATTCATCACCTTCAGCAGCAGGATGCCGGCAATGTACTCGATGGCGGTCATGGCGGCGGCCATCAGCACCAGCATGGCAATGTGGTTCCACACAGGGTCGGCGATCTGACGGCTTTCCGAAAGGCGGGAAACCAGGTACAGGATGCAAAGCCCGGTGCCGTACAGCGGCACATACGGCCCCACCATAAAGCCGGGGTTGATCCACTTGCGCTCGGGATTATTGCCGGAAATAAAGCGCCGGAAGAAAAGCTCCAGCACCCAGCCCAGTGAAGAACCGATATAGAACAAAAAAGCCAGCTTCAAGAAGGTATTCATAAGGCCCTCCGGTCACGGTTTTTGGCGGCCATGCCGCGCTGGGGAAAATTATATCACATCTTCGGCCGGGGTTCAACTCACACATGGGATAGAATGGGGGCAGCGACAGGTTTTGAACCTACTGCTGCCCCCAGAGAGGTAAGTGAGGATGGCTGTTTAGAAGCGGCGGGTGCCTGCATACAGGCACAGAGCCGCAAGCGCCAGCAGGGCCAAGCCGGGCAGCGGCTGGCCCACATGGGCCGCGCCGGTATTGGGGTTGCTGGCGGGAGTGCTTTCACCGGACTGGGAAGGAACGATGATCACCACACCGCTGCCGCTTTCGGTCCACAGGATGATGGAGCCGCGGATTACTTCAAAGTGCTTATCGTCTTCCGGACGGAAGATCCACTCGTAGGCTGTCCCTTTTTCGACTTTCACGCTTTCTGGGTCACCATCAACTGCCCACATTACATTACCGGGCACAGAGAATACATCATTATCGGCATTGAGGTGGGCATCGGCCAGGGTCTTGCCGCTGGAGGTGATGGGGGTGTAATTGGGGGTGCCAGTGGGGGTAATTTTGGTGAGGGTAATGTTTACGGTAACGGTGGCATCCTTGTGGTTCTTGGAATAGGCCTCATTATAACCAACTTGCATGGTTATTGTAATGGTTTGGCCTACGCTCAAGCCCTCAGCCAGCTGATAAGTAATGGCGCCAGTATTAACATCCACACTCCAGCCACTTTTTATCGTGTTTTCGGGAGAATAAGTTCCCGTGTGGAAACGCAGTGTTCCTGCATCCTTTGCCAGTTTGTTCAGATCTGTACCAATGTAATCATTGATATTGATGGTCTTGCTGGCGGTGTCATTGTAGACCTGGTTCACATTGATGGTGCCCAGCTGGGGGCCATCCGCCTTTTTGATGGTCACGGTGACATCACCGCTGGTGAGGGAGTAGGTGCCAACGGTGGCTGTGCAGCAGTAATCGTAGTACCCCGCATTCAGGCCGGTTTCCACTGTATAGGTTTGGGCAGTAGCATTATCAATCTCGGTTTTCTTGCTGCCGTTTACCTTGTACCACTGGTAGGTCACACCGGTCACATTGTCCGGGGTAATGGCCGGGGTAATGGCCGCGGTAAGAACAGGAGCCTGTTCGGCGGTGTAGCCGTATTTGGCGTTGTTATGGCCCGTTACGGATGCCGTGACACTCTTGATGGGGGCCTCCTTAACAGTATTGCCATCAAATACATAACCGTGGGCCAACAGGGTATTCTTATCAGTGACTCCGGTAATTTCGCCGTAGGTGCCGCCGGAGAGTTCTGCTTTGGCGTTGGCGGATATCTTCAGAGTGGTGACGGTCAAATGGCTATTACCTTCAATTTTTAAGGTACCACCGGTAACAGTAACATTTTTGACGGTGGAAGCACCATCATATACCTCATTGTGCTTTAGGGTAACTTTTCCGCTATTAAGTGTCAGGTTATTCAGCGTTTTTCCTGTTACATTGATGGTAACATTGCCGTTTCCGTTATAGGTGATCGTCTCGGTTGTATCTGCGATTGGATAAAGGGTTCCACTGGTCGATCCAATGTACTTAAACGCCGCCTCCCATGTGGTGGCGCAACTGCTATAAATGTCGTTAAAAGAAACTGCTAGCGCAGTATTACAATAGTCACATTTTCCATCTTTGACGATATCACAGTGCTGAACAGGATAGCTTTCTGCTTTGCAAATTTTACATGTTCCAATGCAGTTTAAGCCTGCACCTGTATCTTTATACTCCCAGTCATGTTGACATTCATCTGCCAGTGCTACAACAGACAGCATGGTGACACACAGCACGGCGGCCAGCAAAATACTACTTACTCGTTTCTTCATACGCTCCTCCAGAATTACAGTTTTTTTATTCTACCAGCCACAGGCGGCGGGCGGCGGTTTTGGCCTCGCTGCGGCGGCTGACATTCAACTTGGTGAGGATATGGCTGACATGGGTTTTTACCGTGGGCAGCTTGATATCCAAAATGCGGCCGATCTCGGCATTGCTTTTATCGGCGCACATCAGGCGCAGCACCTGCAGCTCGGTGGCGGTCATTTCCTCGCCGGGTGGCAGGGGCGGCACCAAAAAGTAGGGATACCGGGCGGCCTGCACCCGGGCAAAGGCCACCACCTGCCGGTACCAGCTCTCTTCCTCCGGGCTGGGCAGGGCCTGCAGCAGGGGCAGCAGGGCGGCGCCACAGCAGCTTACCGGGCGGATGAACCCCAACCCGGCGGCAATGCGCAGGGCATCGGTAAGGCTTTGCCGCCAGGCTTCGTCCTTTAGCCGGTACTGGGCCACGGCCCGCAAAAGCAGCAGGGTGGTGTGATCCATCTTCCGCTGGCAGGCGATGCAGTAGGGTTCCAGCGGAGCCAGGGTAAGCAGGGCGGCCTGCGGCCGGCCCTGAGCAAGCTCCGCCATGGCCTGAGTAAAGTACTGGTAGCGCTTCATGATATTGATGCTGAGGGGGTCGCGCGGGGCCTTTTCCCGGTACCAGCTATCTACGGCATCGGTATCGCCAGTCCGCAGGTCAACGCGGCACAGCATGGCATCGATATTGGGCAAAAATCGGCTTTGGCCGCCTTCCGCGAAGCGCTGCCGCAGGCTTTCCAGCGTCCTGCGGGCATCCTGGGAGTGGCCGGCCGCCAACTGGCTGCGGGCCAGCAGGCCCACCGCGGCGAATTCAATATCCGGGGTGCCGTCCCGCTGGATCTCCCCCAATCGGGGCATCAGGGCCAGCATACGGGCGGTGATGTCCTCGCCTTTTTCAAACTTGCTTTCGGCAATGGCGCAATCCGGCAGACCCACGCCATCCCGGCCCAGAATGGCCTCCACCGGGACACGGATGGTCTGATAAAGCAGGTCATCCCGGCGGCTCCATTCGCTGAAGTCCTTGCCGCCGTTCATAATGCTGGGCAGGGCGCTGGTGACCGAAAAGGCCGGCAGGGTCACTTCCTTATTGACCAGCAGCCGGTAGGCCGAGGGAATGATGGCGGTGAGATCGGTGACGCCGCGCTGCGGCAGGGAGATATCCAACCAGGCCAGCCGGCCCCGGGCCTGCCGCCCGGCCGCGTCGCTTTTGGCACGGCAACGGGCAAACTGAGAAAGCGCCTGGTACCAGCGCTCGCTGCCCTCATAATCGGCCGCCAGGGCGCACAGCATACTCATGCCCTGCATCAGCGCCGGGGAGGCGGCGATCTCCTTCTCCGGCAGGCTGCGGTAGTATTTCTCCATCTCGCTGTAATGGCCCATGCCGGGATGAAGCTCGGCATTGCGCACCAGAAGCTCGGAGACCTTGGAATGATCCCCTGCCATGGTGTAGCACTCCAGCGCATGGCTGTAATCCTCTTTCAGCTCGTAGTAGAGGCCGCCGCGGCCCAGAACGGTGCGGCGCTTTTCCTCGCTGTATTCCCGGTCCATCTCCCACAGCAAAAAGGTGCGGAACTGCGGCCAGAACCGGAACCGCTGCACATCATCGGGGCGCAGCATGGTGGTATTGTGCTGAAGCCAGGCCAGGCGTTCCCCGGCGTGGGGATCGCCGCTGACCATGCGGGCCAGCTCGGCATCGAAGCTCTCAAATGGGGCAAGCTCCAGCAGAAAACGGCGAATGGGCAGATCGAACCGGCGGTAGACCGCCGCCTCGAAGTAGAAAAAGACCTCGTGGTAGCCCTGGGCGATGAGCTCCGGGCCATAGGGGCGGCCGCCGACCATGCAGTGGGCGATGACCGCCACGCCCAGCGGGTAGCCGCTGGTTTCCCGCAGGATCTCGGAAAGCTCCGATTCGCTGACGGGGGTGCCCTGCTGCCGGAACAGGCTGCGGATATCCTCCCGGTCAAAAAGCAGGGCGTCGGCATCCAACACTGCCATAAGCCCGGCATACTGGAAGGCCATGAGCCAGCCCGGCACCGCCCCGCGGGAAAGCAGGACGAACCGGCGGTCGCTGTACTCCCGGATGAGCTGGCACAGCGCCTGCTGATCCGGCTCCTCGGTCATCTGCCGCAGGTCATCGATCAAGAGGACCTGCCAGTCCTTATCATCCGCCGGCAGGGCGAAGTCCGGCTCCCCGGCGGTGAGAGAAAGCACCTGCTGCCCGGCAAGCAGCGTTTCGGCCAGGATGCTTTTGCCAAAGCCGCAGGGCGCGGTGAAAAACAGCACCCTGCCCCGTGCCATGAATTTTTGGTGCTGTTCCCGGACAGACGGCCGGATGACTACATTTTTGGCCATGCGCTCCCTCCCTTTGCAACGGATTCATCCCGTGGGGGCCACGGGATGCCGAAGGGGACCGGTCCCCTTATGGTATGATGGATCGGCGGTATTTTGTGTTCTGGTCTTATTTTACCAGCCAAAGCGGGTGGTGTAAATCATCCCAAAGTATGAGAAAATACATTTTTTGCGGGGGATGAGGCACTCCCACAGGGGAGAGCCATGCCGCCAATCAGGTCAGCGGGGCGGCGGGAGGACCTTCCATATAGGGACGGAAGCGAATTCCATGCCAAAGTTGCAACAGTGCGTGCGGATTGTGCAATTGACTTTATACACAAGGCTTTCTAAAATAAAAAGTGTAGATTGTGCACAATTTATTGTGGAATCCGTTTTCGGATCGCGACCGAAGGCGGCAGATCACCGTTCACCTGAGAATAAAAATTACAGAAGGGAGGATCGCATGCAAAGCTCCGTGCTTAGCCTTGCATGTGAACTACTATGACAAAGTCAGCTGTCCAAAAGCGTGAATGGCCGATCATTTTGATCGCGTTCCTCTTTATGTTCTTTTTCGGCCGGATTCTGGGCCCGTTCTCCGTGGTTACACAGGTCGGCTCCAATGCCCTGGGCGTATTTATCGGCGTTATTCTGCTTACAGTATTCACTTCCCAGTCCACCCTAGCTGCTATCCTGGGTATTATCGCCATGGTATACAGCGGCTTTTTGACATCCTCCGCCGCTGTTTCCAGTTGGATGGGCGGTTCTACCGTCCCCCAGCTGATCTTTGTATCTGCGCTGTGCGTGGCGCTCAAGGAAGCCGGCGTGATCGATGTGCTGGTGCGCAAGCTGCTTAGCATCAAGGCGCTTCGAGGACGCCCGGTCGCGCTGCTGTTCTCGCTGTTCTTCTCCAGCTTTATCGTTTCCATGTTCATCGGGTTTATCCCCACCGCGCTGCTGTACTTCGGCATTTATGAGTCCATCCGGGATGTGTGCGGCTATGATAAGCAGGATAAATTCTGCAAATTCATGCTGCTGGGCATCTACCTGGGCTGCATGGGTAATTTCTGCTTCCCCTTCAAGGGCATTGCCCTTACCATTTACACCCTTATCAATACCAGCATGCAGGGCTTTGGACTGAGCATCAATATGTTCACCTATATGTTCGTGTGCATCCTGGTCAATCTGGTATGGCTGTGCATCCTGGCCTTTATGATCCCCGGTGTATTTAAGTGCAATGTTGCCCCACTGAAGGAGCTGGATATTGAAAATGTAGAGGCGCTGCGCAACATTCCCAAGAAATTTAATAAGCGCCAGAAGCTCATTCTCACCATCTTCTGCCTGTCCTTCCTGTATATCATCGTAATCCCGCTGCTGCCGAAGGACTTCCCCGGAAGCGCTGTTCTGGCTCCTATCGGCACTACCCTCATTTTCCTGCTGGCGCTGGGCATTCTGGGGCTTATCAAAGTAGACGGCAAGCCGCTGGCCAACCCCATGAAGCTGCTGAGTGAAGGCACCCTGTGGAATGTGGTGTGCATCGTTGGCTGCTTCACCTTCCTGGGCAATGCCATGGCTTCCGCTGATTTGGGCATTCGCGACTGGATCATCTCCCTGCTTAAACCCGTATTCGGCAATATGCCGCTGCCGCTGCTGCTGCTTCTCCTTACTATTGTTATCACCATCATCACCAACATCTGCAACGGCACCCCCCTTACCCTGTTGGGCAACGCGGCCATCATGCCTTTTGTATGCCAGATGCAGCTGGACACCGGGATCAGCGCATCTGTTACCGCCGCGACGCTGAGCCTGTGCGCCAACATGGCCTTCTTGACCTATGCAGGTACCATCTACGCCGCGCTGCTGCTGGACCGTGAGGAGATAGACAACCGCTTTATTTGGCACGATGCCATCAAGGTGATTCCTGTTTATATCATTGTGGTTTATGTGATTGCCCTTGGCTGCAGCTACATTCTGCCCTAACCGGCTTTTCCGGGACGATATGGCCTGTTCCCTTCTTCCCGCGCATCTGCTATAATACACTAAGAAACGAGGCATACCATCAATGGAAAAACCAAAGCAAATCACTGAGCAATCCCATTCCATCCCCGTTGCGGGGGAAGCGGATGTAATCGTAGTAGGCGGCGGCGTAGCCGGTGTAGCCGCCGCGGTTTCGGCCGCACGCAATGGCTCCCGGGTCATTCTGCTGGAGAAAAGCATCATCCTGGGCGGTCTGGCTACCCTGGGCCATGTCTGCATCTATCTGCCTCTGGATGACGGTTTGGGGCACAAGGTATATGGCGGCCTGGCGGAGGAGCTGCTGCATGTCTGCATCCGCTACGGCTACGATAACCTGCCAGATTGCTGGCGGAACGGGCCCGATACCGTGGACACCCCCACCGGCCGCTACCGCACCAATTTTAATATCCCGGCTGCCGTGTGCGCACTGGATGAGCTGATGGAACAGGAAGGTATTCAGGTCGTTTTTGATACCAACTTCTGCGCGCCCATCATGGAGGGTAAAACCTGCAAGGGCGTCATTGTCGAAAACAAATCCGGACGCACCGCCTACCTGGCCAAGGCCTTTGTGGATGCCAGCGGCGACCTGGACCTGATGTTCCGGGCCGGCGCTCCCACCGAAACACAGCGGAGCATTGTTTCCCACTGGGCACATGAAATAGACCTGGATACCATGAAAAAAGGCCTGGGGACCGGGCAGGCCCTGCAGGCACTGCCGCTGCGCTGGCTGGGGCTTCGCCCCGATGCCGATAACAGCGAGGCGGAGATCCCCATGTACTATGGTACCACCAGTGAGGGCGTCAACGGATATATCCGTACCAGCCGCAAGCTGGCGCTGGACTACTTAAAGCAGCACCAGAGTCCCTCCTACGCGCAGATGACCCTGCCGCTTATGCCGCAGTTCCGTATGACCCGCCGGCTGGTTGGCAAGGAGCAGCTGGAGGTAGTGCCTGACCGGTATGTGGAAAGCTCAATCGGCTGCATGATCCACTCGCTGGAAATCCCTGCCGAAGTATACGAGTTCCCATACGGCGGCCTCATCGATACCGAGATCACCAACATTGCCGCAGCCGGAAGGATCGTTTCCGCCACCGGCCGCGGCTGGGAAGTCGCACGGTTTATTCCCGCCTGTGTTCTCACCGGTGAAGCTGCCGGCTTGGCTGTTTCCATGGCTGCCAAGGAGAATATCAGCCTGCAGGCGCTGGATGTGCCCGCCCTGCAGCACACTTTGGCCAGCCGCGGCGTCAAAATCCACATGAATGAAGCCCTGCGCCGGAACCGCCGCCCCCAGCCCGGAGAAAAGAAGGACCCCAAAAAGACGGATGCCACATCCGTTGTTCGGGCGGATTCCCTTTCCTACCGTCACTGAGACACTGAGGAAGCCCCGCTGCATTGCCTACCCGCTGCCATAACCAAAAGGAGGGCGCACTATGGAGATCCAATACCTGAAGACTGTACTGCTGGTGGCCACCCACCTGAATTTCAGCAAGGTCGCTGAGGAGATCCCCTGTGCGCCCTCCTCGGTCTCCCGGCAGGTGAAGTGTGTGGAGGAGGCCCTGGGCATCACCTTATTTGACCGTCCCGTCCGGGGCGAGCGCCTGAAGCTGACAGGGCCGGGCACCAGCGTTCTTCCCTATATCGCACAGGTGGTGGGACAATATGAATCGCTGGAGTTTCACATCAGCCGGCTGAAGGGCCAGGATGAGAAGCCCTATACCATCGGTCTTCCTCTGGGGCGCATCAGCATAAAAACCGAGTGCCTGCTGATGGAAAAATTCTATCTGTATGCCCCCGGGCACAATATTCAGTTTCTATTTTACCAATCCTCGGAGGTCGAAGCCTGCCTGCGCAGTCGGGAATTTGACGCGCTGCTGGTCACTCGTGTCTTTTGGCAGGAGGACCGTAATAAAACGCCTGCCTTCTGCACCATACCGGGTACCCGCTGTACCCTGCTGCACAATCAGCCGCTATGTATTGTCATGCGGGCGGACCACCCCTTGGCTGGACAAGCGGAAGTAGATGTGGGCGACCTGCGGGAGCAGAGCTTTATCCTGTACTATGATCCCATCCGGGAAGGGATCCGTACCGGAGATATTCAAGCAGACGGTTTTCTCCGTCACTGCCAGCAAGCCGGATTTGTACCCAAGCTGGAGATCATCTCCAAGAACATCTCCGAGCTGCGCAATGTATGCGTAGAAAACTTCAACTGGGTCTACCCCACCTTCCAGCCGAACTGGATGCTTCCCTCTTCCCAGATTCGGGCTGTCCCACTGAAGGATCCCCTGTATGGCTCTGAATACTATCTGATTACCGCCGAGGACCACACTGATGACACCGCTGAAATGGTCCGGCGGTTCTTCCAGCAAACCTTCTCTGCGGATTAAATCGCCCTCCGTAAATAAACAAACTGAAGTCCTCCGCATGGGATCCCACGCGGAGGACTTCAGCATATATATTCGGTTTAGAATTCCGCAAAGCCGGTGGTGCGGGGGAAGGGCAGTACATCACGGATATTCGGGATGCCGGTGACATACATGATGAGCCGCTCGAAGCCCAGGCCGAAACCGGCGTGGCGCGCGCCGCCGAAGCGCCGCAGGTCGAGGTACCACCAGTAGTCCTCCTCATTCAGCCCCAGCTCGTGGATGCGGTCCAGCAGGATGTCCAGACGCTCCTCACGCTGGCTGCCGCCGATGATCTCGCCGATGCCGGGCACCAGCAGGTCCACGGCCGCCACCGTCTTACCATCATCGTTCAAGCGCATATAGAAGGCCTTGATCTCCTTGGGATAATTGGTAACAAAGACCGGCTTACCGAAAATCTTTTCGGTGAGGTAGCGCTCATGCTCAGTCTGCAGGTCCACACCCCAGCTTACGGGGTACTCAAACTCCACATCGGCCTTTTGCAGCCGCTCGATGGCCTCGGTGTAGGTGCAGACGGCAAAGTCGCTGTTTACCACATGGTTCAGGCGTTCCAGCAGTCCTTTATCCACAAAGTTATTGAAGAATTCCAGCTCGCGGGGGCACTGCTCCATCACATAGCGCAGCACATATTTTATCATGTCCTCCGCCAGCACCATATTGTCCTCCAGGTCGGCAAAGGCAATCTCCGGTTCGATCATCCAGAACTCGGCGGCATGGCGGCCGGTGTAGGATTTTTCCGCGCGGAAGGTGGGGCCGAAGGTGTAGATCTTGCCAAAGGCCATGGCCATGCACTCGCCCTCCAGCTGACCGCTGACGGTGAGATTGGTGGCTTTGCCGAAGAAATCCTGGGAATAATCGATCTTGCCGTCCTCGGTCAGGGGGGGATCGGCGGGATCGATGGTGGTGACGCGGAACATCTCGCCGGCACCCTCGCAGTCGCTGCCGGTGATGAGCGGGGTGTGCGCGTACACAAAGCCGCGCTCGGTAAAGAACCTATGGATGCCCTGGGCCGCAACAGAACGCACTCTAAACGCCGCGCTAAAGGTATTGGTGCGGGGGCGCAGGTGCTGGATGGTGCGCAGGAACTCCATGCTGTGGCGCTTTTTCTGCAGGGGATAATCCGGGGTGGAGGCGCCCTCCACGGTGATCTTCTCCGCATGGATTTCAAAGGGCTGCTTGGCCTCGGGGGTCAGCAGCAGGCGGCCGGTAACAATAAGCGCCGCGCCGACATTCTGGCGGGAAATCTCATCATAATTGGCCAGTTTATTTTCCTCAAACACCACCTGCAGATTGCTGAAGTAGCTGCCGTCGTTCAGCTCGATGAAGCCAAGGGCCTTGCTGGAGCGCAGGGTGCGCACCCAGCCGCAAATAGTGACCGGCTCCGCGGTGTAGCGCTCCGGCTCCGCAAACAGTGCTTTGATCTCTACTCGTTTCATGGGTCTTATCCTTCCTTTTTTCCGAAAGTGATTTATAATATTATAGTACGCCAAAGGGCCGGGCGCAATCCTTTCTTTGCCCGTAATGCGAAAAAATGTCTTTTAGGGCAACTTTTTTGCAAAAAGGGGGTTGCTTTTATGCCGGTAATACGGTATAATAAATTCTCGTCAGGACTTTTACTTGACCCATCCTGATAACGACATGGAGATGTCGCCTAGTTGGTCGAGGGCGCACGACTGGAAATCGTGTAACCGTCAAAAGCGGTTCGAGAGTTCGAATCTCTCCATCTCCGCCAAAGAAAAGCCCGCAGAAATGCGGGTTTTTCCTTTGTTCATGCGGGTTTTCAGCATTTTTAGTCTTTGCAAATATTGCTGTTTATTGCGGTATTTTTGCATATAGGCTACACAGAAACTACACAGTAAAATACCCCCTCCAGTTACGGAGGGGGCATCTCTTTACCACACCTTCTCTGACACTCCGAGTGCCTCGTACAAAAGGTGCTTTTGCTTTGTGCTTGCGCCTGGAACGGCCTTGTCGATAGCTTCTTTCTTTTTGCGGCTTGCAGAGTTGGCAATCGTCTTGCCGTTCTCGCCCTTGTCACCTACGATACCACGGGCTGCAAAGTATGCCGCATAGTACTGGTCGTAGGTAACGCCCTGTGCGACATACTCGGCTGCCTTTTCTTCGACATCCTTGTTGTATGTCTTTAGTGCGTACTCTGCGCCGAACGCCTTGCGGTTTGCTTCGCGCTTCACCACATCGCTGTCTGCACTTCCGATGCTCTTTGCGGTTTCCTCGTAGGTGCCGACGGTCAACAGGGCTTTTCTATAAATCTCGTTACGCAGCTCCAGCAGGTCACGAGCCTCGCTCATCTTCTCCTTGCGGGTCTTTTCGCCGCTGTTGTAGATTTCCTTGAGCTGCTTTGTGATCTCGGACGCCGCCTTGCTCTGCTTATACAGGTAGGATTGCCCGGGCGATCATGAAGGACGCTCCCATCATCATTCTGGACGAGGCCACGGCCAATGTTGACCCGGAAAATGAGAAGGAGCTGATGGAGGCCATTGCAGAATTGACCCACGATAAGACGGTCATTATGATTGCTCACCGGCTGAAAACTGTGCGCCATGCCGACCAATTTTTTGTGGTCGATCACGGCGAGATCGTTCAGCAGGGCACCCATGACGAGCTGGTTGCTGTTGACGGGCTCTACCGCCGCTTCGTGGTGGAGCGGCAGCAGGCCGCCGGGTGGAAGGTCTGATTTCACTTTGCATATTATTCAACAAAGCCCGTACCAGTTAAACTGATACGGGCTTTGTTATGCTCCGCGTCTATCCGCCTACCTTAACGCTGAACGCACGATGCCTGCAAGGAGCAGAGAAACACCTTGCCGCCTCTCTGCTCCCTCACTTGCTTGTTTATTTTTGGGGATTTTCTTCATCGTCCAGCAGATCGGTCATATTCCGCAGGCTGATGCCCAGGGTGGACCCGTTGTGCAGCAGTGCCG
>OLPS01003398.1_pt1 | contig 12560 bp, 7 predicted proteins | sample 1673071 | NCBI WGS metagenome assembly OLPS01 (sample SAMEA3136752, study PRJEB25190) | human gut metagenome | reverse complement strand
TATGACCCTCTGCTTGTAAGGCAGATGCTCTCCCAGCTGAGCTATGATCCCATATATTTTGTCGTTTCTCTCGAACCGACTTCGTTAGTATAGCATTGGTTTTTTGGAAAGTCAACTGTTTTTTTGATTTTTTCAAATTTTTTCTACAATTTCTTCTATAACCGGAATAAATCAAAATCGCTGTGCGTTAATCCGATTCAAAAAAGCCCCGCAAACACAAGGCCTGCGGGGCATTCTTGAAAATATTATACGATTCCCTGAGCTGTCATAGCATCTACAACTTTTTCAAATCCTGCAATGTTAGCTCCGGCAACATAGTTACCTTCCATTCCGTAACGTTTTGCAGCATCATCCATGTTGTGGCAGATGTTTACCATGATGTTTTTCAGTTTTGCATCTACTTCATCAAATGTCCAGCTCAGTCTCTCACTATTCTGTGACATCTCAAGTGCAGATGTAGCAACACCACCAGCGTTTGCAGCTTTACCAGGTGCAAAGATCACACCATTCTCCTGCAGATACTGTGTTGCTTCTAATGTAGTAGGCATGTTAGCACCTTCGCATACAGCTACGCATCCATTAGCAACTAACTGTTTTGCATCTTCAAGGTGAAGTTCGTTCTGTGTAGCACATGGAAGAGCAAGGTCAACCTTAACAGACCATACACCGCGTCCTTCATGATATTCTGAATTAGGACGGTAGTTCTTGTACTCTGTCAGTCTTGCACGTTTTACTTCCTTGATTTCTTTTAATGCTGCAACGTCGATTCCGTCCGGATCATATACCCATCCTGTAGAATCACTTGCTGTTACAACTTTCGCTCCAAGCTGCTGAGCTTTCTGGATTGCATAGATTGCAACGTTACCAGCTCCGGAAACTGCAACTGTCATTCCCTTGATGTCTTTTCCGTTGATCTTTAATAATTCTTCTGTTAAGTAGAGAAGTCCATATCCTGTAGCTTCTGTTCTTGCTAAAGATCCGCCGTAGCTTAATCCTTTTCCTGTCAGAACACCTTCATACAGGCCTCTGATTCTCTTGTACTGACCGAACATGTAACCAATCTCTCTTGCACCTGTTCCGATGTCTCCTGCAGGAACATCTGTGTCAGCTCCGATATATTTGCAAAGTTCTGTCATAAAGCTCTGGCAGAATGCCATTACTTCTCTGTCTGATTTTCCCTTAGGATCGAAGTCAGAACCACCTTTACCTCCGCCGATCGGAAGTCCTGTCAGTGAGTTCTTGAAGATCTGCTCAAATCCAAGGAATTTGATGATACCAAGGTTTACAGATGGGTGCAGACGTAATCCTCCTTTGTATGGTCCGATTGCGCTGTTAAACTGTACACGGTATCCTGTATTAACCTGAACCTGTCCTTTATCGTCTACCCATGGAACACGGAATTTAATCTGTCTTTCAGGTTCAACAAGTCTTTCAAGAAGAGCGTCTTTTCTGAATTTCTCCTCGTTAGCCTCTACAACAACTCTTAATGACTCTAATACCTCTTTTACTGCCTGGTGGAATTCTGGCTCTGCAGGATTCTTAGCTACTACTTTCTCCAGTACTTCATCAACATATGACATAGCTTTCTACCTCCTAAAATAATATACGTATCCTTTTCAAAAGCGTCCCTGTCCAACAATTTGTCCAAATACTGCGATCCAGCCGCCGGCTGTTTTTTCTACACGCTTTGGAATAAAAAAAGCAGATGACTTACGCCATCTGTTTTTCCCTGACGCCTTTGTCCTTTACTATTGTAAAGCAAACAAGTGTATCTGGCAAGATATTTTTTACAGTTTTTATTATTTTTTGCAACTTTTTACAAAACCCTTGCAGATTTTGCAAGGGTTTTGTGCTTTTTCTTGTATTTTATTCATTTTTTTGAAACAGAACGCACTCTGAATTGCATTTATCACAATACATAGAATTCTGTTCTTCTCTCTGTCTGTTTCATTATCTGAAGTATTTTACTCCGGATTCAAAGATCTTCATATCCTGTTCTCCGTAAATGTTCATTGCCACGCTTCTGTTTCTTCTTTCTGAGTGTGCCATCTTGCCAAGTACACGTCCATCCGGGCTTGTAATACCTTCGATCGCACAGTAAGAACCGTTGACATTCCATTCTTCATCCATCGTGATATTTCCTTCCGGATCACAGTACTGTGTTGCAACCTGTCCATTTGCAAATAATCTGTCCAGCCATTCTTTATTTGCAACAAATCTTCCTTCTCCGTGAGATGCAGGGTTTGTATATACGCCGCCAAGCTCTGCCTCTCTAAGCCATGGAGATTTATTCGTTACCACTTTTGTATAGACCATCTTGGAGATATGGCGTCCAATCGTATTGTATGTAAGAGTCGGTGAATCCGGTAACTGTCCTGTGATTTTTCCACCTGGTACCAGACCAAGCTTGATCAGTGCCTGGAATCCGTTACAGATACCAAGTGCCAGTCCGTCACGCTCATTCAGTAATTTTTCTACTGCTTCTTTCATCTTCGCATTCTGGAATGCTGTTGCGAAGAATTTTGCTGATCCGTCTGGTTCATCACCAGCACTGAATCCGCCAGGGAACATGATGATCTGTGACTGTCCGATTGCTTTTTCGAATACTTCTACCGAATCAACGATATCAGATGCACTCATATTTCTGAATACCTTTGTGATCACCTTTGCTCCTGCTCTTTCAAATGCTTTCGCACTGTCATACTCACAGTTTGTTCCTGGCATTACCGGGATAAATACTGTTGGCTGCGCAATCTTGTGGCTGCAGATATAGATATCTGATGTATCATATAATCCTGTCTCCACCTTCTCGTCCTGTCCTTCCGCTCCGGAATTGGTCGGGAATACCTTTTCCAGCGTCTCTTCCCATGCAGATACTGCCTCTTCTAATGCGATCTTCACATCTTTATATTCGATTGCCGCATTATCTGTCACTTCACCGATCACGGTATAGGTAATTCCAAGTTCAGACACCTTATCTGCAGGTACTTCTGCAATGATATCTCCGAATGCCGGTGCAAATAAATCTCTTGCATCTACATTATGCTCAATCTTCACACCCATGCCGTTACCGAAAGCCATCTTGCTGACTGCTGCCGCGATACCATGTCTGTCTAATGCATAAGCTGCTACGATCTTGCCGCTGTGGATATCTTCGGTAAACTTACCATACTGATCCATAACCTTTCCGTATATAGGAATATCGTAATTATCCGTCTCAATGCGAAGCCATACCAGTTTATCTCCGGCTTTCTTAAGTTCCGGTGAAATAATGTCTTTCTCTTTTGCAATGTCTACTGCGAACGATACCAGTGTCGGCGGTACATCAATGTCTTCAAACGTTCCTGACATACTGTCTTTTCCGCCAATAGAAGGAAGTCCGTATCCAAGCTGTGCACTGTAAGCACCAAGAAGTGCCGCAAACGGCTGGCTCCATCTGTGTGGATCTTCTGTCATACGACGGAAGTATTCCTGGAATGTGAAACGGATCTTGCTGTAGTCACCGCCTGCTGCTACGATCTTTGCGATAGATTCTGTCACTGCATAGATTGCTCCGTGATATGGACTCCATGTTGACAGATATGGATCGAATCCGTAACTCATCATACTTACAGTATCGCAGTCTCCTGTTAATACCGGAAGTTTTGCCACCATTGCCTGTGTCTCTGTCTTCTGATATTTTCCACCATGCGGCATGAATACAGAAGCTGCTCCGATCGATCCGTCGAACATCTCTACCAGACCTTTCTGTGAGCATACATTCAGGTCTTTTAACATACCAAGCCATTTTTCTCTTACATCTTTCACATCTTCTCTTACAAGGATACTGTCTTTTCTGTTCGGAATGTCAACTGCTACCGTTGTCTCCTGGTGTGCTCCGTTGGTGTCAAGGAATGCACGTGAAAGATTTACAATCTCTTTTCCTCTCCATGAAAGTACCAGTCTTGGATCTTCTGTTACAACTGCTACTTTTGTTGCCTCCAGGTTCTCTTCGGATGCATATTTCATGAATTCATCTACATCTTTTGGATCTACAACAACTGCCATACGTTCCTGTGATTCAGAGATTGCGATCTCTGTTCCGTCAAGACCGGCATATTTCTTAGGCACTTTATCAAGATCGATCTGAAGTCCGTCTGCAAGTTCTCCGATAGCAACGGATACTCCGCCTGCACCGAAGTCGTTACATTTCTTGATCAGCTTACTGACTTCTTCTCTTCTGAATAATCTCTGGATCTTTCTTTCTGTAGGTGCATTACCTTTCTGTACTTCTGCTCCACAGGTCTCGATAGACTCTTCTGTATGTACTTTGGAAGATCCGGTTGCTCCACCGCATCCGTCACGTCCGGTACGTCCGCCGAGAAGGATAATGATATCTCCCGGATCCGAAGTTTCTCTGATGACTGCACGTCTTGGTGCTGCCCCGAGTACTGCTCCGATCTCCATACGTTTTGCAACATAATTCGGATGATAGATCTCTTTTACTGCTCCGGTTGCCAGTCCGATCTGGTTACCATAAGAGCTGTATCCGTGTGCTGCTTCTCTAACCAGTTTCTTCTGTGGGAGCTTTCCTTTTAATGTATCTTTTACAGATACGGTTGGATCAGCGGCTCCTGTAACACGCATTGCCTGGTATACATATGTACGTCCTGACAGTGGGTCACGGATGGCTCCTCCGAGGCAGGTAGCAGCTCCACCGAATGGCTCGATCTCTGTCGGATGGTTATGTGTCTCGTTCTTAAAGTTTACAAGCCACTCTTCTTCCACTCCGTCTACCTCGATCGGAACAACGATACTGCATGCATTGATCTCATCAGACTCTTCCTGATCCTGTAACTTTCCTTCACGTTTTAATTTTCTCATTGCCATCAGTGCAAGATCCATCAGGCAGACAAACTTATCTTCTCTTCCTTTGAAAATCTCACTGTGGTCAGCGATATACTGTTTATAAGTTGCTTCCATCGGCTCTCTGTAATCACCATCGCCGAACGAAACATCTGTAAGTTCTGTCGAGAATGTTGTATGACGGCAGTGATCTGACCAGTAGGTATCCAGAACACGGATCTCTGTCATAGAAGGATCTCTGTCTTCTTCTGACGCAAAATAATTCTGGATATGCTGGAAATCCTTAAATGTCATGGCAAGTCCGAGAGAATCGTATAATTCTTTCAGTTTGCTTTCTTCCATATCTTTAAATCCGTCAAAGATCTTTACATCTGCCGGCTCATCGAATACAGTAACCAGTGTCTCCGGTTTTTCTTCCTGTGCTTCTCTGGAATCTACAGGGTTAATACAATGCTCTTTGATTGCTTCGAATTCTTCATCCGAAACAGTTCCGTTTCCACCATGGATTACGTAAGTAGTCGCAGTACGGATTACCGGCTGCTCGTCTTCTTTGATAAACTGAATACACTGCACAGCGGAATCTGCTCTTTGATCAAACTGTCCCGGAAGAAATTCTACGGAAAAGATCTTGCTTCTTTCTTCTGCCTGAAATTCTTCTTTATATAATGTATCTACAGGTGGTTCAGAAAAGATGCCGTTACATGCTTTCTCAAATGTCTCATCCGATACGTTTTCCACATCGTAACGGATCAGTACACGGACGCTGTCTACGTCTTTGATTCCAAGATAGCTTCGGATCTCGGTCTTAAGTTCCTTTGCCTGTACATCAAATCCTGATTTTTTCTCCACGTACACTCTTTTTACATTGCTCATAAGTAATCCTCCACAAATGAATTTTTACACATTTTCTATTGTTAGTATAACACAACAATCATTATTTAATACAATTAATATATCTAAACACTTTTATAACTCACACTTATTAATCAACTTTTTTCTCTTCCTTTTTGCAATTATTTTTTCCAAAAAACAATACAATCCATATCAGAAGCAGCACTCCACCAAACACTTCACTGATGCGGATCACCATATCCGAAAAGAATCCTTCCGGCAGCATCCGTATCATATAATCCGTCTCCGGGTCGAATACCCACAGATTATTGGTAAAAAACAGCTTATGAAAAATCGTAAAACACGTTGTAAAATCTACACGGAATGCAATCCCCAGCAGTACGCCTATGACCAGCCAGACACTCAGTGCGATCGAATATGTTCTGAAATACAGTCTCTTCCAGTCTTCTTCCCGTTTTCTCAGTACTGCCAGTATAACTGCAGCCACAGCCAGACAGATTACTCCGACTTTCATTCCTCCCAGGAACAGATTCCTGACATCACGCATATGCAGCCGGTCTCTTTCATTAAAGAAATCCTGCTCTCTTCCTTCCACTGTCGTCACAACCGACAGCTCCTCCTCTTTCCCGATCAGATAATTCATCATATGTTCTGTCACATACATGACATGGTCTATGCTCATATCCAGATCTTCCGTCACTTCATAGCGTTGATATTCTTTTTTATAAAACCTGTAATTACTGTCTCCATATACGGCCAGCCATATACTAAATATCAGTGCTGCCATCACTGCACACATCATGGCCGTAACAGATATGATCGTTGTTAGCTTCTTCAAGTCTTTTTCCTCCTGCTTTTCATTATTATAACACTTCTATTTATAAATACGGTTGTAATTTTCTTTCATTTCACTTATAATACAGTTAAGATTCATTAGGAGGACTTATCATGGATATTAACTATGAATTATATAAAGTATTTTACTATGTAGCTTCCACCTTAAGCTTTTCGGAAGCCTCCAAGCAATTGTTCATCTCACAGTCGGCTGTCAGCCAGTCCATCAAGGCACTGGAGAAGAAGCTGGATCAGACCTTATTCATCCGGAGTACCAAGAAAGTCCGTCTTACTACCGAAGGCGAGATCCTTCTGCGCCACATCGAACCGGCGATCAGCCTGATCAAGCGCGGCGAAAGCCAGCTCCTCGATGTCGGCGCACGCGGAGGACAGCTTCATATCGGAGCCAGTGACACGATCTGCCGGTATTTTCTGGTACCTTATCTGGAACGTTTCCACCGGGAATTTCCCGGAGCGCATATCAAAGTTACCAATGCGACATCCATTCGCTGTGTAGAACTCCTTGAGACCGGACAGGTGGATCTGATCGTTGTCAATTCACCGAATGCTTATCTCGGGAATGTTCCGAATGTAAAAAAAATCAAAGATTTTCAGGATGTATTTATCGCAGACAAGGCATTTGAGGAATTAAAAGGAAAGAAGCTCTCTTTCAAAGAACTTCTGAACTATCCAATCCTTATGCTGGACAGAAAAAGTACAACCAGTGAATATCTGCACAATCTGTTTCTTCAGAACCAGCTGGATCTGGTTCCGGAGATTGAACTCAGCAGTAATGATCTTCTCATTGACCTTGCCCGCATCGGACTTGGAATTGCATTTATTCCGGATTTCTGCCTTTCCCAGACCTCCGATTCGGATTCGCTTTTCATTGTCGAGACAAAAGAAGTACTTCCGGAAAGGGAGCTTGTCATCGCATATAACGAAAAAGTCCCGATATCCAAAGCCGCGCAGGAATTTTTATCTTATTTTTAATACATCTTTCGGATGCATGATGGAAAATACCATAGGAGCATATGTTCCTCATGGTATTTTTCTTTTTAATGCTGCTTATTTCGTATCTGTCTGTTCTTCCGCCTTCCAGAATTTTGCAATCTTTTCTTCAATATTTTCACTGTTACAGATCTGGAAATCATTCCACTCCCTCGGGAACACCTCCTGGCACTGTCTGTCCATAAACCGGTCATCCAACAGTGTGATCACACCTCTGTCCTGATCGGTCCGGATAACTCTTCCTGCGGACTGTAACACCTTATTCATCCCCGGATACAGGTAAGCATAATCGAATCCGTTCAGATTCTTCCGGTCGAAATAATACTTTAAAAGTTCCCGTTCCAGGCACACTTGCGGAAGTCCTGTCCCGATGATCATTGCCCCGATCAGTTTATCTTCCGTCAGATCAATTCCCTCTGAAAAGACACCACCCATCACACAGAAACCGATCAGGCTGTGTGCTCTTTCCTGTTCGAATTTTTTCAGGAATTCTTCCCGTTCCTGCTCCGTCATATATTGGGACTGTACTACAACTTCAATCTGTTCCTGTGGCAATTCCATGAATACTTCCCAGACTTTTTCCAGAAATCGATAAGACGGGAAAAACACAATATAATTCCCTGTTCTTCCTTTTATCACATGCATCACGTATTCTGCATACTTCCGGTACATCTCCGGTCCTCGCCTGGTATACTTCGTGCTGACATCATTTCCCAGAAGCAATAATCTTTTGCCTGGTTCAAATGGAGATTCCGCATAGATTGCATAGTCTTCCTTTGTTGTAGATAACAGTTTTTTATAATAATTGATCGGAAGAAATGTTGCCGAAAATAATATCGTACTATTTGCTTTCCCCATATATTCCTGCAGACATCCTGCCGGATTGACACAGAACAGATGCAGGTAAAACTTTCCTTCTTCACTAAGTTCTGAATAGATCAGATAATTTTCATCCTGCCGGTCATGAATATATATGAAATTACGGATACCAAAGTAAAACTCCAGCACCTCTTTCCGTATCACTTCATCTTTACAGTCTTCTATAAACTCTTCCAGCTTCGTCATCAAAGACAGAAGTTTAATATACACATGTGACACACTGTTCAGTATCTGGCAGCCGTCACATTCTCTTTTCAATTCCAGAAGCTGCTTATTGCAGCTCTCCAACGCCGAGACAAGTTTCGGTTCCCCGTATTTTACCAGCTTTTTGATCTTCAGAAAATCCTCCTTGCAAATACTGCTGCTGTACATTGTCCTGCCGCGTTCTACCAAATTGTGTGCCTCATCGATCAGGAACAGGTATTCTCCTTTGACGCCGTCTCCGAAAAAGCGTTTCAGATGTGCATTTGGATCAAAAACATAATTATAATCACATATAACAGCGTCTACCCACTGCGATACATCCAGTGCCATTTCAAATGGACATACATTCCATTTTCTTGCCTGTTCTTCCAATACTTCCCGACTCATCTCGTCTGTCGATGTGAGCAGTTCATAAACGGCATCATTTACACGGTCAAAATGCCCTTTTGCATATGGACACACATCCGGATTACAGATGGTTTCTTCACAGAAACAGATTTTTTCTTTTGCCGTCAATGTAATGACCTTCATCTTCAGATCCTGTTCTCTCAGAATCGCGAATGCCTGACTTGCCACCGTTCTGGTAATCGTCCTGGCCGTCAGATAAAAAATCTTTTCTCCCAGTTCTTCCCCGACAGCTTTCACCGCCGGAAATACGGCCGCCATCGTCTTGCCGACTCCGGTAGGTGCCTGGATGAATAATTTCTTTTTTCTTAAAATGGTCCGATATACGGACTCAACCAGTTTCTTCTGTCCATCTCTATATTCGAATGGAAATTCTACGGTTTTAATGGAAGCATTTCTCTTTGCTCTCCATGTCATCTGGTATCTTGCCCATTTTTCATATTCAGATACCAGCTTTTCGAACCATTTCTTAAGTTCTGCCCGGGTATATGTCTCGCGGAATCTGCGGATCTCTTCGGTATCCAGATTACAATACGTCATCTGCACTCCGATCTCTTCCAGATTATTTTGTTCTGCATAAATATATGCATAGCATTTTGCCTGTGCCAGATGCAAAGGCTGTGGCTCTTCCAGACGTTTCAGATCTTTAAATACACCTTTGATCTCGTCGACCACCACACGCTTCGGAAGTTCTATGATTCCGTCCGCTCTTCCTTCTACACTCAGGATAAATCCATCACATGGGATCTGATATCTTAACGGAACTTCTGCACGGTACTCTGCCCCCTGCTGTCTCTGGATTTTCCGGTGTATGCGGCTGCCTTGCTGCATGGCATCCTTATCTGCCCCTCCGGTCCGATTGTCAATATCTCCATGTCTTAATATAAATTCCACCAGATTCCGCACCGAAATACGGATACACGGCTGTTCCAGATTCATGATCTGCTTTCCCCCAATCGTTCTTCATACATCGATCGAATCGCTCCCGTCATCCCTGCGATCACATCGATCACCGTCATGATATCTCCGCTCCGATTCTTCTGGTAAGCGTGGTAGCTTCCCTGGATACAATAGCTGAGCATCACATTCATTGCTGTATCTTCTTTCAATTCCGGATATTTTTCAAAGATCATCTGCTTGATGCTCCGCTCGATACTATCCGCAAAATGATTCGCCTGACTGCCGGAAAATAAAATCGCCGTCAGGGAATTCTGCGATACATAAGCCATCAGAAGTTCCCGTGCAAACTCTGCCGGATGCTCCAGCAGATATTCCGGATGCTGGATACTGTTCGCAATCGACTGTACTACTTCTTCTTCCATCGCATCTGACAAATCGTAGATATCTTTATAATGCGCATAAAAGGTAGACTTATTGATTCTTGCGCTTTCACATAGTTCTTTTACTGTTATCTTTTCCAAAGGTTTCCTGGAACGCAGTTCGATAAATGCGTTCTTGATTCCCCGCTCTGTTTTCTCAATTCTAAGATCCATCTTACCTCCCATTTCCCAACACTTTCTCATATTCGTCGGTTATCCATCCTTTCGTCGGTTTTGTTGGTGGATACCTCCTTGCATTTTTCTTATAATATGATTATAAATCAAAAAAGCAACTACTGTCCATTATCTTTTCGACAGTTGATCTTTTACGTTGCATTTTCACGGAGGTTAATATGGATTTTTACGGATTTTACACAGGAAAAATATTCGACGCTTACGAATTTCTCGGCGCACACCCGGACAAAGACGGAACCACATTCCGTACCTTTGCACCTGCCGCATCACGCATTACAGTCATTGGGGAATTTAACGACTGGCAGGAATGGGAACTGAACAAAACTTATGACGGCAATTTTTGGGAATGCTATGCCAGGGGAGCAAAACCGGGTATGATGTACAAATACCGCATTTACAGACAGGACGGAAGCTGCGTGGAGCACTGCGATCCTTATGGCTTCGGCATGGAACTGCGCCCGGCCTTTGCTTCCATCATCCGCGATCTGTCCCACTATAAATTCAAAGACAGCAAATGGATGCAGAAGCGTTCGGTATGCAAGGACAAGCCGCTGAACATCTATGAACTGCATTTCGGATCATTTAAAAAGCCTTCTGAAAAAGCAGACGACTGGTATACTTATGTGGAAATGATCGATATCCTGATTCCTTATCTGAAAGAAAATGATTACAATTATATTGAGATTATGCCGCTCAGCGAACATCCATGTGATGAATCCTGGGGATATCAGAACACTGGATTCTTCAGTCCGACCGCCCGCTACGGAACTGCCGAAGAACTGATGAAATTCATCGATGCCTGCCATAAGAATGACATAGGTGTCATCATGGATTTTGTACCGGTACATTTTGCCGTTGATCACTATGCACTGTCCGACTATGACGGAACTGCACTCTATGAATATCCACACCAGGATGTCGGTGTCAGCGAATGGGGCAGCTGTAACTTTATGCACTCCAGAGGCGAAGTCCGAAGCTTCCTTCAGTCTGCTGCGAACTACTGGTTAAGCGTATATCATGTGGACGGAATCCGTATGGATGCAATCAGCCGTATCATTTACTGGCAGGGTGAACCGGCAAGAGGTGTCAACAATAATGCAGTAGACTTTATTCGTGAAATGAACCGCGGATTAAAAACACTGCACCCGACAGTTATGCTCTCTGCCGAGGATTCTACTTCTTTCGAAGGCGTAACAAAACCTGCTGATCAGGGCGGACTTGGATTCGATTACAAATGGGATATGGGCTGGATGAACGATACACTTGACTACTTCCGCACCGCACCGGAATACAGAAGCCGTGATTATCATAAGCTTACTTTCTCTATGATGTATTATTATAACGACGATTTCCTTCTTCCTCTTTCACATGACGAAGTTGTTCACGGAAAAGCAACGATCGCACAAAAAATGTATGGTGAGTACGAAGAAAAATTTCCACAGGCGCGTGCGTTCTATATGTATATGTACGCACATCCGGGAAAAAAATTGAACTTCATGGGTAACGAGATCGGCCAGCTCCGCGAATGGGATGAAAAGCGTGAGCAGGACTGGGATATCCTGAAGTATCCGATACACGATACTTTCCACCACTTCATGCAGGAACTGAATCATCTGTATCTGACAACTCCTGCTCTTTCTGCCAAAGATTATGAGAATGCAGGATTTCAGTGGCTGGACTGCCATCAGGAAGAGCGCTGTATCTATGCGTTTGAAAGAACAGATGGAAAAGATCGTATCGTTGCTGTCTTTAATTTCTCGGATGAGGATCAGAAAGGCTATGAGCTTCCAATAACGGATACAAAGGAACTGGAAGTGATTCTGGCTAGTGATGATGTAACATTTGGAGGAAGTAAGAAGTATACGAAGAAGAAAGTGAAGGTTACGGACGGGAAGGCTGTGCTGGATCTTTCGGCGTATTCAGCAGTGTATTTTGGGATTTAATTTATTAACTAGGGAAGCGCCTCTCAGTCCTTGAAGGAAACAATAGATAAGGCTTCTTGTTCAGGTTCCATAC
>OLPS01003391.1_pt1 | contig 12573 bp, 9 predicted proteins | sample 1673071 | NCBI WGS metagenome assembly OLPS01 (sample SAMEA3136752, study PRJEB25190) | human gut metagenome | reverse complement strand
GCAGGAGCGCGGCACCATGACTTCAGTTTATCTTCTCAGCGGTTTTCTGGGGGCCGGCAAGACCAGCCTCATGCAGCATATCCTTTCCACCGGCGTCGGACCGGACACCGTGGTCTTCGTCAACGAGTTCGGGCGCCTCGGCCTCGACGGGAAACTCATCCAGCGCGAGGGGCTCTCCATGTATGAGCTCAATAACGGCTGTATCTGCTGCTCGCTGAAGGACGAGCTGGAGCTCACCCTCGAAAGGGCCATCCGCGAACGCAGGCCCCGCAAAATCCTCATCGAGGCTTCCGGCGTCGCCGACCCCGGAAGCATCGTGCGCCTCATCGCCAGCCTGCCGAAAGTGCAGCTCGCTCCCACGCGCACCATCACCGTGGTGGACGGCCGCGCCTGGATGCATCAGCGCTCCATCGGCAAGCTCTACCTCTCCCAGCTCGAGCAGGCCGACCTCATCATCTTCAACAAGACCGACCTCGTTCCCGCCCGCAAACTGGAAGGGCTCATCGCCTCGCTTCAGGAAAAGTATCCGGATACCCGCGTGGTTCCCGCCGTCCGCGGCGTCATCGATCCGGCCGTGTTCTGGGGCGTGCCCGAACCCGGCAGGGCGGCCGTGGAAAACGCCGGACAGGAAGAAGAGCATGATCATGAGCACGAGCACGATCATGAACACGGGCATGACCACGAACACCACCATCACGACCACGAGTTTTCCGAGGTGGTGTTCCGCACTGACGGGGTCATGGACAGAAAAGGCCTCGACGCCTTCCTCTCCAGCCTGCCCGAAAACGTGGACCGCGCCAAGGGGCAGGTCGTCTTCCCCGGCGAAACGCTCTATCTTGACGTGGTGGGTGACGAAATCAGCTGGCGCAGGCCTCCGGAAGGCCTCACCGGCACATGCCTCGTCTTCATCGGCAGGAAGCTCGACGAGAAGAGCCTGCAGGACGGTCTCAGGGCACTCGTGCTCCCCGCATAGGAGCGTTCCGGCCCAAAAAAACAGGGCCTCCCGGAATCTCTCCATGCCGGAGGGCGCTGTCCGGACGGCAGCACAGGCACTGTTTTGGAGACAGGGCAAAAAAATTTTGTCATTTTTTCTCTTTTCGCTTGACGGAATCCCCTCTCTGGCGTAGGTTCCGTCCCGCACCATGAAGATGCCTTTGTAGCTCAGTCGGTAGAGCGCGTCCTTGGTAAGGACGAGGTCTCCAGTTCAATCCTGGACAAAGGCTCCAGAGCAAAAAATCAGGCCTCCTCGTTGAAAAACGCGGAGGCCTTTCTTTTTTGCCGGAAGAGGACAGGGAGCGCCGCCCTTGCGCAGCGCTTCCCTCCAGAGAGCCTGTTTCTCCTACATGTAACCGGCAGACTGCTCGCGCACCACTTCCATGGCCACGCGGGCATTCCTGGTGAGTTCCCGGGACTGAACCGCGGCGCCGCTCACGCCGCTCATGACCTGGTTCATATAAATATCGGCGTACTGGAGGAACCGGCGTCCCGTCTTCGAGCCCATGTGCTGGGCCTTGTCACGGATGCGCTGCTGGATCACCCAGAGGAGACGGTATTTGTCGGCGCTTGTGCGGCAGATGGACGCCGCGGCCGGACTCAGCACGATGTCCGCATTTCTGAGGGACCAGCCGATCTGATCCGCGGCCGACTTGAGCGCGCCCATACCGCCGCTCATTTCCGTGCCCTGGACAAAACGGGCGCAGGCCAGCCACTTGTCCATGGCAATATCCGAGTGCGCGCTGTTGTAGATAAGCGCATCAGCCGTCACAGAGGAAGAAGAAGCCGCCGGCGCGGGCGTTTTCTTGTGACCGCAGGCGCCGAGCGCCAGAGCCAGGATAAGCAGAACCGGAACAAAACGATACATGAAAACCTCCTCCCTTGCCGGTACTCTTCCTGCCCGGCCGCGTGCTGTAAAACCGCCCGGCCCCGCCTGCCGCCGGCGCCGGAACGCCCTCTAGTCTGATCGGGTTGCGCCGTGAACGCAACCCCGTGAACCGTTTTTTTTCATTCCCGTGCATCCGGACATGCGGGAAGATGTCACCGGAAACACGAAGGGCGGGGAAAAATCCCCGCCCTTTTACCTGTTTCAGGCTTGCCGCATTACGGACACTACCAGAATTCAGGCCTGAAGAAGCCCTGCGCGATGAAGCAGGCGCCGAAGATGGCCACGAGAGCTCCGGCGATACGTCTCGCCGGAGGCCCGAACCTGGCGTAGTTCTTTGTCTCCAAGACGCCGATGCCGCACCCCGCGAGGACGATGGGCAGACAGTGACCAAGGCCGAAGACCACAATCATCACGACCCCGAGCGCCATCTTCCCCTCGAGAAAGATGACGCCCAGCATGGGCGCCAGAAACCCGAAGGTGCAGGCTCCGGCCAGCAGGCCGTAGAGGAGCCCCATGAGGAAAGCCCCTCCGAAACCCGTAAAGTTCCAGCGGAAGAGTCTGCTGTAGTCCATGTTGCAGCTTCTCATGACAAGCATGGTACGCAGGCCCGCCGCGAGAAGCACGAGGCCCGTAAGCGCGTAAACAAAGCCCGGCACGTCGCCGAGCATGCGCCCGGCCGCCGCGCACACGCCGCCCACGCAGAACACCGCCGCGAAGAGCCCTCCGCTGAAGCAGACGGCGTAGCCAGCCGCCCTGCGCGGCTTCGTGGACACGGGCTGGCCCGCCACGTAGCAGACGAGAAGCGGGATGGACGCCAGGTGACAGGGGCTCAGGAGCGTGCTCACAATGCCCCAGGCAAAGCACCCCAGCATGGACAGCCAGAACTCGTCCTGGATGAAGTCGTTGATAGTGATGAGCAGGTTTTCGAGCATGCTATTCCGCCAGCAGGCCGTCCAGGATGCGTTTCATCTCGCCTTCCTTCAGGTAGCCGGTTCGACGGTCCCGTTCCTTTCCGGAGGCGTCATAGAAAACGAGCGTGGGAAGAATCTTCACGCCGTACTTTTCCTTTTCTGCGGGATGCTTTTCCACGTCGAGGAAAATGAAGGCCACCCTGTCCGCGTACGTTTTCTTCACGCGGTTCACGATGCGGTCCTGCAGATCGCAGGGAATACAGTCGGACTTGAGATTCAGGAGTGTCACCTTCCCCCTGGCCGGGATTTCCTCCGCCAGTCCCTGCGCGGGCAGGCAAAGAAGAAGGGCCAGAACGGCCGGGATGAGGAAGGTCAGATATTTTTTCATAAGCTTATGCCTTCGTTATTTTCACGCGCGTGCTGCTGAAGTCGGGGATTCCGCCCACACAGTCCACAAGCGGGGTTCCACCCATCGAAACGTCGAGGCGGCCCAGTCTGTTGAAGCTGACGCCGGTGCCCATCTTCCTGTCGGCGCGCACGGGTCCGCCCATGACGGCGTGTCCGGCGTCCCTGATAGACAGGGAGGAAGCGCCCATCTGCCAGTGGCCGTAGTGGAAGGAGATGGCCACACACCCCGGGCGCACAAGTGTGGACGGTTCTGCCGCAGCCACAATGCCCAGGGCGCAGCTGCGCGAAGTGATGCGGATTTTGTCGCCCGCCCTGATGCCCAGTTTCCTGGCGTCCAGCGCGTTGATGACGGCCCTGTTCTCGGGGAAGATCTCGAGAGCCCAGGTATGGCAGGAAGTACGCGACTGGCAGTGCACGTTCATCTTGTAGGTCACGGCCGTGAAAGGCCATTCCCTGTCCTCATCGGTGACATCCCTGCCCGAGGCCTCACAGGCCGGGGCGAGCGTCAGGGTACCGCTGTTGCGTTTCCCTGTTATGGAGTTGCGCGAGCAGGCGAGCTTCTCGCTCCAGAGCAGAATTTTTTTGATGCCCTTCTTCTGCTCGTCCCCTGAAAAGACGCTGTCGTAGCTGTCCCTGAACACGCCTCCGCGGGTAAGCAGGGTGCAGACCTGGCGCCAGAGGGCCGGAGGCAGCATCCAGTTGTAGGCGAAGACGGGATAATTCGCCCGGACGAGATCCGTCTCAGAGGCCGGCGCTTCCTTCAGCTTACAATTGGCGGCGAGGTCCCCGAGAGCGCGCACATAGAAGTCTTCGGCACAGTGCAGGGGGTACATCTTTCCGTCGTTTCCCGGAATGGCGTCCTTTCCGAACCCCGGGAGTTTCAGATACTCGGCAAGGTCGATGAGGAAGGTCTCCATGGAGAAAGGCCTGCCGTCCGCCGTCTTCCCCGTGAGCGGCACGATGGCCGGGACACGCACCGTGGTGAATTTCAGGGCAGGCGCGTGCGGGGACATGAAGGAATACATGCCCTCCAGCCAGGAGAGGCTCGGCACGATGTAGTCAGCGTAGATATTGGACTCGTTGACGCACACATCAATGGAGACGTGCAGGGGCACTTTCTCCGTGTCTTTCAGGGCCGTGACGTAGCTCGTGCCGCCGGGGATGGAGTACACGGGGTTGAAAAAGAAGGTGAAGAGAACCTGGCAGGCGTACGGATAGCCCTGGGCAATACCGTTCATGGCTTCCACGCACAGGCCGCCGCGGGTCACCGGGAACCACGGACGCCTGGCCGGATAGCCCGTGCCGCCCTTTGCCTTCTTCTCTTTATATTCCGCGCTCTTTTCGTAGACATTCTTTTCCCTGGAGATGCGTACGCCGCCCGTCTTTCTTTTCCCTTCAAAGTCGGTGAGGCTGAACACGCCTTTCTTCCAGTCGCCGGCTGAACCGCTTCCTCTGAGGTAGCCGCCCTTCCGGTTAATGCTGCCCGTGAGCACGTTGAGCATGGCAACGGCCCAGGAGGCGTAGGTGCCGCCCACGTAATTGCCCGCGCCATGGTACTGGCACACGGCGGCTTTGTGGCCGTGCGAGGCGAATTCCCGGGCGACTCCGCGGATCACACCGGCGCCGATGCCGCAGCGTTTCGCGTAGTCCTCAAGAGACGTTTCCATGACAGCCTTCTTCATGAGGGTGAAGGCCGTGGCGCAGTGCACCGTGGTTCCGTCAGCGAGCTTCACCTCGCCCTCTGCCTCAAGAAGCGCGCTGTCTGCGCCGGCCGCTATGGCCGCAGAGCCCGGGGCAGTCATAACGCAGGGCCCGGCCCCTTCCTTCTTTTCATCGAGTCCTGCCTGCAGATCCGAGGCCGTGAGCTTCTTTCCGTCCTTCCCGCTCTTCCCGTCCGTCACCACGAGATGGCAGGAATCGGTAATGCCGCAGAGGCCCATGGCCTTCGCCCCGGCGTCATTAAAGCAGGAGAGAAAGTCTTTATCGAAGAGGTTCTCCTCAAGCATGACGCGGAGCATACCCATGGCCAGGGCGCCGTCCTGGCCGGGGATGACGGGCAGCCACTGATCCGCGTGGCAGGAGGCGTTCGTGGCCCTGGGGTCAACGACCACGAACTTCAGTTTGCCGGCCGCGTGACGTTCAGCCATAAGCGCGCCGTAGAAGTTGATGCCGGGCTGCAGGGCTTCGTACACATTGGCCCCGAAGACGAGCATGTACTCGCAGGACATGACGTCGGCCTTGAGCTCAACATCCTGGCCGTCAGTGAGCACAAAGTTCCCCATGCGGAAGCCGAGGCCGCAGATATCCGTGTGGCTGATGCGGTTGACAGAACCCACGGCGTCCTTCACGAAACGGTTGGAAAAATCCTGGTAGCCGGCCTGATCGCGGCCGCCGATGAAGATGAAGCCGTTGCGCCTGGACCCGAGCGAGGGATCGGCGGGATCAATGGGATCGTCGGAAAGCACGCTCCTGAGGCCTGGATATACGGTTGTGTCGCCGATGCCGGCGAAGAGTTTTCCGCCGTCAGCCACTTCGCGGATGAGCTGTTCCCACGGTATGGGCCCGAATCTGCCCGAACCGCGGGGCCCCGTCCTCTTAAGAGGCTGCAGGATGCGGATGGGGTTGTAACAGTCATGCATGGCTTCCTGTGCCTTGCCGCAGGCCGGCGAGGGCACGGAAAGGGATTCTTCTGCCGGAGTGTCATAGGCGAGGGGCCGGCCCGCCATGTTGTAGGGGTTGTAGGGATTGCCGGTCACGTGGTCGAGCCTGCCGTCCTTCACAAAACAGCGCACGCCGCAGCGCGCGTTGCAGCCGAGGCAGGTGCTGGCGACGCATCCGGCGGGCTTTTCCGGAGCCTTTTCCGCCTCAGCGGGAGCGGCCGCGGCTTTTCCGGAGCCCGCGAGGAGCGAGACAGAGGTCAGGGCCGCGCCGCCGAGAAAATGGCGGCGGTCCAGAGTAAAAGCGGATTTTTTCATGCTAACTTTTCTCCTCCGGCAAGCGGCACATACAGCGTTCTGAACGCCCCCTTTTCCCCTTTGCCGGGGTTCGTAAGCCCTGGCTTCTGCAGAGCGAGGGCGAAGGCGCCTTCGGGTTTGTCAGCGTCGCCGAAAAGCCTCGCCCCGGAGGCGCAGGCTTCCACACAGGCGGGAACGCTGTGCACCCCGTCCTGACAGTATTCGCATTTGAAGGCCTTCCGGGACGCCCTGTCGACGAAGATGGCGCCGTAAGGGCAGGCCTTTTCACAGGAACGGCATCCCGTGCATTTCGCCGCGTTCACGCGGACCACGCCGTCCCCGCCGTACGCGAGGGCTTTTGAAGGACAGGCCTTTATGCACGCCGCGGGATGGCACTGATTGCACAGGCGCGGGCGGAACACGGCCCTCGCCTTTTCCCTGTCCTCGCCGTGATCCACACGGGTACGGAAATGTCCGGGCACGTCCAGGGCAGCACGGCAGGCGAGCACGCAGGACTGACAGCCCGTGCAGCGGTTCAGATCAATGATCATGGTCAGACGGGGCGCGGAGCCGGCGGCGCGGGCTTCTCCTCCCGCAAGGAGGGCAGCGCCGCAGAGCGCGCCGCCCAGGAAGGCACGGCGCGTCACGCTGTTTTCTACACTCATTTTTCATTCCCCTCTCTGGGAAACCTGCCCGCGCCTGATTCCAGAAAGACGCGGGCAGGCGCGAAAATCTAATCAGCCCTGAAGCTGACCGCGAACTCGAAGTTCTTGGGATCAAAATAGTCGAGGGCTTTGCCGTCGACTTCGGCGTAGGGGTACATGAAATAGCCCACGGGCTCGGCTTTCATGCCGTTGAAGAGGGCGCCGTGTTCGCCGCGGTTGAGGGCGATGCGGAAAAGATCGTCGCCGTTCCAGAAAAACTCGGTGTATTTTTTGGTGGCCTGGTCCCCGAGTTCGAGCTTTTCGTTGAGCATGGCCTTGCGCACGTCAGCCGGATCAACCTGCACCCAGCCGGTGCCGGGCAGATAAAATTCGGCCCAGCAATGGAAATCACCCGTGATGGCGCCATCCTTGCCCTTGGTGCGCAGACCGAAGACGTCGCGGGCCGGGATGCCGGCGGCGCGGGCGACGGTGATAAAGACGGAGCTGATGTCAGCGCACTTGCCGCCGCCGTTGGCTTCCGTCAGGGTACGGATGGCCTGGCCGAGTCCGCAGCCCTTCACGCTGTTGTCGCGGTGGGTGTTGGCAATGGTCCAGTCATAGACAGCGCGGGCTCTGGCGAGCGTCCCCTTCTTTCCCTTCACGGCCTTTTCGGCGAGGGCCTTCACCTTCGGGTTGTCGCTCGGCAGGTAATCATTGGCCGCGAGATAGGGGAGCACGTCGACGGGCATCTTCGCGCCGCTGTCCTTAAGCGTGCCGCCCTTCTTATAGTGAGAGTCCACATGGAAGCTGAAGGTCAGCTTCGGCGTTCCGGAGATACTGCCCCAGGTGGCCATGAGATAATTGGAGCCGGTTTTGGGGTCATGGTACACGGCCTGATTGTCATAGTTGCCGGAAACCCGGACATCGGAGATATCCTGGTTCTGATCGGACATGGGATACGGCAGGTACACGTTGGCCGTTTTGGCGCCGTCGGGGGTCTTAAGGTTGATGTCGTAGGTGACGGTGCCGGCTTTTTTGGCCCCGTCAGCCAGAGCGGTGCCTGTGGTACCAAGCGTGAGGCCCAGGGCGAGGGCCAGAAGAAGAATCTTGCGCATACGCTTCTCCTTGAAGCAAGACGGTTAAGGGGGGTTATTCCCGTGAGAGGGGCGGAGCCCCCGTCTCCCGGGTCTGTCAGCGAACATACCGTCCTGATGAGAGAAGCGCTTCAGATATCAGATACCGGGAACGGACAGCGCGGACGCGCACTGCGCACGCATGCCGGACCGGTCAGAACAGCGCAGGGGAGCCTCCCCCACCAGGACACATGGTCAGGTGGGGCGGGAAAAACAGGAAATCCGGGCTGCGGGCCCTGCGCAGAATAAGGTCATGATGCTCCTGAAAGCGGAAAGCTTCCGTCCTGTCCTTTTTCATTCCCTCAGCCCGCTGTCAAGGCAGACAGGAAAAAAACGGCATCCATTGCAGCAATCATCACAGAAGAATCATAGCGGGAAAGCCCCCGGGATATCCCCTTGCGTCCTCATTGCTATGCTATTATTCAAAAGGTGAATTTCTGTATTCCGCGCGGAATCACGCCGCGGAGACATTCTCAGACCGACACCACCTTCTCCTGCAGAAGAGACAGCCCACCTCTGTCCCGCTCCCGCGGGGCAGGCATGTTTTCTGAGCAGGGGAAAGGACATGAACTGCAGGGAGAAACCCGATGAACAAAATTCTTGCGCTGCTCCTCCTGTCCATGATGCCCCTCTTCTGCGCGCAGGCAGCCTTCTCTGCCACCGCGAAATCACGCCCAGCTCCGGAAAGCGCCTGGCAGCTCGCGGCTGAAGCGTACGTCTACGCCCTGCCGCTGGTTCTTACGGACGCGACACGGCGCGTGTCCACCAACACGGACGGCACGAAGGCCGGACGGGCGCCGGCCAACCAGTTCAATCACGCCACGAAACTCGCTGACGCCTCCTTCAGGACCGTGGTGACGCCCAACGTGGACACTGTCTATTCCCAGGCCTGGCTCAATATCCTGCCGGAGCCCGTCATCTATGTCATGCCGAAGGCGGACCGCTTCTTCCGCATGCAGGTTCTGGACGCCTGGACCAACACGGCGGCCGTCCTTGACCGCGCAGGCGTCTACGCCTTCACGCTTCCGGGCTGGAAAGGGAAGCTTCCCAAAGGCGTGACACGCGTGAATGTGCCCACTGCCACGGTCTGGCTCCTCGGCCGCATCGTGCTCTCGGGACAGGACGATCTGCCAAACGTGAAAACCATTCAGCAGGGAATGAAGCTCATGCCTCTTTCAGCCTTCGTGAAGGGAGGAAGCTTTGTCCCGCACCGTGGCTCGTATTCAGCCGCGGATGAGTTCGTGCCCGTGGGAAAGGTGCTGTCCATGAGCCCGGCGGAATTCTTCAGTACGGCCAACGCCCTCATGAAGGTCAATCCGCCCGCAGCGGCCGACGCCCCGCTCATGAAGAAGCTTTCCGCCATCGGCGTGGGGCCGGGCCTCACGTTCAGCGCCGCCCTGCTCGGGGAAAATCCCTCAGCGCGCTGGAAAGCGATGCAGAAGGAGCTCAGGCCGCAGCTCACGGAGGCGAGCGGCCGCTTCAGCCGCAGGCTCGGGGGCTGGGTCTATTACGGCAGGCCCATCGGCGACTTCGGCACGGAATATCCCTACCGCGCCATCATCGCTCTGGCCGGGCTCGGCGCCAATACCGTGGACGTGGCCATCTACCCGAAGCGCGACACGGACGAGAACGGAGCGCCGCTGACAGGGGCAAAAACATATACCCTGCATTTTTCGTCCTTTCCTCCCGTGCTGAAAGAGGGATTCTGGTCCGTGACCGCTTACGGCAATGACGATTTTCTCATCGACAATCCCCTGAACCGCTACTGTATCAACGACCGCACAAAGCTCAGAAAGAATGACGACGGTTCCGTGGACATCGTGCTGTCGAAGGACGCTCCGTCGGACACCACGAACTGGCTTCCCGCGGCTAATGGCCCCTATCACCTCTTCATGAGGATTTATCTGCCAGACACAAAGGCTCTTGAAACCTGGAAAGCCCCTGTTATCCGGAGAATCAATTAAGGAGAAGACCCCACATGAAACACCTTCCCTCCATCCTTGGGGCGGCAGCCCTTCTTTTTGCCGGACTGGCTCCGGCCCCATCCGTCAGCGCCGATCAGACTCCCGGAAAAACGGCACCCGGAATGACCGCGGACGTCAAACCCGCCACCTCTTTCACGGCGAAGGCCAACGCCAGTGTGTACGGGGAGCTCGACTTCGGCAACAGACAGGAGCACGAGTTTGCCACGCGCGGCCTCATTGACGCGCCCGAAAAGCTGGAACTGAAGGACGAAAGCGGCAGGATCATCTGGAGTCAGGCCGCCTACGCCTTCCTCGATAAATTCAAAAAAGCCCCCGAAAGCGCCAACCCGAGCCTCTGGGAAAACACGGTCAACAACCACGCCTACGGCCTCTTCAAGGTCGTGGACGGCATCTACCAGGTGCGGGGCTACGACATGGCCAACCTCACCGTGGTCAGGGGCAGAACGGGATGGATCGTCTTCGACACGACCATGTGCGTCGAGTGCAGCAGGGCGGCCATGGAGCTCATTGAAAAGAACCTTGGAAAATTCCCCGTGAAGGCCGTCATCATTTCCCATCCCCACGTTGACCATTACGGAGGTATAGCCGGCGTCATGGACAAGGAGGACAGAGCCGACCCCTCCCAGCCCATCGAGCAGCAGCTCGCGGGTGGAAAGATACCGATCATCGTCCCGAAGGGCTTCACCGAACACGCTGTGAAGGAAAATGTCTACGCGGGCAAGGCCATGAGCCGCCGCGCCAACTACCAGTACGGCGTTCTCCTGACTCCCGGCCCGGAAGGCAGGCTCGCCCAGGGCATCGGCATGGGCCAGTCCACGGGAACCGTGTCCTTCATGGCACCCACCTTCGAAATCACAAAAACCGGAGAGAAAATCACCATCGACGGCGTGGAGCTGGAGTTCCAGCTTACGCCCGGCACCGAAGCTCCGGCGGAAATGAACACCTGGATTCCGAAGTACAGGGCCCTGTGGGTGGCGGAAAACTGCACGGCAACGCTCCACAACCTGTACACGCTGCGCGGCGCCGAAGTACGCGACGGCGCGGCCTGGGCCGGATACATTACTGAGGCCGTCACCCGCTACGGCAGAGAGGCCGAGGTCACCTTCCAGTCCCACAACTGGCCGCACTGGGGCAATAAACTGGTGAACGACTACCTGGTGAACACAGCCGCCGTGTACAAGTTCATCAACGATCAGACGCTCACCTACATCAACCAGGGGTACACGTCTGACGAGATTGCCAACATGATATCCCTGCCAAAAGCCCTTGCCGCAAACTGGTACACCCGCCCCTACTACGGCACCGTGTCCCACGACAGCAGGGCCGTTTATCAGAAATTCATGGGCTGGTACGACGGCAACCCCGTGCATCTCAATCCCCTCATGCCCACGGCCAGAGCCAAAAAGTGGGTGGAAGACCTCGGCAGCACGGATAAGGTGCTCGCAAAGGCCAGAAAGGACTTTGAAAATGGCGAGTACCGCTGGGTGGCCGAAATCACCAATACCCTCGTCTTCGCCGACCCGAAAAATACCGCGGCGCGCCTCCTGTGCGCCGACGCGCTGGAGCAGCTCGGCTACCAGTCCGAATCCGGTCCCTGGCGCAACGAGTATCTTTCCGCGGCCCTCGAACTGCGGAACGGGAACACCCATCCCGCGTCCCCGGCCAAAGGCGGCAATGACCAGCTCATGGAACAGACCGCGCCCATGATCTTCGATTACATGGCCATCGTCCTGAACAAGGAGGCGCTCCAGGACGCTGACTTCGTCATGAACGTGACGCTGCCCGACGTGAATGAAAAGCACATGCTCCGCGTGAAGAACGGCGTGCTGCTTGTCTTCAGGGATACGCTCTCCGACAGCCCGGACGTCTCCATCACCTGCCCGAAGAACGCCCTCTTCGGGATCCTCTCCAATGACAGGGATGCCGTGGCGAAAAATGTGAAGGTGGAAGGAAAGGCCGAACTCCTCGCCCTTCTTATGAAGAACATGATGGAGTTCCCCATCAGGGGATCCGTCCCCTTCAATATCGTGGAGCCATAGAATCCGTGGTATAAGAAAGGAAAAAACACGCGGGGGGCCGGACACGGCCTCCCCGGAGGAAACCATGGAAAAAACTGAAGATCGCCTGCGTCTCGTCGAAGGGGACATCACAGAACAGCACGTAGACGCCATCGTCAACGCGGCCAACAACGGGCTTCTCGGCGGAGGCGGCGTGGACGGCGCCATCCACGCTGCCGCAGGGCCGGAACTCCTCGCCGCGTGCCGGCCTCTTGGCGGCTGCCCAACAGGCGACGCCAAAACCACGCCGGGCTTCCGCCTGCCCGCAAAATTTGTCATTCACACCGTGGGACCGGTGTGGAAGGGCTGCACGCACGGCGAGCCGGAACTTCTCGCCTCCGCCTACCGCCGCTCCCTTGAGGAAGCCGTGCGCGTCGGCGCGAAGACCGTCGCCTTCCCGGCCATTTCCACGGGCGTCTACGGATACCCGAAGGAGCTGGCCGCCAGGGTAGCCGTGGACACCATCCGCGATTTCCTGGCCCGTCATGATGAAATACGGGAAGTAAGGCTCATGTGCTATTCCGGCGCCACGAAGAAGGCTCTCGAAGACGCCCTGGGAAGGTAGTTTTATCCATGGCAAGGGCCCCGGCGGGAATCCC
>OLPS01003387.1_pt1 | contig 12584 bp, 7 predicted proteins | sample 1673071 | NCBI WGS metagenome assembly OLPS01 (sample SAMEA3136752, study PRJEB25190) | human gut metagenome | reverse complement strand
TTCTGGAGGGAGAAAGTTTCCGCATGGGAACTTTCGGACGACTCGTGTTCTGCGAAGTCAGAACACACCTGCCGGCGGAACTGTAGTTCCGCGGCAAGTCACAGCACTTCTTCGATCATCGCGAGCAGCTGCTGCATGTCGAACGGCTTGGAGAGGTGGCCGTTCATGCCGGCCTTTGCGGCGTTCTGGCGGTCCTCGTCAAAGGCGTTCGCCGTTATGGCGACGATGGGCAGGGCCGCCTTTTCGGCGTCCGGCAGGGCGCGGATGGCGCGCGTGGCCTCGTAGCCGTTCATGACCGGCATCTGAATGTCCATCAGCACCAGATCATAGTACCCGGGCGCGCTTTCGCGCACCTTGTCCACCGCGAGCTTTCCGTTTTCCGCCGTGTCCACCGCGAACCCGGCTTCCTCGAGCATCGTCACCGCGATCTCGCGGTTGAGGGCGTTGTCCTCGACGACCAGCAGCCGTTTTCCGGCGAATTCCGCCGCATTTTCCGTCGACTCCTTTTGTTCCTCCATGCGGAACGGCTCGGCCAGCACGCGCCGCAGCTCGGACAGGAACAGGGGCTTTGCGCAGAAGGCGGTCACGCCCGCGTCCCGCGCCTCGACCTCGATGTCCGTCCAGTCGTAGGCGGTCAGGATGATGATGGGCGTGGCGTCACCGATCAGCCTGCGCACGCGGCGCACGACCTCGAGGCCGTTCATATCGGGTATCATCCAGTCGATGATGAACACGCGGAAGCCGTCGCCCTGATCGAGCGCGTCCTGCGCACGCACGACCGCCTCGCGTCCCGAGGTCGTCCAGTCCGTCCGCATCCCGATCGTGCGCAGCATCTTGCTGACGTTCAGGCAGGTGTCGGTGTCATCGTCCGCGACGAGCGCGCGCAGGCCCTCGAGCTGGGGGATGCGCGCGGGCGCAGCGGCACGCTCTCCGCTGACCGGAAAGCGCAGGGAGACCGTGAATTCCGAGCCTTTTCCCGGCTCGCTCTCGACCGAAATGCCGCCGTCCATCATGTCGATCAGATTTTTCGTGATCGCCATGCCGAGGCCGGTGCCCTGAATGCCGCTGACGGTCGAGGTCTCCTCGCGCGCGAACTGCTCGAAGATGTGCGCTTGGAACGCCGGACTCATGCCGATGCCGTTGTCGCGGATATGGAACTCATAGTCCGCGCTGCCCTTCGGCGCGGTCTGCTTCTGGACGATGCGCAGGGTGATCGTGCCGCCCGCCGGGGTGAATTTGATGGCGTTGGACATGATGTTGAGCATGATCTGGTTGAGGCGCATGGGGTCGGCGATGACGTCCTCGTCCTCCACGTCGACCATGTCGATGAAGAGCGAGATGCGCTTGGCGGAGATGCCCGACTGGATGATGTCGCGCAGGTCGTGCACGAGCTCGGGCAGGTGCACCGGGCGCGGCTCGAGCGAGACCTTGCCGCTCTCGATGCGGCTCATGTCGAGCACGTCGTTGATGAGCGAGAGCAGGTGCTGGCTCGCCGTCGCGGTCTTTTTCAGGTAGTCGAGCACCTGTTCGCGGTTGTCGATATGGGTGGCCGCGAGCGAGGTGAAGCCGATGATCGCGTTCATCGGCGTGCGGATGTCGTGCGACATGTTGAACAGGAATTCGCGCTTGGCGCGGTTGGCCGCCGTTTCCTGACGGACGGCGCGTTCAAGCTCGGCGTTTTTCTGCTCGAGTGAAAGCTGATATTCCTTTTCGAGCGACTGCTGCTGCCGCAGGAAGCTCTTTTCCGTGCCTCGGCGCACGAACAGGAGCAGCGTCAGGCCGCCCAGGCAGGCGAGGAACGCCACGATCATGTTGATCGGCGTGTTCGTGTAGAGCAGTCTGCCGGGGACATATATGTAGTAGTAGAAATCGCGCCCGTGGCTGTACATCCCGTAGTACCGGGTCAGACCCTTCCGCCCGGCATAGACCAGCGTTTCCGCCCTGCCGCTCGAACGGATGCGGCGGAGCTGCTCGTTTGCGGTGGTGTCCGTGCCGATGAGGGTCGGCTCGTCCGACGCGGTCACGCGGTTGCCGTCCGAGAGGATCACGACTCCCGTGGTCTCGGCGTCGTAGCCGTCGAGCAGATCCTGCACGGAGAGCACGGATTTCTGCGCGAACGCCGCCTTCGTGTGCCGCCAGGCGAGCACCGCGCCGCTGCCGTCCGCAAGGCTGTGCACGGTGGTGTCAGCGAACGAGCCGTCGGTCAGCTGCACGCGGCGGACATAGGTGCTCTGCGGATGGCCGACCACGGCGAGCACGCGCTCCGGCTCCAGATCGGTCTGAAGCTGGGCATAGCCGATGCCGTCCGTGCTGTATTCGCAGACCAGCCTGCCCTTCGCGTCCACGACCGAAACGCCGGTCAGCCACAGCCGCTCGGTGTACTGCCGCAGCGCGTCCTCGCCGCAGTCGAGCGTCAGGCCGTCCAGCTCCTGCATCGCGGTCGTGCCGCGCACGAGCGCCTTGGCCACGGCGGTCTCGTTGTACTGCACGTAGGCGGAGGACTGCTCCTTGACGAAGTCGATCAGCTCGTTCATGCGGTGCTCGCAGCTCTGCATATCGGAATAACGGGACAGCCCGAATACCATCCCGAGGAACAGCAGTCCGCCCGCAAGGCACAGGCAGGCGAAGGCTTTCCGCGAGCGCGGTTTGCGGTTTTTACTGTTCAAGCGCATCCACCTCCAGACTGTGCGCGGGGTCGTCGAGATACTTTCCGACGAGCTTTTCCATGCTGCCGTCCTCGCGCATCTGCTCAAAGACCTCGTTCAGCTGCGCCGCGAGGCCGCGCGTGTCATTTTTGGAAAAGGCCACGCCGATGCCGGTCACGAGCAGCGGCTCGTCGAGAATGCGGAAATTCGCGCCGTAGTCCTTCATGTACTGCCGGATGGCCTCCTCGTGCGCCGCGATCGCGTCCGTATAGCCGCAGTCGAGCATGGCGTACTGCACGCCGCGGTCCGCGAGGCTGATGATGTTCCGGAAGGCCGGGACGTCTGCGCCGCCGCGCAGGAAGATCGCCTCCGGCTTGCCGGTGGCCTGCACCGCGATGGTCTTTCCCTCAAGCTCGCTCAGCGTCTCGATGCCGCTCTGCGCGTCGACCGCCACGACCTGACGGCTCACCAGATACGGCCCCGCCCACTGATAGTCGTCTTCGCGGCCCTCCATGGAAAAGCAGTCCCAGATGCAGTCGATCTCTCCGCTGTCGACCAGCTCGGTCTTTTTCTCCCAGTCGATCGTGGTGAATTCCGCGCGGTAGCCCATGCGGCGGAACGCCTCCTCCGCGATCTCGACGTCCAGACCGGTGATGTCGCCGTTATTGTCCATGTAGACATAGGGCGGATAGGTGTCGCTGCCGACGGTGAGCGCCGGGAGCGCGCTGTCGGACGCCGCAGACGGGGCGCAGCCGGACAGCAGGAGCGCCGACAGCGCCGCAAAAAGCGCCGATGCGCGTCTCAGCCGTTTGAGTTTTATCATAGATCTTCGTGTCTCCTTCTGTCTCTCTCTCCCTGCGGCCGAAGATACCGCAGTTTATCATTCAATCATTCAGTATACACGATTTCGCCCGGCTGTACAATAAGATTGGTCGCTGATGCTGGAAGTTTTTCTTTATTCTGCATTGCTTTGGTAGTATAATAAAATAGTGAAAAACCGACAAGATCGGACAGAGGGAGGGACCGCGACCCGGCTGCGGTCGAACGACTATGAACCGACAGAAAATCCTGATCGTTGACGACTCGGAGATGAACCGAGAAATGCTCAAGGCCATCCTGGGCGAGGGATATAAATACGCAGAGGCAGTGGACGGCGCGCAGGCGCTCCGGATGCTCCAGCAGGATATGCACATCGATCTGGTGCTGCTCGACATCAATATGCCGAAGATGGACGGCTTTGCCGTGCTCGAGCACATGAACCAGTTCCGCTGGATCGACGAGATTCCGGTCATCATGATCTCCGCCGCCGACGACCGCGAGTCCATTAAGCGCTGCTACAGTCTCGGCGTTGCCGACTACATCCGCCGTCCGTTCGACTCGTACATCGTCCAGCGCCGCGTCCAAAACACGCTCAGGCTCTACGCCAACCAGAAGCGTCTGATGGGCATGGTCTCCGACCAGATCTACCGCAACCAGCGGGACAGCAATGTCATGATCGGCATTCTCAGCCACATCGTCGAGTTCCGCAACAGCGAGAGCGCCCAGCACGTGCTCCAGGTGCAGACCGTGACCGGGATGCTGCTGCGCAGGCTGGTCGAAAAGACCGACGTATACCATCTGACCGAGGAAAAGATCCGCCTCATCGTCACCGCCTCCGCCCTGCACGACATCGGCAAGATCAGCATTCCCGAGAACATCCTCAACAAGCCGGGCCGCCTGACGCCCGAGGAGTTCGACGTCATCCGCACCCATCCCGCCATCGGCGCGTCCATGCTCGAGGGACTGACGCCGTACCGCAAGGAGCCGCTGCTCAAGACCGCCATCGAGATCTGCCGCTGGCATCACGAGCGCTGGGACGGCCGCGGCTACCCGGACGGCCTGCTCGGCGAGCAGATCCCGATCTCGGCGCAGGTAGTCGCGCTGGCGGACGTATATGACGCGCTGACGAGCGACCGCTGCTACAAAAAGGCGTACAGCCACGACACCGCCATCACCATGATCCTCAACGGGGAGTGCGGCGCGTTCAACCCGATGCTGCTCGACTGCCTTCAGGAGATCAGCGCGAACCTCAGGCACGCGCTGCCGCTGCTCGCGGTCGAGCAGAGCATGAAGAAGGACGCGCAGCGCCTTTCCTCCGAGCTGCTGCAGAACAGCAATATGCCGCGCAGCGACCGCGCCCAGCGCGAGCTGGACTCCCTCCGGGAAAAGATGCTCTTCTTCGCGTCCTGCTGCGGCGGCGTGCAGTTCGAGTACGATACGATCTCCCGGTCGGTCCTCGTGGTCGACTGGAGCCGTCCGGGGCGTCAGAGCCGGACGATCATGGACGTGAACGACCCGGACAATATGCGCCCGCTGCGTCCGGCCGACGTCACGCGGCTCCGGCGCGCCCTCAAGGCCACGACGCCCGAGAACAACGAGCTTTCCATCAGCGTGCTCCTGCCGGTCGCGGGCGAGCAGCACTGGCACAGCATCCGGCTGCACACGCTATGGTCGCCGCTCTCGCCCGGCAGCTATATCGGCGTGATCGGCTGCATGACCGACACGCAGAAGGAGCAGAGCAGCCATGCGCCCCTCTGCTGCGCGGACAAGAGCACGGCGAACAGGCCGTTGATCGTCGAGGATATGCAGCACCTCGGCAGAGTCTTTGACGTCGTCCGTCTGGTCGACCCGTCGGCCAATGCCGTGCTCGAGCTGGACGCGGACGGCACGCTGCACCGCACGGGCGAGCGCTGCGCCGCGTTTTGGGACACCGACAGCAGCTGCGCCAACTGCATCTCCTCTCGCGCCTTCGCCGAGCACACCACGCTCAACAAGCTCGAATTTACCCGCAACGAGATGTATTTCGTCATCGCGAAATACGTTTCGGTCAACGGCACGCCCTGCGTGCTCGAAATGGTCTCGCGGCTGAGCGAGGGCCGCTGGATCGACGCGAACGGCTCGCGCTTCCTGCTCGACCGCACGCGCGGCGAGGATATGCAGCTGTTCCTCGACCCGCTGACGGGCGTCTATGCGCGCCGCTATTTCGAGACCTACCGCACCCACCTCGAGGGCATGGAGGGCGTAGCGCTCATCGACGTGAACAGCTTCAAGCACATCAACGATACCTGCGGCCACGCCGCCGGAGACGCGGCGCTGCGCGACATCGCGGCCGCGATACGCTCGTGCATCCGCAAGACCGACATCCTCATCCGCTACGGCGGGGACGAGTTCCTGCTCCTGTTCCCGCGCATGACCGAGGAGATCTTCCTCGAGAAGAAAAAGCAGATCCAGCAGGCCGTGCGCGGCGTCCGAATGTCCGAGTTCGCGGACATCCAGCTCTCGGTCAGCGTCGGCGGCGTCTGCGGCGTGCATCCGATCACCGAGGCCATCCGCAAGGCGGATTACCTGATGTATCTGGACAAGGCGGAGCAGCAGCCCTGATAAAAAGCGAAAACCCCTGCCGGGGAGACAGAAAGCCTGTCCCGGCAGGGGTTTTTTGTGCTCTTTTTGCGCGCTTTTAGTTTTTTTCGACCGAAATGACCGTGCCGTCGAACGGGTCGGCCTCGGAGACCGTGCCCTTGTAGGTGACAGTGACCGAATCGCCTTCCGCGACGTCGTCCAGACCCTCCGGCTTTGCCGAGGCGTCGAAGGTGAATTCATACGCCGCGCCTTTTTCGTCGGTCACGACGAACATGAAGTCCTTCTTCTCGTCGAGCGTACCCGAGAGCTTGCTCTCGGCCGAAGCGCTGTCCGAGGACGAGGCCGCGGCGCCGGTGTCCGTATTTTCAGCCGGCCCCTCGCCGCAGGCCGTGAGCGAAGCCGCCAGCAGCGCGGTGCACGCAAGCAGCAGGAATGTTTTTTTCATGATAAATGCCTTCTTTCCCGAAGAGACGACGGTATCTCTGTCTCTTCGTCAGACTTAGACGCAGCGCGTGCGGGAAAGTTCCGGAACGCGAAAGATTTTTTCCGGAACATTCACGCCTGATTTTCCGCCTGCATCTCTGCGCTCCCCGTGAGCAGCCGCAGCAGGTCATCCGGCGGCAGCGGACGGGAGAAATAGTAGCCCTGGATCATGTCCACGTTCCAGCTGCGCAGCAGCTCCATCTCCTCCTGCGTCTCCACGCCCTCCGCGACGATGCGGTAGCCGAGGCGGCAGAAGGCCGAGACGATGCTCTGGTAGAAGAGGGCGGCGTTTTTGTCCGTGCAGATGTGGAACAGGAGCGAGCGGTCGAGCTTGATGACCGAGAAGGGCAGCTGCATGACCGTGTTGAGGTTGGCGTAGCCCGAGCCGAAATCGTCCAGACACAGGCCGATGCCGGCCGCCTGAAGGCTCTCCGCCACGCGGGTCAGGCTCGCGGAATACTCGGTCGCGACGGTCTCGGTGATCTCGAACTGGAAGCAGGAGCAGGGGAGACCGTATTCCCCGAGGATGCGGACGAGGTGGCTGCCGCTCTCGCTGTGGATGAGGTCGAGCGGCGAGAGATTGATCTTGACGTTGGCGATGCTCGCGCGGAGCGCCGGGTTTTCGCGCAGAAAACGGCAGACGCGCCGCAGCTGGAGCTCGGTGATCTGAGTGATGAGGTGATTCTTTTCCGCGAGGCGGATGAAGATGTCCGGGGAGATCCAGCCAAGCTCGGGATGCCGCAGGCGGCTGAGCGCCTCGAGGGTCACGTAGCGCTGGCGGTGGAGCGAGTAGACCGGCTGATAGTAGACCTCGAACAGATCCTCCTCGATCGCGCGGTGCAGGAACTGCTCGACCTGCTTGTTGTAGTGGAAGCTGTCCATGGTCTTGCGGTCGTTCTGGATGACCTGCGTCTCGCCGCTCTGGGAGACGAGGGACTCGAGATATTCCGCGTAGTCGAGCACGAGACCGCTCGTGCCCAGCTTTTCCGCGTTCACCACGCCGCACAGGATGACCGGCGTGGGGGCGGACTGCGCGTCGTCCGGCTGCGTATGGAACAGCTCGCGCAGCCGCGTCAGGCAGGTCTCGTACTCGCGCAGCGAGAACGTCAGCAGCAGAAAGCGCCTGCCCGTGACGCGGAACACGTTCCTGCCCGCGATCTCCTGCATCCGCTCCGCCGCGCGGCGAAGGAATTCGTCGCCGCCCCGCATGCCCGCGATCTTGTTCATGTGGTCGAGCTGGTAGGCGTAGACCGTGATGATGTGAAAGGCCTTGTGCGCGTCGGTCAGCTCGTCCATCCGGCGCAGCAGGTACTGCTTGTCGTTCAGGCCGGTCAGGCTGTCCATGCACGCGCAGGGGTTGTTGATGGTCAGATACATGGCGAGGATGCTGAGCGAGAGGCCGAAGCCGGTCGTCAGCACCTCAGGGTTGACGGCCTGCGCGGCGATGCCGAGGGCGGCGAGCGCAAAGACCGCGAAGAGCGACGCGAGATTGCGGCGGCTGACCGACGCGCGGTGCACCGCGACAAAGACCGCCGCCCCCGCGATGTGCAGCAGGGCGCTGACGTACAGCAGCAGATACCACGGGCCGTGGCGGTAGCCGGTGCCGTCGAAATAGAACAGCATCTCGGTGAAGGGGTTGGTCAGGATGATACAGACCAGAGCGATGGTCGGGATGCCCATGCGCAGCACGGCCGAGGGCGCGATCACGCGGCTCGTGCACAGCGTACAGACGTAGTACAGCAGCAGGAGCGGCAGGAGCGCCTGAAACAGGTAGAACACCGTGTTCGAGAGCATCCGGCAGACATTGAAGCTGTACGGGGCGTACAGGATGAAGCCCGTGCTGACCAGCTCCGCGGCAACGTCCAGACTGACGACGCTCAGCAGACGGCGGAACATCCGGCTGTTCCGGTCGTCCATCTGCCGCTGGCGGGAATACTGCCATATGACGACCAGCAGCACCGCCATTCCGGCGATCAGATAATGTATGTTGGTTGTCATTCGGCGTCTCCTCCCAGTCTGGCTTCGTTTCTCTTCAAATGTGCGTCGGCCTCGGCCTTCCACGCGCTGATGCTGCGCGACTTTCCGTCCTCGTCGCACAGACGGCTGAAGCCGAAGGTCATGGTGATGCGCGCGCGCGGCGCGCAGGTCCGGTTGTAGCGTGCGACGACCGCGCGGAACTGCCGGTGCAGCTGTCCGGAGTCGATATGCGGCTCGGGGCGGATGAGGGCGAACTCGTTGCCGCCCGTGCGGAAGCACAAGACGCTCTCGCCCTCGTCCTCGCACTCGCGGCAGAAGTCAGAAACGCACCGCGCCGCCGCGATGACCGCTTCATCTCCCGCCTGAAGGCCGAAGCGGTCGTTGCGCTCGTTCAGGCCCTCGAGCCGGATATAGGTCAGCACCGCGTCGAGGCAGCCGGTCTCGCCGGTGCGGACGCGCTCCATGTATTCCTCGAACGCGCGGCGGTTCGGCAGGCCGGTCATGCGGTCCTCGCGCTGCATCTCATGGCTGATGCGGTGCTCCATGTGAAAGCGCATGTCCTCGGCCGCCTGGCTGATCAGGCCGTGCAGCAGCAGGATGATGAACAGCAGCACGCCGAACTGGTACACGGCGTCATACCAGTAGATATGGAGCAGCCAGTACAGCACGAGCGCGGCCACGCCGAACGCGCCCAGCGCGGCGAACGCCGCCATGCGCAGCCGGAGCTGCGGCGCGGGCTGAGCGCGGTACGAGCGGAAAAGCACGGTCAGCATCGCCGCCACGCCTGCGGTGAGGAGCAGGTGCGTCAGCGGCAGCATATCGATGAACGGCACGCCGAACAGCCGGTACGCCGCGCCCTGCGCGAGGGCGTTGACGCAGAGCAGCGCGATGAGCACGTCGGGAACGAGCCGCAGCCTGCCGCTGACCGTGTTGCGGACGAAATGCACCATCGGGATGGCCATGGTCATGAAGGCGTAGAAGGAAACGACGCTCCCGGCGGCGGTGTCGGCGCCGTAGAGCTGATACAGGCCGGAATCGGTCAGGCACCACAGGCTGCACAGCAGCAGAAAGACCGCCGTGTCGAGAAAGCGGCGCTCGCGGATGCCGTAGAAGCTCATGTAAAGGAAGATCAGCAGCGCGAGCACGGCGAGCACAAGCATGACGAGTATCATGCCGGCGGAGAACAGCGAGGACTGGATATGTCGGCCGGTGACGGCCGGCATCGAGCCGAGGACGGGCGCGTCGATACGGCACGTCCGTCCGGGAAGCTCGGTAAAGGTCAGGCTGAGCGTCTGCCCGCCGATGCCGTACGGCAGCTCGGTGTCCGCCCACAGGCGGCCCTTCATCTGCGCGTTCTTCGGGAAGGCGTTGTCCTCGTAGCGGTAGAGCAGGGTTTCGCCCGCCCGGATCTCGATGCCGTATTCCACGCCGCGCGCGCTCAGCACCTTTCCGCCGTCGCTGTCGGTCAGCGTGTCGTTATACAGGGTAATCGTCTGTCCCGGCCCGGTCTCCAGCGCGGCGGGGAGCGTGACTTCGCGCCGCACGCCGTCCGTCAGCTGGTACCAGCCGGTGCTGAGGGTAGAGAGCGCCCCGTCCGGCGCGCGCTGATGCAGTCCGGCGGCAAGAAATACCGCCATCACTGCGATCAGCAGCAGGACGAGCGTCTCCGCGGCGCAGCGCAGGGTCCTGTGTTTCATGACTCTCCCTCCGTCCGGTCGTTTTCGTGATGGCGCTGCTTGGTCGCGTACATCCGGCTGTCCGCCGCGATGCGCACCTGCGAAGCGCTGCCGTCCTCCGGATAGCAGGCGCAGCCGCAGCTGACGCCGACCGAAAGCTCCGTTCCGTCGAGGACGACAGGGGCGGAAAGCGTGGTCTGGATGCGCTCGCCCATGCGGGCGCGCTGACCTTCGTCCATGTCGGCGCTGACGATGAGCGCGAACTCATCGCCGCCGATGCGGAAGGCGTAGTCCCGGCTTCGGATGCAGCGCAGCAGCCGCGCCGCGATCTCCTTCAGCAGCCGGTCGCCCATCAGGTGGCCGTAGGTGTCGTTTATCGGCTTGAACCGGTCGAGATCGAGGTAATACAGCACGAACGGCAGCTTTTTCTCCTCGCAGATGTTCAGGACTCTGCTGAAATAGCGCTCGTTGAACAGGCCGGTCATGCTGTCCGTGTTCGCCATGTTCTCGAGCTCGATCTTCTGCCCGATGTCCTGCACGACCTGCATGACCTCATAGACCGTGCCGTCCGCGTGCCACTCGACCGGGATGACGGTCAGCACCATGTAGGCGTTCTCCGTGCGGCCGCAATACTCGATCTTGAGATTGTCGTCCGGCCGTCGCAGCACGCTGCGCAGGTATTCGGGCGTGATCAGGCGCGAGAGCTTGGCGTTTTCCGTTTCGGTCAGCGCGACATAGCGCCTGGAGATGGTCTCGACCATGTCCGAATACCGCCCGGAGGCCGGATAGAGCGGCTCATTGAGGCGCAGCTCGCGGTAGCGGTAGCGGTCGGTGTCCAGATTGATGATGGCATAGCGGTCGACGATGCGGCTCATGCTTTGCAGCAGGCGGTCGCTATGCATCTTTTCGCGCTCGAGGCTCAGCCGCTCCGCCTCCTCGCGCCGCAGGCGCAGCTGGCTCTCCATGCCCAGCGCCAGCACCACGATGATGACGGCGAAGATGCAGAGCGCGCCGAGCGCGATGATCGTAGACTGCTGCACGCTGTGCATCGGGCCGTCCACCTCGTCGGCGCGGATGATGCCGACGAGCGTCCAGTCCGGAAAAGCGGTCGGGATCGCGACCAGATAATTCCGCCCTCCCTGACAGATGAACTGCGCGCTCCCGCTCCTGCCGAGCTGGACGCAGTCCCTGATGTCGTCCATGGTGCCGTATATCCAATCGGCGTGCGCGTCGATGTCGTACAGATTGGTCAGACCCTTGCACAGCTCGGTCTGCGGCTCGAGCGCGAGCACGATGTCGCCGTTCGCGCGCACGATATAGCAGTCGCTCTTACCGCCGTACATGCTGCCGTCGACCAGATCGTCGACCACGTCCGTATCATAGCTGACCGCGAGACCGGTATAGGTCACGCCGTCCAGCGTTATGTTCCGGCTCAGCGGCATGGCGAACACGATCTTGGGCACGCCGTAGCTCGCCGTGTAGGTGGAGACGATCGGCCCGTCCTCGCTGTACAGCTCCTGAATCACGCCGCTGATGCTGTCGGCGCTTCCCTTGCGGCCGTCCGCCGTGAGGTACTGCGTGCTTTCGTTGACCAGATAGAAGTCGCTGTATCGCCACGACGCCTTGCTGCTCTGCATATCCGGCCAGATGCTGTCAGCGTCCGCGTCGCTGTCTGCGTTCTCCAACAGACCGTCCCACTGACTCAGTACGGTCCAGTTTCGCTGCACGAACAGCGCGAAGGTCTTGGAGATCTGCGAAAAGCTCTCGAGCAGATGATCCGAGCTTTCCTGATAGATTTTCATGCCGATGTAGCTGCTGTAAACGCCGATACTCGCTGCGAACACCATAGCAAGAAGCACGGTCAGCAGAGTGATGCTCGGTCGTTTTTTCATGCACATCCCTCCCTGATGATATTCTTCCATTTCCTTTCTGTACCATAATTATACTATTTTCCGAGCCAAAAGGAAAAGAAAGATTGAACCATATCGGTATTTATTTTCCCTTGCGCCGCCGGGAATAACGTTATAACGTCACAGCGTTTCGAAGTTATAACGTTTTAACGTTAAAACGTTTCGAAGTTACAGCGTTTTAACTTTCCTCTGCGGCAGGGATAAAAAATATCCTCTCCCGTTTTTCGCAGGAGAGGATATTGCGGTATATACAGAAAGCCGATGCGGTATCCCCGGAATAATTCATACAGAAAGGAAGAATATCATTGAATTAGGCTATAGATATTAGGGGGGTGTACTGCTTTCTGCGCCGGGTATGGCAAGTGGGTCCGGCGCGGGGAAAGGAGGGGATGGGTAATAGGTGGGATATAATATTTCATGCTTCGGGGAGGGGAATGCCGCGGGCTTTTTGTAACAGATTAGTCCTCCGCGAGCTTTTTGTAGCGCTCGTAGCG
>OLPS01003374.1_pt1 | contig 12633 bp, 11 predicted proteins | sample 1673071 | NCBI WGS metagenome assembly OLPS01 (sample SAMEA3136752, study PRJEB25190) | human gut metagenome | reverse complement strand
GGGTATCCGCCGGGCGCTTTTGGTGTATAGAGATATTCCGATATGCCAAAGCCTCTCCCTTTGGGAGCAACAACGACGACCGCCGCCAGCGGCGGAAACAGGGAGGAGCTGTTGGAGCCGCGGCCAGCAGGATGCGAGGCCCGCACCAAGGGCCGAAGCAGACGCTGGGAGCCGCAACCCGGGCAGTGGCACGCCGCAGGCGTGACGGAGAGGTTATTATGATGCAGCTTTCGCTGCCGCCTCCACCACATGGCTCACGAGCACGGAAGTCGTCACGGTGCCGACGCCGCCGGGGACGGGGGTGATGGCCTCCACCACCGGCTCTGCTTCGCCAAAGCGGACGTCACCGCAGAGCCTGCCTTCCTCGTTGACATGGATGCCCACATCCACGACGACCTGACCGGCCCGCAGATGTTCTGCACCGATAAAGCCCATCTTGCCCATGGCCACCACCACAACATCGGCCTCGCGGCAGACATCGGGCAGATTCTGGGTGCGGGAGTTGCAGAGGGTGACGGTGGCGTTTTCCCGATCCAGCATCATGGCTGCGGGCTTGCCCACCACGAGGCTGCGGCCCACGACGACGGCCCGCTTGCCGGAGAGGGGAATGTTGTAGAATTTCAGGATCTCAAGACAGGCCTGCGCCGTGCAGGGCGGGTAGCCGACGGCAGTGTTGGTGAAGACGCCGGCCAGCGAGCCGTCGGTGATGCCGTCAATGTCCTTTTCGGGCGAGAGCGCGGCGCGGATGGTCCTGTCATCAAACTGTTTGGGCAGGGGGCGGAAGAGCAGACAGCCGTGGATGGAGGCGTCTGCATTGATGCCGGCAATGACGCGCAGCAACTCTTCCTGCGAAGCGTCGGCGGGCAGAAGGAACTGCTTCACCTCGACGCCCACTTTTGCACAGCGGGCCATGACGCCTTTCTCGTAGGAGAGGTCATCGGGGCGTTCGCCCACCCGGACGACGGCCAGCGTGGGGACAACGCCCTTTTCCCGCAGTGCGGCGCAGCGGGCAGCATTTGCTTCGTTCATGGCGGCCACGACGGGCGCACCCTTCAAAATGGTAGACATATACGTTCCCTTTCTATGCATCAGGCCCGCAGGCGGCTTGCCACGGACTGGTAGACTTCGTCGGCCAGCGGCAGATATTCTGCCAGCATCCGGGCCGCTTTTTCGTCCAGCGCGGCGGCATGGGCGCGGTCCGTCATAAGCTTTGTGTTGATGGCGACATTCAGAGCCGACGCCTGAAGTGCGGCCTTGCAGAACAGCGCCGCACAGCCGGCGTCTGAGACAGCCAGCACGCTGCCCTTTTCGGCGTAATCGGCCGCAAGGCGGATGCCCTCACAGCAGGCGTCCATGATGTCCAGCGGCACGGCGCAGGCCCCATCCAGCGCCTCGGCCAGCACAGCGGCCTTGCGGGCCTGCTGTTCGGGCGTCTCTCTGGGCAGGCCGTAGGCCGCCGCCAGAGGCGTGAATGCGTCGGCGTCAGCCTGCACGAGGGCTTCCAGCCGTTTGCGCAGGGCTTCAGCACGGGCATTCAGCACCAGAATCTCTTCTTCCACAACGGCGTATTTCTTTTTGCCGGTGGTGAGATTTCCCACCATATTGCCCAGCGCCACGCCTGCCGCGCCCACGAGGGCCGCTGCGCCGCCGCCGCCCGGGGCGGGGGCTTTGCTGGCAAGCCGGCTCAGAAAGTCCTCACAGCTCAGTTGTGTCAAATCCAAAGTAAAGTCCTCCCTCTGTCACGAATCCGTCCAGTTTTTCGTCATAGGCGTCCACTGCCGCTTTATCCACCCGCTGGGCCTCAAAGGCCACGCCCAGTTTCACAGCCCGGGTGCAGCGGGGGAGGTAGCGGTCATAATAGCCTTTCCCCATCCCCACCCGGTGGCAGACTGCATCAAAAGCCGTGCAGGGGACCAGCACGAGGTCGAGCTTGTCCGGTGGCAAAATTGCAGACCGGCTCAAAATGGGCGTGCGGATGCCGTAAGTACCCACTTCCCAGCCGTCCGGCCCCGGCACGGCGGCTGTCAGCGAAAAGCTCTCGCCGCAGACGGGGTAGGCCAGCGTTTTGCCCTGCCGGGCCGCTTCCACAGCCAGCGCCGAGAGATCGGCTTCACCGCCGAAGGCCGCATAAAGCAGGATGTTTTCTGCCTTTTTGAAGCAGTCCAGAGCCATGATGCGGGCGCAGAGAGCGGCGTTGGAATGGGTGCGCTCGGTGTCCGACAACGCCCGGCGGGCCGCAATGCCCGCTTTGCGCTGTGCGGCTTTTTGCTCCGTGATGGTCATGGCAATGCGCTCCTTTCTGCACCCGGTGGGCAAATCTGCACAAAAACCGGGACGGATTTTTGTTATAATAATAAGCGCTGAGCGCAGAAAAAGCAAGGCTTTGGCAGGATGGGTGAAATATCTTCATTTAACCGAAAAGAAACGAATCAAACCGTATCGGTTTGTGCGAAATGCTGTTGAAGAAATCCACGATGTCTGGTATCATGGAAACAGACGGGCCGGAATGAGCGGACGCCCGCGCGAACTGATTTTTTGCATCAGAGAGAGGGGTAAATAGTATGTACAACGATATGATGGATACCATCGGCCTCGTGGAAAAGGCCGACCCGGAGCTGGCTGCGGCTATGAACCGTGAGCTGACCCGCCAGCGGGAAAATATCGAGCTCATCGCCAGCGAGAACATCGTCTCGCCCGCCGTCATGGCCGCCATGGGCAGCATCCTCACCAACAAGTACGCCGAGGGCCTGCCCGGCAAGCGCTACTACGGCGGCTGTGCCTATGTGGATGAGGTGGAGAACATCGCCATCCAGCGCGCCTGCAAGCTGTTCGGCGCAAAGTACGCCAACGTCCAGCCCCACTCCGGCGCACAGGCCAATCTGGCCGTCTACTTCGCCCTGCTCGATCTGGGCGATACCGTTATGGGCATGGACCTGTCTCAGGGCGGTCATCTGACCCACGGCTCTCCGGTGAATATGTCCGGCAAGAACTATCACTTCGTATCCTACGGCGTCGGCGAAGATGGCCGCATCGACTATGCTGAGCTGGAAAAGCAGGTCAAAAAGGTCCGTCCCAAGATGGTCGTGGCAGGCGCTTCGGCCTACCCCCGTGCCATCGACTTCGAAAAGCTGGCTGAGATCGCCCACGGCTACGGGGCCTTCCTGATGGTGGATATGGCCCACATCGCGGGCCTCGTGGCTGGCGGGATGCACCAGAGTCCGGTGCCTTATGCCGACGTCGTGACCACCACCACCCACAAGACCCTGCGCGGCCCCCGCGGCGGCCTCATCCTAACCAATAATGCCGTATTGGCCAAGCGCATCAACTCCGCCGTCTTCCCCGGCACCCAGGGCGGCCCGCTGGAGCACGTCATCGCGGCCAAGGCCGTCTGCTTTGGCGAGGCACTCAAGCCCGAGTTCAAGGACTACGCCCGCAAGATCGTGGAGAACGCACAGGCCATGGCCGCTGAACTGCAGGCTCGCGGTGTCAAGCTGGTGTCCGGCGGCACCGACAACCACCTGATGCTCCTCGACCTGCGGGACGAGGAATGCACCGGCAAGGAGCTGGAAGCCCGCCTCGACAGCGTCCACATCACCGCCAACAAGAACACCGTCCCCGGCGAGACCCGCAGCCCCTTCGTGACTTCCGGCGTCCGTCTGGGTACTCCGGCTGTCACCACCCGGGGCATGGGCGAAGCCGAGATGAAAGTCATTGCGGACTGCATCGCCGACTGCATCTGGCACTACGACGAGAAGAAAGACGACATCTCCGCCCGTGTGCTGGCCCTGACCAAGGCTTTCCCCCTGTACGAATAATGGATTTTTGACGTGTCTAAGCCTCTCCCTCTGGAAGAGGTGTCACCGAAGGTGACGGAGAGGGCAAGCTCGGCTCCAAAGAATATCTGCACAGCGATAAGCATTAGCTTTTGTAAGAGTGATGCTATCGCTGTGTTTTTTATTTCTCTGCAGCGTCCCTGCCCTCTCAGGCGCTGCGCGCCAGCTCTCCCAAGGGGAGAGCCTGAAAAGGAAATCATTTCCTCAGCCGCAGGGTCTGACATGCTTTGCCTTTCGTATCTGGTAGGATGGAATAGAGGACAGGCCCCGAGGGCGCTGACTCTGAACGAGGGAAAAAACTTCTCACCAGCGGAAAGGAAAGGATACTATGAGTAATTATCAGATGCAGATGCCTGCCCAGTATACATCCATCGGGGACGACGAAATGGTGCTGCTCTGCGGCGGCGAGACCACGGCATGGCAGACGTTCCAGGACATTGGCCGTGTGCTGAACTATGTGGCGCGCATTTTCTCGGCGGGCAGCTCCATCGTCAACAATGTGGTCACCATCGTCAATTATTTCAATAAGCTCGAAGACCTGCTCCCGGTCATCGGGGAAGTGTGAGGCGCGGACGCGATAAAAGAAAAGGGGCTGTTGCAGTGCAACAGCCCCTTTGTGTGTTATAGCTTATAGCAGTTTGCGTTTTTAATGCACAAGCAACATCCGCAAACTGCATATCGCAAATATGCCGTTTCGATAGGCACTATTTTTGAAAATTGCGATAGTAGTGCAGCTTGTCAGCGGTCAGTGCCTCGAGCACGGGCAGCATGGCAGCAGCCTCAGCCTTTGCGGCGGGCAGGTCCATGTCGCGGTAGTTGCCGCACTCCACCTCGCTTGCGCCGGGGACATCGCCCTCAAACGCAGCCATGAAGCGGAAGGACTCCACCGTCAGGCTCAGCGCCTCGGCGGGGGTCAGGCCCCGGGTCAGCAGGTAAAAGCCGGTGCGGCAGCCCATGGGGCCGACGTAAATGACGCCGTCCTTATACTCGCTGTTGCGGGCGTAGGTGGCGAAGAGGTGCTCCAGCGTGTGGGCCGAACCGGTGGAGAGATAATCGCCGTGGTTCGGCTTCTTCATCCGGATGTCCCAGGTCAGAACATCGCCGTCCTGACGGCTCAGGTACATGCCGCGGTCGAGCTTGGTGTGGTCTACGCAGAAACTTGCAATGCGCTCCATGCTGTGCCTCCCGAAATCAGGCCTGCAGGCGCTGGACGCTGCCGTGTGCGCAGTCCACAGCGACCATCAGACCGTCGCGGATGTGGGCGGTAGCGCCGACGGCGCCCACGATGGTGGGCTTGAGCAGGGCCTTGCCGGCGATGGCGGCGTGGCTGTTCAGGCCGGCTTCCTCGACCACCAGAGCGGCAGCGTCACGGACGTAGCTCAGCATCTCGTTGGAGGTGGAGGGGACGACCAGGACCATGCCAGGCTTGAACTTTGCGCGGATCTCCTCGATGGTGCGGCAGACGCAGGCCTTGCCGGTGGCGTTGGCCAGAGCAGCGCCCTCGGGGCCGACGCCGACGCCGGTAGCCAGGCAGTTGCCGATCATGTGGATCTTGATCATGTTTGTGGTGCCGGAGACGCCCACGGGGACGCCTGCGGTCACGACAGCCAGCTCACCGTCGTGCAGGTAGCCGTGCTCTTTGGCCAGAGTGGTGGACTTCTCGATGAGCTCATCGGTGCTGGTGGCGAGGTCCATCATGAGCGGGGTGATGCCCCAGGAGATGGACAGCTGGCGCTGGACCTGCTCGTCCATGACGCAGGCGATGATGGGCTGAGAGGGGCGGTACTTGCTCAGCAGGCGGGCAGTGTTGCCGGACTCGGACACGGTGACGATGGCAGAAGCGTTGACGTCCTTTGCGGTCAGGCAGGCAGCGTGTGCGGTAGCGTCGCTGACGCTGATCTGGCCGGTGGTATCGGTCAGGCGGTTGTCGCGGTAGTGGACCTCGTTCTCGGTGCGCTCTGCAATGGCGGACATGGTCTTGAGGGCCTCAACAGGGTATGCGCCCGCAGCGGTCTCGCCGGAGAGCATGATAGCGGAAGTGCCGTCGTAGATGGCGTTTGCCACGTCGGAGATCTCGGCGCGGGTGGGGCGGGGGTTGACCATCATGCTGTCCAGCATTTGGGTAGCAGTGACGATGGGCTTGCCGAAGGAGAAGGAGCGGTCGATGACGCTCTTCTGGATACCGGGCAGCTCGGTGAAGTCGATCTCGACGCCCAGGTCGCCGCGGGCGACCATGACGGCGTCGGCAGCGGACAGGATGCTGTCGATGTTATTGACGCCCTCGCGGTTCTCGATCTTGGCGATGATGCGGATGTTGGAGTCGTACTCGTTCAGCAGGTTGCGGATGTCGTAGACGTCCTGTGCGGTGCGCACGAAGGAAGCAGCGATGAAGTCGAAGCCCTGCTGGACACCGAAGATGATGTCATCGCGGTCGCGCTGGCTCAGGTAGGGCATGGACAGGTGGACGCCGGGGACATTGACGCCCTTCTTGGTCTTGATCTTGCCGCTGTTGAGCACTTCGCAGACGATGTCGGTGTCCGTGACGCTCTTGATGGCCAGCTTGATGAGGCCGTCGTCCAGCATGATGGTGCCGCCCTCGTGGACGTCCTGGGGCAGGTCCTTGTAGGTGATGGAGCAGATCTCCTTGGTGCCCTCCACCTCGCGGGTGGTCAGGGTGAAGGTCTGGCCGGCTTCCAGCATCTCAACGCCGTTCTTGAACTCCTTCAGGCGGATCTCGGGGCCTTTGGTGTCCAGCAGAGCAGCAACAGGCTTGTTCAGCTCAGCACGGATAGCCTTCAGCATGTCCAGACGGCCCTTATGCTCCTCGTAGGAGCCATGGGAAAAGTTGAAGCGAGCCACGTTCATGCCGTTGGCGACCAGCTCGCGCAGGACGCCGTCCTTATCGGTAGAAGGGCCAAGGGTGCAGATGATCTTCGTTTTTCTCATAAATATACCTCTAACAGTCTCTTTTTTCCTCTATGATGGGCGCACAGGTGCTAAATATGCCCTGCGGCCGCTGGCCGGACATCGGCCCGGTCAGGTGTGTTTGAAAACCCTACCATTCTATATTATAACCGCTTGTGTACAAGAGAGCAAGAAAAAATTCGGCAAAGAAAACCTTAAATTTTCGTGATAGATGCCGGAGCGATAAAACGCTTGCGAAAAGTGCGTTCATCGCCTATAATAGGGCTAAGCAAAAGTCTCACTTCTGCCCCGAAGGGACGAAGGCGAGCGCAAAATGATAGAAACGGAGTGAAAGCGTAATGGAAAAGCGCGTTTTTCTGATCGTTCTGGACAGCTTCGGCATCGGCGCAGAGCCGGATGCCGCCGCCTTTGGCGATGAGGGGACCAACACCCTCGGCGCCATCGCCAAGCACCCCAACTTCAACTGCCCCAACCTGAAAAAACTCGGACTGTTCAACATCGACGGTGTGACTGTCGGCGAGAAGGATGCCGCCCCCATCGGCTCCTTCGCCCGCCTGCAGGAGCAGAGCATGGGCAAGGATACCACCATCGGCCACTGGGAGATCGCCGGTGTCGTCAGCCCCAAGCCGCTGCCCACCTTCCCGGACGGCTTCCCGGACAGCCTCATCCACGAGTTCGAGGAAAAGACCGGCCACAAAGTCCTCTGCAACAAGCCCTACTCCGGCACACAGGTGCTGAAGGACTACGGCGAGCAGGCCATGAAGGAGGATGCCCTCATCGTCTACACCAGCGCCGACAGCGTGTTTCAGGTCGCCGCCAACGAGGAGCTTGTGCCGGTGCATGAGCTGTACCGTTACTGCGAGATCGCCCGCGAGATGCTGAAGGGCGAGTACGGCGTGGGCCGCGTCATCGCCCGCCCCTTCCTCGGCCGCACCGCCGACACCTTCTACCGCACCACCAACCGCCACGACCTGAGCCTCAAGCCGCCCCGCAAGACCATGCTTGATCTGCTCAAGGACGCAGGCAGGGACGTCATCGCCGTGGGCAAAATTTTCGACATCTTCGACGGCGAGGGCGTGACGGAAAAGATCAAGACCACCGGCAACACCAACGGCATCGCCTTCACCAAGGCTTTGCAGACCCGCGACTTCGAGGGTCTGGCCTTCGTGAACCTCGTCGATTTCGATATGCTCTACGGCCACCGCCGCGACGTGGCAGGCTACGCCGCCGCCGCCACCGAGTTCGACAAGTTCGTTGCCGACTTCATCCCCGGGATGCGGGAGGGCGACATCCTGATGGTCACGGCCGACCACGGCTGTGACCCCTCCTACACCAAGACCACCGACCATACCCGCGAGTATGTGCCTTACCTCATCTGCGGCAAGGGCGTCAAACCGGGCGTTGACCTCGGCACCAGGCTCTGCTTCGGAACCATCGCACAGACCATCTGCGACTATCTGGGTGTGGATGCTTCCACGCTGGACGGCCAGAGCGTGCTGAGCGACATTTTAGCTTAAACAGGTAAAAGAAAAAGGACTGCGTGAGCAGTCCTTTTTCTTTTGCAATTCTATTTACGCTGCATCATTTTCAGCGCTGGAAGCGTCGCCGCTGCCGGAGCCGAACAGGGCGTCCAGCACGGTGGAAGCGGCCTGATGCAGGGAGGAAGCCGCCTGCTCCACCTGCTCCTGGGTCGGCATACTGAAGGACGGAGACTCAGTAGAGTCTGCCGGGGCTTCTTCGCTGCCGTCTGCAGGAACCTCGGTGGAAGCGCTGGGCTCACCGGAGGCGTCGCCCTCGGCGGGCTGGCTGTCAGCGGGGGCCTCTTCCGCCGGGACTTCGCTCTCGGCGGGCTCTTCTGCGATCACGCTGTCGGGAGATTCCTCCGGGATGGATGCACCGGCGTTGGGGTCGGCGGTCGGCGTGAAGACATCGGTCTTCTCGGGGGTCTGGCTGGTGCTGGTGAGCTTGTCCTCGCCGCCCAGAACCGCTGCGATGAGGGCCTTGGCTTCGTTGACCGAGTTCTCATCCGGCTTCATGACGTAGAGGCTCTGGCCCTTGGCGGAGTAGCACTTGGTGCTCTTCGCGCCCGAGCCGGTGACGGTGTAGCTCTGGATGTCCCAGTTGGCAAGGTCGCCCAGCTGCATCCGGACCAGCGCAGAGATCTGTTCCTGCGAGAGGCTGGTGACGAAGCAATCGGCGGCGGCGTCCATCAGCTTGGAGAAGCCCATGAGCAGGGCGGGAGACTTGAGCTTGTTGACCATCGCGTCGATGACTTTCATCTGGTTGATGCCGCGCTGGATGTCGCCGGTCTTGAAGGCGTGGCGCTCACGGGCAAAAGCCAGAGCGGACTTGCCGTCCAGATGGTTCCAGCCCTCGGCGAAGGTGGTGGGGTCGTAGTAGCCGGGGCTGCCCACCGAGGTGAAGGCCTGGTCGGAGTAGACGTCCACGCCGCCGATGGCGTCGATGATGTTGATGAAGCCCGCAAAGTTGATGCGGAGGTAGTGCTCCACATTCACGCCGTAGAGGTTGCCCAGCGTGGCCATGCTGGTCTCGACGCCGTAGAGGCCGGCGTGGGTCAGTTTGTCCTTGCTGTCGGTGCCTGCGAGGTCAACATAGTAGTCGCGCGGGGTGTTGATGAGGGCCGCCTGCTTGGTGGTGGGGTTGACCACAGCAAGGATGTTCACGTCGCTGCGGGCCTTTTCGGTCAGCTCGCCGCGGTTGTCTACACCGCTGAGGTAGACGACGAACGGCTCTTTCGTGATCTTATTCGCCTCTGCGCCGGTGAGCAGGCCGGAAGTCATGCTGTCCAGTGCGGTCAGACCCTGCTGCGCCCAGACACAGCCCACGGCCAGCGCGGCGCAGAGCAGGACGGACAGCACCCGGGCCACGACGGCACCGCTGCGGGAGGCGAGGCACTTGCGCACCAGCAGCCAGAGCAGCACCAGAAGCGCGGTGATGATAACGAGGTAGAGCACCGGCAGCATCTGGGTGCGCCAGAGCTGCACCAGCGCGGCAAGGCTCAGGATGGCCTGCAGTACCAGCAAGACCATTCCTCCTTTCGGAAGTTTGTCGTCAGCGAGGGCGGGCTCGCTGGGGTGCAGCGGCTCCCACTGTCTGCGGGGCGGCACCGGAGGTTTCGGCGGCTCAGACGGAGGCGTCGGTGTCGGTTTCGGCGGTGCTTTGGGGCGGGGAGGTTCCGGCGAGAAGAAATCGGCGCTGTCTACCTCCACTTCGTCGGGCTCGCTGCGCTTGATGCCCCGGTGGATGTGCCGGGGGCCTTCGTCGTTATTCTGGGGATGGGTATGCTTGTTTTCGTCAAACATAGGCGTTCACTCCTTTGGATGTGTATGCCATCATGTGGTGGGGATGATGCTCAGCACAGCCCGGGCGGGCAGGCAGGTGGCCGTCTGGTCTTCCTCGCTGAGCCAGCCGAAGGACTCGCAGATGTGGTCAGGGCAGGGCGAATCTACAAAGCGGGCCGCGCCGTCCTGGATCTTGATGTGGACGGTGAGATAGCCGGTGTCCACATCGTAATCGGCGTCTTTTTCGAGGGGAAAGGTCAGCCTGGTGTTACTGTCGCCGTAGATGAGCTCTGCGCAGAGAGGCGCACCGGTCTGGTTTGCTTTCCGCACCAGCAGCAGCACGGCGGCTGCGGCCAGAATGACGGCAGCAAAGACCAGATTTATCAGCAGTTTTTTGTGTCGTTTCATAAAAAATTATCCTTTGAGCGGGATCTGTTCCAGCTCGGCCAGCCAGAGCGCGGCGGCTGCGTCGCTGGGCATCCGCCAGTCGCCCCGGGGCGAGAGGGTGACGCTGCCCACCTTGGGGCCGTCGGGCAGGCAGCTGCGTTTGAACTGTTGGGTGAAGAACCGCCAGTAGAAGTTGCGCAGCCACTTGTAGAGCACTTCGTCCGGGTACTCGGCCCGGCCTGCGAAGGCCGCTTTCGCCAGCCGGAATATTTTCGACGGGCCGAAGCCGAAGCGGAGAACATAATAAAGGTAGAAGTCGTGCAGCTCATAGGGACCCACGAGGTCTTCCGTCTTCTGAGAGATCTCGCCGTCCTTGGCAGGCAGCAGCTCCGGGGAGACGGGGGTGTCGAGGATGTCCAACAGCACCCGGCGCAGCTCGGCGGAGGCGGCAATGTCGGCCTCATACTGGACGAGGTGGCGCACCAGCGTCTTGGGGACACCGGCGTTGACGCCGTACATGCTCATGTGGTCGCCGTTGTAGGTGGCCCAGCCCAGCGCCAGCTCGGAGAGGTCGCCGGTGCCGACAACGAGGCCGCCGGTGCGGTTGGCAGTGTCCATCAGCTCCAGGGTGCGCACACGAGCCTGTCCGTTCTCGAAGGTGACGTCCAGCACGCTCTCGTCCTGGCCGATGTCCTTGAAGTGGCTGTGGACGGTGTTGGCGATGTCGATCTCGGTAAAGCTGACGGCCAGCTCGTCGCATAAGATCTCTGCATTGCTGCGGGTGCGGTGGGTGGTGCCGAAGCAGGGCATGGTCACGGCCAGCACATCGCTGGTGGGGCGGCCCAGCTGTTTCATGGCGCGGACGGCTACCAGCAGAGCGAGGCAGCTGTCCAGACCGCCCGAGATGCCGATGACCGCCGTCTTGGCGTGGGCATGCTCGAGGCGCTTGGCGAGGCCGTCGGCCTGCATTTTCAAGATCAGCTCACAGCGCTCGGCCCGGCGGCGCTCGTCGTGGGGGATGAAAGGCGTGGGGTCTACCCAGCGGGAGAGCTTCGTCTCGATGAGGGCAAGGTCGAAATCGACGGTCAGATACCCCTCAGCGCTGGGCTCGAAGCTGGTGTTGCGCGCCCGCTCCGACTCCATCCGCTGGCAGTCCAGCTCCGTCTCAGCCCAGCCGCCCTCGAAGGGAGATGTCTCGGCGATGAGGGCGCCGTTCTCGGCGATGAGGTCGTGGCCGGCGAAGACCATGTCCTGGGTGCTCTCGCCGTGGCCGGCAGAAGCGTACAGGTAGCCGCAGAGCAGGCGGGCGGACTGGTTCGACACCAGCGCCCGGCGGTACTCGGCCTTGCCGACCGTCTCATCGCTGGCCGAAAGGTTCGCAATGACGGTGGCACCGGCCAGCGTGTGGAAGGTGGAGGGGGGCAGAGCGCTCCACAGGTCTTCGCAGATCTCCACGCCCAGAACGAAGCTGGGCATCTGGCGGCAGCGGAAGAGCAGGGACGTACCGAAAGGCACTTCCTGCCCGCAGACCGTCACATTTTCCACCTCAGTGCTGCCCGGGGTGAACTGGCGCTTTTCGTAGAACTCGCCGTAGTTGGGCAGGTAGGTCTTGGGGACAAGGCCCAGCAGACGCCCGCCGCAGAGGACGGCGGCGCAGTTGTACAGCTTGCCCCGCACCAGCAGCGGCAGGCCCACGAGGGCCACGACATCCAGCTCCCGGCTGGCGTCCAGCACGGTCTGCAGGGCGTCCAGCGCGCCCTGCTGCAACGTGCGCTGCAAGAATAGATCGCCGCAGGTGTAGCCGGTGAGGCAGAACTCGGGGAACACCGCCAGCCTGACGCCGCGGGCGGCAGCGTCCTGTAACTGAGATACGATTTGGGAAGCGTTATAGTTGCAGTCGGCCACCCGCAGTGAGGGCGAGAGGGCAGCTGCTTTCAAAAAACCATCTTTCATCGGAGGATTTCACATCCTGTCTGTTGAATTAAGGCCCCGGCGAAGACGTGCTCTGCGGGGTTTTGTTCAGTATACCACAAACCGGCCCAAACGAAAAGTGACAGTGTGGTTAAAGAAACGAAAAACGCTGCCTGCATACCGCAGACAGCGCTGAAAACAAAAGATGGAAAACGAGATAGACCGTAAGCCGGGTTCTGTATTAAACGACGATCTGTCTAGACCTGCCATTGCTG
>OLPS01003363.1_pt1 | contig 12669 bp, 9 predicted proteins | sample 1673071 | NCBI WGS metagenome assembly OLPS01 (sample SAMEA3136752, study PRJEB25190) | human gut metagenome | reverse complement strand
CCGGAGAACTCCGGGCTCCCGTTGAATGATTAGTAGGATCATATAAACCGCAACAAATCGCGCCGGGCAGGAAGTCTTGCCTGGGAATCTGTCTGTGCAGGGGAATTACTCGATCTCGAACTGGTCGCTCAGGCGCTGCTCAAACAGCTTGCTGACTTCCATCAGAGTCTCGTCATCCTCCACAACGTCCAGATATTCACCCTCGCTGTCCTCGCCCACGCTCAGGATGACCAGCTGTGCGTCCTCGTTGACATCCTCTTCATCCTCTGCGTATTCGACAACTGCAAGGTAATGCACGCCCTTATGGTCCAGTGCATCGATCACTTCAAACGTGACCTCATTGCCGTCCTCATCCTCAAGAGTCATCAGATCGGGCTGATATTCCTCTTCGGTGTTCGGGTTCTTGATCTCTTCTGCCATAAGATACGTTCTCCTGTCTATCCAAACCCAATCAAAGGGATGGTACTCAAATAAAATTACGCACACAGCCCGGGATCTGCTGCGTTCCCGCCGTCCCTTGCTGTGCTTATAGTGTAGCGTTTTTTTGCCTGCTCGTCAAGATGTTTTTCGCACAGAAAATGCACGACAAATTTTCACGCATTTCCCTCTCGCTTCCTGGGCAGAAATATGCTATACTGAATTCTGCGTATCTCCCGCGTGCGGGGGAACTGCTATCAGAATATGAACGGAGGGATCTGTTTATGAATAAGACCCGTGTCCGGCTGGCGGCGCTGCTGCTGGCCGTGAGTTTTGCACTGTCCGGCTGCAGCCTTGTGAAAAACATCGGCGGCAGCAGCGGAGCCGGAACAAAGACCATCACCCGCCCGGCGGTGGAATCGGCCGAGCTGCAGTTCACCCACCCGGCGGCTGGGGAACCCGTGGCGGTGTTCGATACCACGGCGGGTGTGTTCCGGGCGGTGCTCTTCCCGGAGCAGGCCCCGCAGGCCTACGATAACTTTGTGGGTCTGGTGCAGGCGGGCTACTATAACGGCCTGACCGTGACCCGTGTGGAGCAGGACTTTGTGGTGGAAGCCGGTCAGGGTGCTGACGGCAAGGGCACCACCATCTGGAACGGCAGCCGCTATCCGGCTGAGGCCACCGACAAGCTCCACCATTATTCCGGTGCCCTCTGCATGGCGGCGGACTCCTCCGGCAAGTGCGCCAGCGTCTTTTATATCATGTCCACTCTGCCCGGCGGGGATTCCGTCACCCAGGAACTCACCGACCAGATGAACAGTGCAGGCTACCGCGCTGAGGTCGTCTCGGCCTACCAGACCGCCGGCGGCGCACCCTACCTCGACTACACCGATACCGTGCTGGGCCAGGTGTACGAGGGGATGGACGTGGTGGACACCATCGCTCAGACCGCCGTGGATGAGAACCAGAAGCCCACGGAAACGATCACCATCAACAGCGTCAGCATTGAGACATATCAGGCGCAGTAACAACTGAAAATGACAAAACCGGCTTTCCCGTGGCAGCAGGAAAGCCGGTTTTGTGCTGAATGGAGAGAATGGGGGATATATCGGTCAGCGGGAAAGGCCGCTGACCCCACTGGCAATGACACCGCCGCCGGTAATCACACAGACAGGTTTCATGGTGCACCTCCTCAGTGGATCTTGCCGGTGGCCTTGAGCCAGGCGGCGGTGTCGTGGAGTGTTTCGGCGTAGGGACGGGGTGCAAAGCCCAGCTCGTTCCGTGCCTTGGAGCAATCAAAGCGGTTGTTCCGTTCCAGATTGTAGACGGCGAACTCCGTCAGAACCGGCTTTGTGCCCTTTTTTGCGGCCGATTTTTCCATCTGCTTTGCGGCAAGGTGGGCGAAGGAAAGGGGAAGGTAGAACTTGCAGCCCTTGCAGCCGGTATCCTCTTTAAGCATCCGGCACATTTCCTTCAGGGTGACCTCATCGTTGCTCAGGATGTAGCACTCGCCCTTCCGGCCTTTGTCGGCGGCGGCGATGGTGCCCGCTGCCAGATCCCGGACATCCACCATGTTGAAGCTGCCCGCCATGCCGATGGGCATTTCACCGTTCAGGATCTGGGTCAGGGTGCGGGTGGTCTGGCCGATGGCCGGGTCGTTGGGGCCGATGATGCCGCTGGGGTGGACAACGCAGGCGTTCAGGCCCGCGTGGGCGGCATCCAGTACCTTTTGGGTGGCCATGGCCTTGCTGCGGCTGTACCAGCCTACCACCTTTTCCTCTTCATAGGGGACGAACTGGTTCACTTCCCGGATGGGCTGCCCGGCGGGCAGCTCAGGAATAGCACCGGTGGAGGAAACGTACACGAACTTCCTGCATTCCGGGTGGTGCTTGGCGGCGGCAAGCATATTCTCGGTGCCGCCCACATTGACGGCGATCAGCTTCTCGCTGTAACCCGGGTCGATGGTGACCATGCTGGCACAGTGGATGCAGACGCTCTGGCTGCCCTCGGGGATGTTGAAGAAGGCTTCGCAATCCTCGGCGCTACACAGATCGCCCTCAAAAACCTCGACCTCAGCGGGCAGATACTTGCGGGCAGGATCCCCCTTGAGGACGAAGGCACGGATGTGCTCCCCCCGTTCGATCAGCTGAGTGCAGATGTTGATGCCCAGGAAACCGGCCGCGCCGGTCAGCAGATAAATGGTGTTGGTGTTCATATTCATTTCCTCCCGCTTTTCTCTCAAAGTGTACGATACGGTTTACAGCATTGCGGCCAGACCCAGCCCCATGCTGTCGAACCCTTCAGAGACAGCCAGATAGGCATCCATCGTGTCCTCGTCGATACGGACGGGAGAAGAGGTGTTCCGGTTTTTGAGGCTGTTCAGAGTGGCAGCGAGTGCCAGACCGATGCCGTAGTTTGCACCGCCCTCAGTCAGGGTGTAGTAAGTATCCAGCGCAGTCTCGTCCAGGGTGGAAGCGGTCATGTTCTTGCGGTTCATCATGGTAAGTGTCCTCCGTTTTATGTTTGAATGTTTGTTGTTTGTTCTGTTGTGGAGCTCCGTGCTCCCTTGCGATGGCTAAAGGATACCCGACCAAGGTAAACGCAAGGTGAATATTTCTGTTTATCTTTTGTTTATCTTTGGGTGTATAATAGAGCCATACCATAGAAAGTGAGGAGAACGCCATGCTGAAAATTCTGGTTGCGGAAGATGACGTGAGCACAAACAAGCTGCTCTGCGCCATTTTAAAGATCAACGGCTATGAAGCGATCCCGGCCTTCAACGGCGAAGCGGCGCTGGACATCATCGACCACCAGCACATTGACCTGCTGCTGTGCGATGTGATGATGCCTAAAATGGATGGCTTTGCCCTGACCCAGGCCATCCGGGATGGCGGCAGCATGATGCCCATCCTGATGCTGACGGCCAAGGCTCTGCCTGAGGACAAGCACACCGGTTTTCTGGTGGGCACGGATGACTACATGACCAAGCCGCCGGATAAGACCGAGCTGCTGCTCCGCATCAAGGCTCTGCTCCGCCGGGCCCGCATCGTGGATGAGCACAAGATCACGGTGGGGGATGTGGTGGTGGATATGGACAGCCACACGGTCCGTCGGGGGATGGAGGTGCAGACCCTGCCGCCCAAGGAGTTTGAACTGCTGTACAAGCTGCTGGCCTACCCGGAGCGCACCTTTACCCGGATGGAATTGCTGGACGAGATCTGGGGCATCGACAGCGAGAGCGACGACAAGACCGTGAATGTCCACATCAACCGCCTGCGCAACCGTTTTTATGATTGGCCGGAGTTTGAGATCCAGACCGTCCGTGGCCTTGGCTACCGGGCCGTGAAGAAAGTGTGACCCAATGAAAAACGCATTCAACCGGCTGCGCAGCGGCATGGAGACCCTGAACCTGACCATGCTTCTGATCCTGAACCTCTTTTTCATGGTCTTTCTGCTGCTGGCCGTCTGCACCGTGCTGGTCCTGGCCGGTGTGGACGAGGGATTTCTCTATCACGATGGACAGGTCGAGCTCGGTGGTGCACTGGCCTTTGTCTATACCGTCTGCATCCTGATCGCTGTGAGCATGGTAGTGATGATACGGATGGTCTTTATCCACCCATTGCAGCAGAACATTGAGGCTATGAAAAAATTGGCAAACGGGGACTTTACCGTGCGTGTAAATCACGCGGAACACGGCTATGTGCCCCGGGAGATGGTCGAGTTTGAGCAAAGCTTCAACAAGGCAGCGGAGGAGCTGGGCGGCACTGAAATTCTGCGGAAGGATTTTATCAACAACTTCTCCCACGAGTTCAAAACGCCCATTGTCAGCATCAGCGGTTTTGCCGACCTGCTGCTGGAAGAGCAGCTGCCGCCCGAGGATCAGAAGGAATACCTGACCATCATCCGGGACGAGAGCAGGCGGCTGGCCGACCTGGCAACGAATATCCTGACCCTGAACCGGGTGGAGAGCCAGACGATCCTGACCGACAAAGCGTGCTTCTCCCTGGATGAGCAGCTGCGCCAGAGCGTGCTGGTGACCCAGCAGAAGTGGCGGCAGAAGGAGCTGGATTTTGATGCCGACCTTGTCCCGGCAGAGTACACCGGCAGCGAGGGGCTGCTGAAAGAAGTCTGGCTCAACCTGCTGGACAACGCCGCCAAGTTCAGCCCTGAGGGCGGCACCGTGGCCGTGAACCTGCGCAAAGCAAAAAACGCCCTGATGGTCTCGGTGACCGATCAGGGCGAGGGGATGAGCGCTGACACGCAGGCGCATATCTTTGAACAATTCTATCAGGGCGACACCAGCCACACCACTCAGGGCAACGGTCTGGGCCTTGCCATGGTGAAAAAGGTGCTGGAGCTCCACGGCGGCAGTATCCAGGTGAACAGTGCCCCCGGGCAGGGCAGCTGCTTTACCGTGACACTACCCATATAAACGAAAAAGAGGCGCTGAAAAGCGTCTCTTTTTGCTTCCGATTTACATTTCGCCAGGGTGCTCCTTGCGCCAGGCGAGGTAATCCTCTAGGATGACCGTGGCGCTGACGGAATCCAGAATGGCCTTGCGGTGGGCACCAAAAGTCCCCACCTTGTCCAGGATATCGGCGGCTTCACAGGTGGACTGCCGCTCGTCCCACATCCGCACGGGCAGGCCGCTCCAGATCTGCAGGGTCTTGCCCAGCTTGCGGCTCTTCTCGGCGCGCTCGCCCTCGGTGCCGTCCATGTTGAGCGGCAGGCCCACCACAATGAGCTCTGCCTTCTGTTCCTGGGCAATGCGGCAGACCTCGGCGGCCACCTTGGGCCGGGCCTTCAGGGTGATCTGGGGGGTGATGGGCGTGGTCAGGAACTCGGTGGGGTCGCAGACCGCAAGCCCCGTGCGGCTGGCACCGTAATCAACTGCTAGAATCTTCATGGGGAGAGCCCCTCCTGTTTTGCTGTTTTTCCTCAGTTTACCACAGAATAGATTTTTCTTCAATTTTGCGGTACAATAAACTCAATTATTATCCATTGCGCAGGGCTGACCCGATATGCCAAAGGCTCTCCCTTCGGGAGAGCTGGCAAAGCCGCAGGCTTTGACTGAGAGGGTGAGCTCGTTATAGAAAGTGAGAAAACAATGTTACAGCTACTTCTGGGCGGCTCCGGTAGCGGAAAAACAACGCTGCTGTACCAGCGCATCCGCACCCGGGCCGAAAAAGGGGAAAAAAGCATCCTGCTGGTGCCGGAACAATTCACTTCCAGCACCGAGGGCCGCATCTACCGTGAGCTGGGGGATGCCCTGTCCGGCATGGTGGAGAGTTTTTCTTTTACCAGTCTGGCAGAAAAGATCCTTTCCACCGAGGGCGGCGCGGCGGTGCAGACCCTCTCTGACGCAGGCCGTGCCGTGCTGGTGCGCCGGGCGCTGGAAGAGCTGCAGGACAATGTCCACTATTATCACCGCCACCGGCGCAGTGCGGCCTTTTGCCAGATGGCGGCCCAGACCATCGACGAGCTGAAAAGCGCGGGCCTTTCCGGCCAGCAGCTGGCACAGCTGGCCGGTGCCTGCGGAGCCGAGAGCGGTAAGCTCAGTGAGCTGGCCCTCATCTTTCAGGGCTACGAGACCCTGCTGGCCCGCAGCGGCATGGACCCCTCTGACCGGCTGGAGCTGGCCGGAGCCCGGCTGGAGGAAGCACTGGCCCGGCACAGCCTGCCGGAGTTTCTGCGGGACCGGGCGGTGTTCATTGATGAGTTCGATACCTTCAACGCCCCCAAAAAGCGGCTGCTGGGGGCCATGCTGGCGGCGCTGCCCAGCGTAACGGTGGCCCTCTGCGATGATGGAGCCCCCTTGCTGCCCGGTGACCTGAGCCTGTTCTCCGGGGCCAAGCAGGTGGCGGCGCAGCTGCGCCAGCTGGCCCGGAAAAATGGGGCGGAGGTGGCCGTTCCGCAGCTTTTGCGCAAGGATCTGCGCCACCGGAACGCCCCGGGCCTTGCCGCAGTGGCAGAGCTGCTGGAAACCGGCAGCTGCACCGCGGATGCCCCGGCGGGCGAGGTGCGGCTCTTTGCCGCGCCCAGCCGGGAGGAGGAGGCCCGTGCCGCTGCCGGTGCCATCCGGCGGCTGATGCGGCAGGGTGTGCGGTGCGGAAAGATCGCTGTGGTCTGCCGCGATATCGCCAAGTATCGTGCCGCTGTCCGGTATGAGTTCCGGATGGCGGAGATCCCTCTGTACTGCGATGAACCCACCACCCCGGAATTCAGCGCCCCGGCCACGGCGGTGCGGGCCCTGCTGGAGATCGCCCGGGGAGCCGACCTGACCGAGAACCTGACCACCCTTGCCAAGACCGGCCTGTGTGCCCTGAGCGAGGAGCAGGTCTGCGCGCTGGAAAACTATGCCTACACCTGGGCCCCCACGGCGGCGGCCTGGCGGGAGAAGTTTGAGCGCAGCCCCAAGGGTTTTGGGGAACAGGAGCTGACCGAAGAGGACCTCCGCAACCGGGAGCGGGCAGAACATGCCCGTGCCCTGCTCGTGGGGGCGGTGGATGCATTCCGGGCCAAGGTGCGCGGGGTCAACGCCGAGGCCATCAGCCGGGCGGTGTATTTCTGCCTGAAAACGCTGGGAGCTGAGGAACAGCAGGCCGCTCAGGTAAAGGCCATCCGCGCGGGCCGGGGCATCCCGGCGGCGGAGGAAGCCGCCCGGGAGTGGAACGTGGTCATGGGGCTGCTGAACGAGATGGCCCATCTGCTGGGGGAGCAGACCGTGACCGTGGCCGAATACGAGGATCTGTTCGGGCTGCTGCTCCGCTCGTCCGACCTGGGGCACATTCCCCAGACCCTGGATGCGGTGGTGCTGGCCAGCGCAGGCAAGATGCGTCTGGACGCGCCGGACTATGTGTTCGTGCTGGGGCTGGCCGAGGGGGAATTCCCGGCCGCGCCCGGCGAGGTGGGTCTGCTGACCCACGCCGACCGCGATGCCCTGATGGCGCAGGAGATCGACCTGCCCGACTGCTTTGAGAACCGTGTGGTGCGTGAGCAGGTCTGCTTCTACAAGGCCCTGACCGCTCCTGCAAAGGGGCTGTGGCTCAGCTGGCCCAAGGGGCAGGGGCAGACCCTCTGCGCTGCGCTGGAACCCCTCGTGGAAGCGCTGGCCCCTGCTGCCCCGGAGCTGGAACTGACGGACCTTGCGGCCACCCCCGCAGATGGGCTGGACTGTCTGGGCGGCGGCTGGCCCCTGACGGAGACCGAGCGTGCCAGCCTGACAGAAGCTCTGCACACCCCCGGCGAGACCGAGCCGCAGGGCCTTGCCCTGCTGCGCCGGATGGCCGACACGGCCCCCCGGCAGGTGCATGACCTGCCTGCGCTGGAAGCGCTGTTGGGGCGGAAGCTGCGCATTTCGCCCAGCCAGCTGGAAAAATATTATACCTGCCGCTACGGCTACTTTTTGCAGTATGTGCTGGGGCTCAGGCCCCGCCGCCGGGCCGAGCTTTCCGCCGACCAGAGCGGCACCCTGATGCACTGGGTGCTGCAGATGGCGCTGGACCCTCACCCCGGCCCGGACAACCCCATGGCGGCGCTGCAGCCCTTTATGGAGCTGGACGATGAGGCTATGGCAGGCCTTGCCGCGCTGCTGGTGGACGAGTACGCCAAGCGCTATCTGCCCGAGGATACCGCCCGCTTTGCCTATCTGCTCTCCCGCCTGAAAAAGAGCATGACAAGCCTGCTGCTCTACCTGCGGGATGAGCAGCGGCAGTCCAGCTTCAAGCCCGTGGCCTGTGAGCTGAAGATCGGCCGGGGCGAGGATGCCGTGCCTGCCCAGGTGTATCACCTGTCGGACGGGCGCACCGTCCAGCTGGTGGGCACCGTGGACCGTGCCGACGAGTGGGTGGAGGAGGACGGCACCCGCTGGGTGCGGGTGGTGGACTACAAGACCGGCACCAAAAAGCTGGACCTGAAGGAGGTCTACTGCGGTCTGGACTGCCAGATGCTGCTCTACCTGTTCAGTCTGACCCGGGATAAAAGCGGTCGCTTTACGGGGGCGGAACCGGCGGGTGTGCTCTACCTGCTGGCCGATCCGGCTCCTGAGACCACCACCCGCGAAAAGGCGGCCCATAGTGTGGAATACAAGCTGGACGGTCTGGTGCGGGACGAGCAGAAGCTGTTCGATGCCATGGATGCCGGAGAGACCGGCAGATACCTGCCCTTCTCCTATTACAAAGGCGCGCCCAGCCCCTACCAGAAGGACAAGCGGGCAGACATCGCCAAGCTGAACCGCATCCAGCTGCATCTGGATGATCTTGTGACCCGGATGGGCCAGCAGCTCTATGAGGGGCAGATCGCCGCCGAGCCGCTGGTCACGGGCCGGAGTCCCTGCCAGTGGTGTGATTACGGCTTTGTCTGCTGCCACGAGACCGGCATCGGGGAGCGGGCGCTGGAGGCCCCCGCAAAGCCCTTTGAGGCTCCCGGGCAGCCCGAAGAGGGAGAGGAGGAACAGGCATGAGTGAACCCAAGTGGACCCCCGCCCAGCGGGCCGCCATCGAAGACCGGGGCGGCGCGCTGCTGGTGAGCGCGGCGGCGGGCAGCGGCAAAACGGCTGTTCTGACCGAGCGGGCTGTCCGGCTCATCACCGACCCGGAGCATCCCGTGGATGCGGACCGTCTGCTCATCGTCACCTTTACCAATGCGGCGGCGGCAGAGCTGCGGGCCCGCATCGGGCAGGCGCTTCTGAAGCGCAGCCAGGCGGAACCCGGCAATGGCGCGCTGCGCCGCCAGCGGATGCTGCTGCAGCGCGCACCCATCTGCACCATCGATGCCTTCTGTCTGGACCTGCTGCGCAAGCATTTTCAGGCGCTGGATATCCCGCCGGACTTTTCCCCCGCAGACCCCGGCAGTGTGGAGCTCCTGCGGGCCTCTGCCCTGAGCGAGACGCTGGAAAATGCCTACCGCGACCCGGATTTCTGCGCCTTTGCCGACCTCTACGGCAAGGGCCGCACCGACCGCGCGGCGGGCGAGACGATCCTGCATGTCTACGATTTCCTGCGCGCCCTGCCCGATTACGACAAAAAGCTGGAGGAATTTCTGGCTCCGTGGCAGGAGGAAAATGGCTTTGCTGCCACCTGTTGGCATGATCTGCTGCTGGCCGAAGCTGCCCGCAGTGCAAGGGCAGCAGGGGAACTGTTCCGCGCCGCGCTGGCTGACTGCCCGGGCGACCGGGAGCAGGAGCTGGCCGATGCCGAGGAAAAGAAAACGCCCTCTGCCCGGGAAAAGGCAAAGAATGCCGTGCTGGAAAAATACACCGATGCCCAGGAACGGCTGGACAAGGCTGCCGCCCTGCTGGGCAGGGTGGAACAGCTGGCTGTGGCGGGGGAGTGGACTCCGCTTTACGATCTGCTGACCCCCTATGTGCTGGGCATGGAGGAACTGCCCGGCCTGAAAGGAATGAAAAAGCGGCTGAACGGCGAACACAAAAAAGTCATCCGCACACGCGCCGATGAAGGCGCGGCCCTGTTTGCGCAGATCCTTGAGCTGATTCCCTGCAGTGAGGAGGAGGCTGAGGCAGACCGCAGGGCCGCAGAGCCCCGCCTGCGGGCGCTGTTCGCGGCGGTGCGGGATTTCGATGCCCGGTTCTCGGCCAAAAAGCGGGACCGGAAGCTGCTGGAGTTCAGTGACTTTGAGCATCAGGCCCTCCGCCTGCTCCGTGACACGGACGGCACCCCCACCGCGCTGTGCGGGGTCATCCGGCAGAACTATGCCGCCGTGATGGTGGATGAATATCAGGACACCAACGCCCTGCAGGATGCCTTGTACCGGTGCCTTGCATCCCCGGCGGGGGACGACCTCTTCCTGGTGGGAGATCTGAAGCAGAGCATCTACCGCTTCCGGCAGGCAGACCCCAGCATCTTCCGGGAAAAACTGGACAGCTGGCCCGCCCTGCCCGGCGGCGCAGCGCGGCCCCGCCCGGCAGAGGGTACCCCCGGCACCGATGCCATGCTGGCGCTGGATGCCAACTTCCGCTCGGCTCCGCAGGTGGTGGAAGGGATCAATTTCCTGTTCGAGCGGCTCATGTCTCCGGAACTCGGTGACACGGCCTACGGCGACGGCCAGCGGCTGGTCTGCGGGGCACCCGGGGAATACACGGGCAGCGTGGAGGCACATTTTCTGCCCGATGACACCGCCGAAACGGACGCGGGCTGGATCGCCCGGCGCATCGAGGAGATGGTGCAAAGCGGCGAGCCGGTGCGGGACGGCAGTGCCACCCGCCCGGTGCAGTACGAGGACTGCTGCATCCTGCTGGCGGCGCGCAATGATTTTCCGGCCTATGTGGAAGCGTTGACCGCCCGGGGCATCCCGGTGTATGCGGATGCCCGCGAAAACCTGCTGGATGCCCCCCACATCCGGCCCCTCATCGCCCTGCTGAAGGTCATTGACAACCCGGCGCAGGATATCTATCTTGCCGCCGCCATGCTGGGTCCGCTGTTCGGTTTCACCGATGACGACCTTGTCCGCCTGCGGGCCAGAGCCGAAGAAATCCAGAAGCAGCAGGGGGAAAACGCCCCCCAGCGCATCAGCCTCTACGGTGCGCTGCTGCTCACCGTGAACAGCGGGGAGGACACCCCCTTTACCGGAAAAGTCCGGGCGTTCTATGCCCGGCTGACCGAGCTGCGCCGGATGGCCCGCAGTGCCCCGGCAGAACAGCTGCTGGAGGAGATCTTTGCTTCCACCGGCTACCTTGCCGCACTGGGCGTGATGGAAAACGGTGCCCGCCGCCGGGAGGATGCCCGGCGGTTTGCTTCCTTCTGTGCCGGGGCTGGCTCCGGCGGCATCTCGGCGCTGGTGCGGGCCATTGACGCTGCGGCGCTGGCAGGCTCCACGGGGCAGGATACCGTGCCCGGCGGCTCCCGCCCCGGCTGTGTGACCGTGATGACCATCCACCGCTCCAAGGGCCTGCAGTTTCCGGTGGTGTTCGTGGCCGACACGGCCCGTCGCTTCAATGCCGCCGATACCCGCCAGCCGGTGCTCCTGCATCGGATGTATGGGGCGGGTCTGCGCCTGCGCCCCGAGGAGGGCGAGGGCGCGTACAAGACGGCGGCTTACACAGCGCTCTCCAATGTCCACGCCGCCGAGATGCGCAGTGAGCAGATGCGCCTGCTCTATGTGGCGCTGACCCGCGCGCAGGATAAGCTTATCCTGACCGTGCCGCTGGGCATCGGAAAGACCTCCAACACCTTTACCAGAGCGGCGGCCTTCCTCGAAGCCGGGGCGGGGCAGACGCTCTGCCGACAGGCAAACAGCTTTGCCGACTGGCTCCGCGCGGCCCTGCTCGTCCACCCCAACGGCGGCCCTCTGCGCCGGCTGGCCGAGGATCTGGAACTGCCCTTTGCGGATACCGGGAGCACCATTACCCTGACGGTGCAGCAGGCGCTGCCCGAGGGCGTGGAGCCGACCGACCCGGAACTGGAGGAAAGACCGCTGGCCCAGGCAGACCCGGCCCTGACCGAGGCACTGCGGCAGGGCTTTGCCTGGCAGTACCCTGCGGCGGAGCTGGCCCAAGTGCCCGCCAAGGTCAGCGTGACCGGCATCGTCCACAAGGCAGAGCAGACCACGCTGGAGCGCCCGGGCTTTCTGGCAAAGGACGGCCTGACCGCCGCCGAGATGGGCACGGCCCTCCACGCCTTCCTGGAGCACGCCGATTTTGCGGCCCTTGCGGCGGCAAAACAGGCAGGCACGCTGGAAACGGCGATCCCTGCCGAGCGTGACCGGCAGGTGGAAGCAAAGCTCACCGCGCCCGAAATTGCGGAGAAACTGGATGCAAAGCGAATCCGCCGCTTTGTGGAGAGCGAAGCCTTTGCGCGCATCTGTGCCGCAGATGAGGTGCTGCGGGAGCTGGACTTTATCACGGCCCTGCCTGCCGCCGAGGTGCTGACCGCCCAGGGCACTGCCCCTGCCGACAGCGCTGCCGTGGCACAGGCAAAGGTGCTGGTGCAGGGCATCGCTGATCTGGTGCTGGTGTTCCCGGATCACCTGGAGCTGCTGGATTACAAGACGGACCGCCGAAAATCCGAAGCGGACTTCCTTGCCGCCTATCGCGCCCAGCTTGACCTCTATGCCCTTGCCATCAGCAAGCGCTTTGCCCCAAAACCGGTGACCTATAAGGGCATCTACTCGCTGGAGCTGGGGAAGCTGATTGAAGCATAAGGAAAACGGGCTCGCCCTCTCAGTCTCGCATTTGCTCGACAGCTCTCCCAAAGGGAGAGCCCTTGGCAAAACCATGAACTTTGCGTGGACTGCCAA
>OLPS01003359.1_pt1 | contig 12683 bp, 8 predicted proteins | sample 1673071 | NCBI WGS metagenome assembly OLPS01 (sample SAMEA3136752, study PRJEB25190) | human gut metagenome | reverse complement strand
TTTCTTTACTGTCCAGGATGATCGTTGTTGGTCCATCATTGATCAGTGAGACTTTTATCATCGCTCCAAAGATATACTTATTTCTATAAAAAAAAGAAGCCTAACATTAAGTTAGACTTTTAAATAACATATTAGAGCTTCTTTTTATAATTAACCAATTTTTTTGTAAACATCAACGAATTCTTGAGCTAAGTCAATGCATAATAATGATGTCATTAAGTGGTCTTGAGCATGTACCATTAATAAGCTTAATGGTGCTTTTTCTCCTCTAATTTCAGCTTGAATCATTTCAGTTTGTGAATGATGAGCTTCATTAACTGCTTCTTTAGCGTTTCCTAAAGATTCTTCAGCTTTTTCGATATCTCCAGCTTTTGCATATTGAATTGCTTCGATAGCTGAACTACGTGCGCTACCAGCATTAACAATTAAGTTAATTACGATTTGTTCTTGTTGATCCATTTTTATTATCTCCTTCTATAAACAAATATTCAGACTACTTACATCTGCACTATTATTTTATCAAAGTCATATCTATTATTCAAGCGCTTTCGTTAGATAAAGCACTATTTTGAACAAAAAGTCATTTACTACAAATAAGAAACATTCGTAATAAAAAATGCTTAAATATAAAAAGGTCCTGAAGGACCTTTCGTTAAAATTATTATTCAATAATTTCAGAGATGTTTCCAGAACCTACAGTTCTACCACCTTCACGAATTGAGAATTTAGTTCCTTGTTCAATTGCGATTGGGTGAATTAATTCAACTGTTAATTCTACAGTATCTCCAGGCATTACCATTTCAGTACCTTCTGGTAATTCGATTACACCAGTAATATCAGTAGTTCTGAAATAGAATTGTGGTCTATAGTTAGCGAAGAATGGTGTATGACGTCCACCTTCATCTTTACTTAATACATATACTTGACCTTTGAATTTAGTATGTGGATGTACTGAACCAGGTTTAGCTAATACTTGTCCACGTTGAATTTGATCACGGTTGATACCACGTAATAATACACCAATGTTATCTCCAGATTCAGCATAGTCTAATAATTTTCTGAACATTTCGATACCAGTAGCAACTGTTTTTTGAGTTTCTTTGATACCAACGATTTCTAATTCGTCATTTAAGTTTAATTGTCCACGTTCTACTCTACCTGTAGCAACAGTTCCACGTCCAGTGATTGTGAAAACGTCTTCTACTGGCATTAAGAATGGTTTATCAACGTCTCTAGTTGGAGTTGGGATATAAGTATCTACAGCTTCCATTAATTCATGAATAGCTGGAACCCATTTTGGATCTCCTTCTAAAGCTTTTAATGCAGAACTGGAGTATCATCACCTGGGAAGTCATATTCATTTAATAATTCACGAACTTCCATTTCTACTAAGTCGATTAATTCTTCGTCATCAACCATATCGCATTTATTTAAGAATACGATGATGTATGGAACACCTACTTGACGAGATAATAAGATGTGTTCTCTTGTTTGTGGCATTGGTCCATCAGTAGCAGCAACTACTAAGATAGCACCATCCATTTGTGCAGCACCAGTGATCATGTTTTTGATGTAGTCAGCATGACCTGGACAGTCAACGTGTGCATAGTGACGAGTTTCAGTTTGATATTCTACGTGTGCAGTGTTGATTGTGATACCACGTTCTTTTTCTTCTGGAGCAGCATCGATTGAAGCATAATCCATTGCAGCAGCTTGTCCTTTTTTAGCAAGACAAGTAGTGATTGCAGCTGTTAAAGTTGTTTTACCATGGTCAACGTGACCAATAGTTCCGATATTTACATGCGCTTTAGAGCGGTCAAATTTTTCCTTAGCCATTGTTAAGGTTCCTCCTATTTTTTAATTTTTTACAATAAACATTCTAGTTTATTTGTTCGAAAAAATCAATATTTATTTGATTTTAATGTAGATTATACATTTCCACCATTTTTCTTAATGATTTCTTCTCTAATTGATTTAGGTGCAGCTTCGTATCTATCAAATTGCATTGTATAGTTTCCACGACCTTGAGTAAATGATCTTAAATCAGTTGCGTATCCGAACATTTCTGATAATGGTACAGATGCTTGAACTGAAACAGCATTTCCTCTTTCTTCTTGTCCTTCGATCATACCACGTCTAGATGAAATATCACCCATAACGCTACCTAAATATTCAGAAGGAGCAGTTACTTCTACTGCCATAATTGGTTCTAATAATACAGGACCACATTTTTTAGCAGCATTTTTAAGTGCTAAACTTGCAGCTACTTTATATGCCATTTCTGATGAATCGACATCATGGTAAGAACCATCAAATAATGTAGCTTTTACGTCTAATACAGGGTATCCAGCAATCATACCAGTTTCAAGTGCATCTTCAAGACCAACTTTTACTGAGTTGATATATTCTCTTGGGACAGCCCCACCAACGATAGCATCAACGAATTCAAATCCTTTACCTTCATTAGGTTCAAATTTGATCCATACGTGACCGTATTGTCCACGACCACCAGATTGTTTTACATATTTACCTTCACATTCAGCTGCTTGAGTGATTGTTTCACGGTAAGCAACTTGTGGAGCACCAACGTTAGCTTCTACTTTGAATTCTCTTTTTAAACGGTCAACGATTACGTCTAAGTGTAATTCACCCATACCAGCGATAACTGTATCTCCAGTTTCAGGGTTAGTAAATGTTTTGAATGTTGGATCTTCTTCAGCTAATTTAATTAAACCATTACTTAACTTATCTTGATCTTGTTTAGTTTTTGGTTCGATAGCTAATTGGATAACTGGTTCAGGGAATTCCATTTTTTCAAGGATAACGAAATTCTTTTCGTCACAGATAGTATCCCCAGTTGTTGTGTTTTTGAAACCTACAGCTGCAGCGATATCTCCAGCGTAAACTTCATCAATTTCATTACGTTTGTTCGCATGCATTTGAAGAATACGACCTAAACGTTCTTTTTTATCTTTTGTAGAGTTTAATACATAACTTCCTGATTGACATGTACCTGAATATACACGGAAGAAAGTTAATTTTCCTACGAATGGGTCAGCCATGATTTTGAATGCTAATGCTGAGAAAGGTTCATCATCTGATGCATGTCTTTCTACTTCATTACCATCTTCATCAGTACCTTTGATTGAAGGAATGTCAGTTGGTGCAGGTAAAAAGTCAATTACTGCATCTAACATTGGTTGAACACCTTTATCTTTGTAAGCTGAACCACATAATACTGGGAATAATTCTACAGCTAATGTTCCTTTACGGATTGCTGCTTTAATTTCTTCTTCAGTAACTTCTTCACCTTCTAAAACTTTCATTAATAGATCATCATCATAAGTTGCTGCTTGATCTAACATTTTAGCACGGTATTCTTCAGCTTGAGCCATATATTCTTCAGGAATTTCTTTGTAAATTACATTTTCACCTTTTGCTCCTTCAAAATAAACAGCTTTCATTTTAATTAAGTCAATGATTCCTTCGAAAGTATCTTCAGCACCGATAGGTAATTGAATTGCAACACCTTGTACTCCTAATCTCTTTTCTAAAGATTCTAATGACATAATGAAATCTGCACCTGTTGCATCCATTTTATTAGCGAATACAATACGAGGTACACCATAAGTAGTAGCTTGACGCCAAACTGTTTCAGTTTGTGGTTCTACACCAGCTTTTGCATCTAATACAGTTACAGCACCATCTAATACACGTAAAGAACGTTCTACTTCGACTGTAAAGTCTACATGGCCTGGTGTATCGATAATGTTAACACGATACCCATTCCATTGAGCAGTTGTAGCTGCTGAAGTGATTGTGATTCCACGTTCTTGTTCTTGTTCCATCCAGTCCATTTGTGAAGCACCTTCGTGAGTTTCACCAATTTTGTGGATTTTACCAGTGTAATAAAGGACACGTTCAGTTGTTGTTGTTTTACCAGCATCAATATGAGCCATGATTCCGATATTACGAGTCTTTTCTAACGAAAATTCACGAGCCATTTGTTTTCTCCCTTCAAAATTTTAGCCGTTATATTACCAACGGAAATGAGCGAATGCTTTATTAGCTTCAGCCATTTTATGAGTATCTTCTTTCTTCTTAACAGAAGCACCTGTTCCGTTTGAAGCATCAATAATTTCGTTTGCTAAACGATCAACCATAGTTTTTTCGTTTCTTAAACGAGAGTAGTTTACTAACCATCTTAAACCTAAAGTCATTCTTCTTTCTGAAGAAACTTCAACTGGTACTTGGTAGTTAGCCCCACCAATACGTCTTACTTTAAGTTCAAGAACTGGCATAATATTGTTAATTGCTTGATCAAAGACTTCCATAGCTGGGTTTCCAGTTTTTTCTTCTACTTTTTTAAACGCATCATATAAGATGTTTTGAGCAACACCTTTTTTACCATCTAACATAATGTTGTTGATAAGTTTAGAAATAGTTTTAGAGTTATACACTGGATCAGGTAGAACGTCTCTTTTAGCAACTCGTCCTTTTCTTGACATATATATTTCCTCCTATAAGTATTAATTAAGCTTTTGGTTTTTTAGCACCGTATTTAGAACGTGCTTGTTTACGATCGATAACTCCAGCACAGTCCATTGTACCACGGATAATATGGTAACGAACCCCTGGTAAGTCTTTAACACGACCACCACGAATTAAAACAACACTATGTTCTTGTAAGTTGTGTCCAATTCCTGGAATATATGCAGTTACTTCCATACCATTTGATAATCTAACACGGGCATATTTACGTAAAGCCGAGTTAGGTTTTTTAGGTGTCATAGTAGCAACACGAGTACACACACCACGCTTTTGAGGTGATTTAGTTGATGTAGCTTTTTTAGCTAATGAGTTATAACCTCTATTTAAAGCAGGTGAATTTGATTTTGTTGTTTTATCAGTACGACCTTGTCTTACTAATTGGTTAATTGTAGGCATTTCTTTCTCCTTTCTTGATAACACACAATACCGGGTGTTTCATATTTAATCAATAAATATTGCACCCAATCAGGGCACTGACAATATATTATAGTATTAAAATGATAATGTCAACAAAAAAATTAAAAAATATAAAAAAAAATAGGCCTAAGCCTATTTTTTTATATTTGATCTCCAAGATTTTCATGATTATCATCTAATAAATCATATTTAGCAAGTTCAGCTGCTTTTGCTTCTTCAGCTTCTTTTGCTAATTTTTCAGGTGATTTTAAAGGACCTCTAAATCCTGTACCAGCTGGTAATAATTTACCAATTAATACATTTTCTTTTAATCCTTTTAACATATCTTTCTTACCTTTAATTGATGCATCAGTTAAGATCTTAGTAGTTTCTTGGAATGATGCTGCAGATAAGAATGAATCAGTTTCAAGAGATGCTTTAGTAATACCTAATAAGATTGGTCTACCAACAGCTGGATGTTTTCCTTCTTTTAATGCTTCTCTATTTAATTCAGTAAATTGAGTTACATTAACATGTGTTCCAGGAAGTGTTCCAGTATCTCCACCTTCAACAATTCTAATTTTCTTCAACATTTGTCTTACGATAATTTCGATATGTTTATCAGAAATTTCGATACCTTGAATACGATATACTTTTTGAACTTCTTTAATAATATACTTTTCAACAGCTTCTGTATCAGCTACATTTAATAATTCTTTTGGATCAATAGAACCTTTAGTGATTTTATCACCAATACGTACTTCATCACCAACATTAACTCTTAATTTTGCACCATATGGAGTTAAGTAACTTCTTGTTTCTAAATCGTTAGAAACAACAACTTCCATTCTTCCTGCATTATCAATAATATTTGATACTTCACCATCAATTTCAGAAATAATTGATTTAGCTTTTGGATTACGTGCTTCAAATAATTCTTGAATACGAGGTAACCCTTGAGTGATATCGGCACCACCGGCAACCCCACCATCATGGAAAGTACGCATTGTTAACTGAGTACCTGGTTCACCGATTGATTGTGCAGCCATAACCCCAACAGCTTCACCTAATTCAACAACATTACCTGTTGCTAAGTTACGACCATAACATTTTTTACAAACTCCGCCTTTAGCAACGCAGCCAAGAACTGAACGAATTTCAACTTCTTTAATACCTGCATCACAAACAACTTTAGCGTTTTGTTCAGTAAAGATTTCACCTGCAGCAACTAATAATTCTTTAGTTTCTGGATGGTAAACATCTTTTTGTGAATAACGACCAACTAAACGGTCATATAATGGAACAATTACAGTATTGTCATCTGTATTGTATAATTCAGTAACAACGAATCCTCTATCTGTTCCACAATCTTCTTCAGAAATAATAACTTCTTGAGCAACGTCTACTAAACGTCTTGTTAAGTAACCTGAATCGGCAGTCTTTAAGGCAGTATCTGTAGAACCTTTACGGGCACCGTGTGTTGAAATAAAGAATTCTGATGCTGTTAAACCTTCACGGAAGGCAGACTTGATTGGTAACTCGATTGTTTCCCCTTTTGGATTTGACATCAATCCACGCATACCTACTAACTGAGTGAAGTTAGAAAGTGATCCACGGGCACCTGAATCAGACATGATGAAGATTGGGTTACGATCATCAGCTTCGAACTCTTGACGAACGACTTCTTGGACTTCATCTTTAACACCAGTCCATAATTTGATTACGCTTTGGTATCTTTCTGCTTCAGTTAATTTACCTTTATTATAGAAAGTTTTAATTTGTTCAAGTTTTTGATCTGCTTTATCAAAGATTTCAAATTTAGCTTGTGGCACTTGGATATCATAAGCAGATACTGTAATACCAGCAATTGTTGAATATTTAAATCCTTGGTCTTTTAACTTATCAAGCATTAAACTTGTATCAGTTAATGCAGATTGTTTGAACACTTCATCAATGATGCTTCCTAATGCTTTTTTACCTAATGGTTTAACTGGTTGTTGAGCAGCAATATGTGCTTTAATATCAGTTCCCATTGGAACAAAGTATCTATCAGGTGTTCCAGATAAGTTTTCTTTACCTGGTTCATTGATAAATGGGAATTGTCCATCAAAGATATCATTAAAGAAAATTTTACCTACAGTAGTAATTAAATAACTGTTATTTTGAGCTTCTGTAAATGTTGCATTGTGTAATGCAGATGCTTTAATAGCAACTCTTGTATGAAGATTTACAGTTTTAGCAAAATATGCATGATCAACTTCATTTCTATCAGCAAAGACAGTACCTTCACCAATTGCTCCAACATCTTCTAATGTTAAGTAGTAGTTACCTAACACCATGTCTTGGGATGGAGTAACGATAGGTTTACCATCTTTAGGACCTAAGATATTTGTTGATCCTAACATTAATTGTCTTGCTTCTTGAATTGCTTCTTCACCTAATGGTACATGGACAGCCATTTGGTCCCCATCGAAATCGGCATTGAACGCTGGAGTTACTAATGGGTGAAGACGAATAGCACGCCCTTCTACTAATTTAGGTTCGAATGCTTGGATACCTAATCTATGAAGAGTTGGCGCACGGTTTAATAATACTGGATGTGCTTTGATAACTTCTTCAACGATTGGCCAAATTTTATCATCCATTTTATCAATTAATCTTTCAGCTGCTTTAATATTTGTAGCAATTTCTTGATCAACTAAACCATGGATAACAAATGGTTTAAATAAGCTTAATGCCATTTCACGTGGAATACCACATTGATACATTTTTAAGTCTGGTCCTACAGCGATAACTGAACGTCCTGAATAGTCAACACGTTTACCTAATAAGTTTTGACGGAAACGTCCTTGTTTACCTTTTAATGTATGGCTTAATGATTTTAACGCACGTCCACCAGCACCAGTAATTGGTTTAGAACGACGACCATTATCAATTAAGGCATCAACAGCTTCTTGTAACATACGCTTTTCATTTTGAACGATAATAGAAGGTGTTCCAAGTTCTAATAATTTTTTCAAACGATTATTACGAGTAATAACACGTCTATATAAATCATTTAAATCACTTGTCGCAAAACGTCCACCATCTAATTGTAACATAGGTCTTAAATCAGGTGGTATAACTGGTAATGCTTCAAGAATCATCCATTCAGGTTGATTATCAGAAGATCTAAATGCTTCAATAGCTTCTAATCTCTTCAATAATTTAGTACGTTTTTGTCCTTGAGCTTCTTTTAATTCTTTAGATACAAGTTCAAATTCTGCATCTAAATCAACTTGTTTTAATAAAGTTTGAATCGCTTCAGCCCCAATTTGAGCTTCAAATGTATGACCAAATTGTTCATAACATTTACGATAATCTCTTTCAGATAATACTTGTTTGTATTCTAAAGGTGTAGTTCCTTTATCAATAACAACATAAGAAACAAAATAAATAATTTCTTCTAGTTGTTTTGGTGACATATCTAAGATTAATCCCATTCTTGATGGAATACCTTTTAAATACCAAATATGTGCTACTGGTGTAGCTAATTCAATATGTCCCATACGTTCACGACGTACTGCAGATTTAGTAACTTCTACACCACATCGATCACATACAACACCTTTATATCTAATTTTCTTATATTTTCCACAACTACATTCCCAATCCTTAGATGGTCCAAAGATTCTTTCACAGAATAGACCATCTTTTTCAGGCTTTTGAGAACGATAGTTAATCGTTTCAGGTTTTTTTACTTCACCATAAGACCATTCACGAATTTTTTCAGGAGATGCTAATCCAATTTGGATTGATGAAAATTTATTAGTATTTGCCATTTTCTATTCCCTCCTTATAATGATTCACTTTCTTCAGTTTCAACTAATTCTTCAGATTTCATAGCATCAGTAACAACTTCTTTTTCTTCGTTTACATCTTCTTTTTCAATTGATCTTGGGAAACGTCTTTCTTCATCTTCGATATTTCTTTCATCAATTTCTTGATCATTTTCATCTAATAAACGAATATCTAATGCTAATGCTTGTAATTCTTTCTTTAATACTCTAAATGATTCAGGTAATCCTGGTTCTGGCATTGGTTGTCCTTTAACAATAGCTTCATATGTTTTAACACGTCCAACAACATCATCAGATTTAACAGTTAAGATTTCACGAAGTGTATAAGCAGCACCATAAGCTTCAAGTGCCCAAACTTCCATTTCCCCAAATCTTTGTCCACCGTTTTGAGCTTTACCTCCAAGTGGTTGTTGAGTAACTAATGAGTAAGGTCCTACTGAACGTGCATGTAATTTATCATCAACCATGTGTGATAATTTAACGAAGTACATAATACCTACAGATACAGGAGAATCAAAATATTCACCCGTACGTCCAGAAATAACAGGTTGTTTTCCATCTTCATTCATTCCTGCTTCTTTCATTAATGCTTCTAAGTCTTCACGATGTAAACCATCGAAAGCAGGAGTAGCAATATATAAACCTAATTGTCTAGCGGCATAACCTAAATGTAACTCTAATACTTGTCCGATATTCATACGAGATGGAACCCCTAATGGATTTAACATGATATCTAATGGTGTACCATCTTCTAAGTGTGGCATATCTTCGATTGGTAAGATTTTTGAAATAACCCCTTTATTACCATGACGTCCAGCCATTTTATCTCCTTCAGAGATTTTACGTTTTTGAACGATATAAACTTTAACAACACGGTTAACACCTGGTTGTAATTCATCACCATTTTTACGATCAAAGATTTTAATATCATGAACGATACCAGCCCCACCATGAGGAACTCTTAATGAATTATCTTTAACTTCTCTTGACTTTTCACCAAAGATTGCAAGTAATAATTTTTCTTCTGCTGATAATTCAGCTTGACCTTTTGGAGTAACTTTACCAACTAAGATATCTCCTTCTTTAACTTCAGCACCAATCATGATGATACCATCACTATTTAAGTTTTTACGTGCTTCATCCCCGACATTAGGGATATCTCTTGTAATTTCTTCAGGTCCTAATTTTGTATCACGACATTCAATTGAATATTCATCAATATGAATAGATGTATATACATCTTCTTTTACTAATCTTTCAGACATAATAACGGCATCTTCGTAGTTATAACCATTCCATGTCATGAAACCAACTAACACGTTTTGTCCTAATGCTAATTCACCTTGTTCCATTGCTGGACCATCAGCTAATACTTGACCAACAACAACTTCTTCTCCAACTTTAACAATTGGTTTATGGTTGATACAAGTTCCTGCATTTGAAATAGCAAATTTTGTTAAACGATATTTGTGAACAACTGCTTCATCATCCACGATTTCAATACGTTTAGCATCTACATAACTTACAGTACCGTTATGTTTACTTACTAAAGCTGCTCCAGAATCTCTTGCAGCTTGATATTCCATACCTGTCCCAACAAATGGTGTATGTGGATTTAATAAAGGTACAGCTTGACGTTGCATGTTGGCACCCATTAAAGCACGAGTTGCATCATCGTTTTCCAAGAATGGAATACATGAAGTGGCAACAGAAACGATTTGTTTTGGAGAAATATCGATAAAATCAACATCTTCTCTTTTAGCCATAATATTTTCACCTAAATGACGGGCGATAACTTGTTCATCTAAGATTTCACCTTCATCAGATGTTTGTACATTTGCTTGTGCAATAATGTAATTTTTTTCTTCATCAGCAGTTAAATAACGTACATCGTCTTCATCGATAACACATTTATTAACTTTACGATATGGAGTTTCAATAAATCCATATTCATTGATTTTAGCATAAGATGCTAAAGTTGAAATTAACCCGATGTTTGGACCTTCAGGAGTTTCGATTGGACAAATTCTTCCATAATGGGAAGCATGTACGTCACGGACTTCATATCCTGCACGGTCTCTTGATAAACCACCTGGCCCTAATGCAGATAAACGACGTTTATTTGTTAATTCGGCTAATGGGTTAATTTGATCCATGAATTGTGATAATTGTGATGACGCAAAGAATTCTTTCATTGCGGCAGTTAATGGACGAATATTTGTTAAAGATTGTGGTGTTACTGAATCCACTTCAGATAATGACATTCTTTCTTTAACAACTCTTTCCATTCTTGATAATCCAATTCTGAATTGGTTTTGAATTAATTCACCTACAGAACGTACACGTCTATTTCCTAAATGATCGATATCATCTAATAAACCTATACGAGCCATATGAGATACTCTATCTTCAGGTGCTAAATCATAAGAATTGAAAATATCAACTAAGTTTAACATATATGAATATGCTGCAATCATGTCAGAGATTGTAACATATTTACAATTTAATGATAAATCTGTACCAATTACTTTCATAACTTTAGTACGTGATTCATCAACATAAACATGAACTACTTGTAATACACCATTACTTTCTAATCTAGGATTAGTTTTCATTTCAACAGTGTGTGCACCTGCTTCAAAAACAGGTCTTAATGTATCAATAACTTCATTTGTAATAACTGTTCCTTTTGTACAAACAACGTTACCATCAACATCTTTAACATCTTCAGCAAGAACACGTCCTGCAATACGATCTAATAAACTTAATTTTTTCTTAAATTTGAAACGACCAGCTTTAGCTAAATCATAACGTTTAGGATCAAAGAATCTAGTATATAAAAGGCTTGTAGCACCTTCTAATGTAGCAGGTTCTCCTGGTCTTAATTTATTATAAATTTCAATTAAAGCTTCTTCTGTGTTTGTTGTATTATCTTTTGCTAAAGTGTTCAAAATAAATTCATGATCACCAAAAACATCAATAATATCTTCATTACTAGAAAGTCCTAAAGCACGTAATAAAACTGTTCCTGGGATTTTTCTATTACGGTCAATACGAACATTTAAAACATCTTTTGCATCATTTTCGAACTCTAACCAAGTCCCTCTTGATGGGATAATACTACCTTCAAAGACAGTTTTACCACTTTTATCAATGGCATCAGCAAAGTATGCCCCTGGTGAACGTACTAATTGAGATACAATAACACGTTCTGCCCCATTAATAATGAAAGTTCCTGAATCAGTCATTAATGGGAAATCACCCATAAATACTTCTTGTTCTTTAATTTCACCAGTTCCTGAATTGATTAAACGTAAAGTAGCACGAATTGGTGCTGCATAATTTGCATCACGATCTTTACTTTCGTTTACGGAATATTTTGGTTCATCAAAGGCACAATCAACAAATTCTAATGATAAAGTTTCATTAAAGTTTGTAATTGGGTAGATATCATCAAATACTTCTTTAATTCCTACTTCTTTAAACCATTTATAGGAATTTGTTTGAATTTCTACTAAATTTGGTAACTCTAAAGATCCTGAAATCCTAGAGTAATTACGACGAGTAATCTTGCTTTTTGCTGTAGTTGTATGCTTTTCCACGAATTAACTCCACCCTTCTTTATCTCTATTAAACTGTTTTTGAGCGCACAAAAACGCTTGATTTTAAATATTAATAGTCATTATTGTATTTTAGATAAAGGTTTCAAAAAAGTCAATACCTTTTTTTATAAAAAATAAAAAAAAGAAATATTATCTTTTTACACTATGTAACAAGTAATATCCCTTATCTCTTTTAACAATTTCACAATTCCCAAAAACTTCTTCCATTTTCTTTTTAGCCGAAGGAGCGCCTTGTTTCTTTTGTAAAATAACCCATAAACTTCCATTTTCATTA
>OLPS01003352.1_pt1 | contig 12716 bp, 10 predicted proteins | sample 1673071 | NCBI WGS metagenome assembly OLPS01 (sample SAMEA3136752, study PRJEB25190) | human gut metagenome | reverse complement strand
TTCCCCGTTACCAGGTTTCTGCCGGAGCCGGGTATAAAGCCAGTACGGTGTTCCCGTTACCAGGTTTCTGCCGGAGCCGGGTATAAGGCCGGTACGGTGTTTTGTTACCGGACAGAGGCTGCCGTTCCGTTAAGGAGCCGGCAGTCCGGTACAGATCCGGTCTTCATACTCTTTTTCCGCAGGGCACGCAAAAAAGACGTCCGGCCGCATCAGGGCCGCCGGAGATCATCTCTGTCAGGATGGTGGAAGAGACCTCTATTTCGCGGCTTTTTTGCGCGCCAGGGAAAGGTACTTGCCCTCTTTACCGGTCACGTGCTCAATCTTCAGCTTCAGGATGATAAGGTTTCTGCCGAAAATGGAGAATTCCTTTTCCAGGGCTTCTTCCGTCGTTTCGGGAGCGAGATGCAGGCTGAATCTTCTGACGATATCCTTTCTTTCGGCTTCGCCGGTCACAGAACTGACCCTGCCGAAACAGATCACGCTCTGGAAATCCGTGCTCAGCTTCGGCGCATTGATCACGCTCCTGCCCACCACGCAGAAGCTGGCACGTTCATCGTGCTTCAGGCATTCTATTTTGTGGCCTTCCTTTCCGCAGTGCATATAGATGCACCCGTCTTTATAGTAATAATTGATGGGGACGCCGTACGGCCAGCCGTCCGCATCCGTGACAGAAAGAACACCGTACGAGCCTTCCCTGAGAATCCTTTCAGCCTCTTCCTCCGGAAGAGCCTGCCCCCTGCGGCGAAGTTCCCTGAACATGCCATTTTCCTCCATATGAATGTTGTCCGGCCGTGGGCCGTTTTTCTCTGCCTGTTACAGGGACAGGCGGTCCCTGTCAAAGGTCCGGTCTCATTTTAAAAAATTATTTCATTATTAAAAATTTTATTGACTTTTCCGGAAGACTGCCGCATCCTCCGCGGCGGAAGGACGCCCTTCTCCTGCAGGTATCCACCCTTTCCTTCTCTCTACGAGTCCGTTCATCCATGAACGGCAGGAGGTTTGCTTGAACCTGACAGAGGTTCTGCTCGCTGTTATTGTTTCCCTGGCCGTCATTGCCGGCGGCTACACCCTCTACACCAACGTCTCCGACAAGAATGAAGTGGCGCAGGTCATGCAGAATGTCTCGCTCCTGCGGGCCAACATCGAGGACGCCTACGACGGCAATTACGAAAACCTGTCCTCCGACGCTTCTGACGGGAGCCTCTACGACCTCGGCATTCTGCCCGAACGCCTCGCCCGCGTCAGCTCGGGCGGAACGACACCTGCCACCAAGTGGGGGCCCATCACCATTGAGGCCGGCGACGATCCCTCGACCTACACCATCAGCTTCAGCGGCCTCAGCAAGGATATCTGCCTGCACCTTGGCAGGTTCCAGTACCGCAGCTGGGCCAAGGTCGAGGCCGGCGGCACTGCCGTGTGGACCCGCGGCACGGATACCGGCCTGAAGACAGCCGAGCTTGTCCAGGCCTGCAAGGCCGGCAACGTCGCCGTGACCTTCACCGCTCCGTAGTTCCTTACTCTTTTCACCATGCCCCCGGGCTCCCCGGGGGCATGAGGAACGCCATGCGCACGCTGCTGGCCCTTTTCGTTCTCACTGCCGTCACCGCGGCCCTGCTTCTGCAGCTCCAGATCCGCCACCCGCTTCAGGCCACGCAGGGATCGGATCCTGAAACGGCTTCCTTTCTTTCCCTCCGCTCAGCCGTCTTTGCCGCCGTCACGGCTCTCTCCCCCTATGAACGGCGCGCCCTGGCCTCGCGCGATGGCTCTTCTTTCACGGAACTTGTCCTTTCCGATATCGGGTCCTTCGCGGAAAACGGCTTCCGTATTCCCGGAGAGGATGACGGCACGCCTTCCCTGCGGGCCTTCCTCGCCATGAAAGGGGATACGTGTCTCATGGCCGTCTTCAGGACGCGTGAGGACGCAGCGCTCGCCCGGGCTCTCGGGAGCTCGGCCGGCACAGGCTCCGCCTGCCGGGGCGCTTCCTGCCAAAAAGGCGGCGTTGATCTCGAAGGCTTCGTTCCTGACGGTTTCCCCGCGGACGGGCTTACCGTGAGCGCCGCGTATCTTGCCTGCCCGGCCTTCTCCTTTGTCTCCGAAAACTGACAGGTCCCATGAATCTGACCGACTCCCTCCTCGGCGCCATCTGTCTCGTGTTCCTGCTTGTCCTTCTGGGGACTCTCACGCAGGAACGCGCCGCTTCCCGCGAACTCGGACGCTCCGCTGAGCTCATGGACGATCTCGCTTCCGCGGCCGGGGCCTGCGCCCGGGATCATGAAAGTGAGCTCTCCCTCACCACAGGACCGGAAGGAAATCCCTCCGTACTCCGGGAAGCCGGGTACCTCCGCCCCTCCTTTCCGGATTCCCTCGCCGACGGCCGGCCCCTGCGCTTCTTCCTGCGCCGCCTTACCGCAGACAGCGCGCCCCTTATTCTGGCCGTGGCAGAGGGAACACCTGCCTCCTGGAAGGGAAACGCCGGATCTGAACGGCGTTTTGCCTCTCTGTACGCGCTCCCACTTGCGAAAAAACTTCCCGGAGGAGGATACGTTTCCATATCTGGAAGCGGCCGAGATGAAACCACACTTCAGGGAGCGCGCTCCTCCTTTACCCTGTCCCTGAAGTCCCTCGGGATATCACTGCCTCCAGGCACAACGGCTCTCCTGCGCCTCGCTGACACGGACGGGACTGAACCGGGCACGGCCGACAGTTCAGCTTTTCTGCACAGAAAAGCAGAGGAAGGGCTGAACACCATGCTGTCGGATCTCGGCTTCAGCGCCCACTCCCTCAGGGATACGGGCGCAGCCGTCTTCGCTTCCTCCTCTCAGGGCACTGATACGGCCGCGGCAGACGGTTTCGCAGCCCTGTGCCAGGCGGGAGACACGGGCTCCGGTTCCCCTGAGGGACTCACCAGGTACATTCCCGGAGCAGGCCTCGCCGTATGCCGGAACGGGCGCGCCGCCCTGCTCGGACGGGACAGCGCGTTTCTCAGCGCTGCCGGTGTCTTCTTCGCCGGCCCTTCTGACGGCGTCATCACGAATCTCGCCACACCGCTCCGGACGTTTTCCCGCCCCGTGCTGAAACCCGCCTGCCCTGAAGGCACCCAGGCCGCCATTTTCGCGGTTCCCGCCCCGGGCTTCAGGGAGAAGGAAGTCAGCGTGGAGGACGCGGGGGATTCCTGGCTCGTCACCGTGAAGGGCTCCCTCCTCCAGGGAACGGAAAAAACGGATTCCCGTTCCGCCGCGGAAAGCTTCTCCGCCTCCGAAGAAATCCCGGAGCCTGCCCCTTCGGGCAGTCTTCAGCTCGGAACGGGCACGTCCTCAGGAGAGGATGTCCCGCAGGACACGTATTTCTACATGGCCGATTCCTCAGCCCTCGTCATGACAGGCTGTTTTCCCACACCCTAGCCCGACAGGGACGCCTCATGCAGCTCGCTGATACTCTTCTCGCTCTCTTTGTGCTCTGCGCCGCTTTTGCCGGCGCGGCCACACTGCAGGGAGCCGAACGCTGCCGGGATGACGCCGGGGCCGCGGCCTGGCAGGCCGACACGCTGCGCATCGCGGCGCGTCAGCTTCCGCCATCCTCAACGCCGGAAACAGTCCGGCTTTCCGTCCCGGACGATCTCACCTCCCTGCCTCCCGGCTTTTCCGCGGAGGGCGCAGGCGGCCGGCCCTTCCTCGTGCTCGTGAAGAAGACGGCCGGCGGCACGGACATCCTTGTCCTGGCCAAAGGCACGGCTTCAGGAAACGATGCCCTTCCGAGAGCCGCTGCGCTCCGCCTCCAAGGCGGCTTCTACCGCCCGTCAGACCGGCGCGCCCGGGCTCTCGGTCTCTCCGCGTCATCCGTATGGCTGCCCGGTGAGGGCAGAGCTCTTGACCTCGCCTCATTCGGCCTGACCGCCGTACCCGAAGGCTCCTTCGGCATTCTGGACGGCCCCGGAGCGGGACAGACGGACACCCTCAGAGAGGAAATCCTGCGCAGAGAGCCTCTCTCCGGACACGAGGAGCTCTCCGTTATGGAAACGGATCTCGGCCTTTCCGGACACGCGCTTGAGGACGTTTCCGCGCTCAGGTTCTTGAATACCTATTCCGGCCCGGCCTCCACGCTCAGTGGCTTCGGCTCCCTTCCCGCGCCGGAGGACTACAGCGGCCCCGCGGAAACGCCGGCCGCCCTCTGCGCCGGAGAGAACAACACGGGGCGCCTCATTCTGGATTCCCGTTTCGGCCTCGGCCTCTGCCGGGACGGACGCTTTGCTCTCCTCGCTGACAGTGAAAACAGCCTCTCCGTGCGGAACATGGGCGTAACCAGCGCCGTGAGCCTGACCAGTAACGGCGGCGCGGCCTTCACCAGGGGAACCATTCCCGTGCCTGTCTGCCGGTCCGGCGAAGAGCCCGCCGTTTTCTTCGCGCCCATGCGTACGGGTATGGCAGTCCCCTGGATCCCGAAGGACTGCCTCTCCGCCCTCGCCTCCACAGACGGACAGAAAGAAGCGCTTGAAAGGATTCCCGCCCGGTATTTCCGCGCGGCGGGGCCGGCCCTCCTGCGTTCCGCCGTGTCCCGGTCAGGTTCCATCTGGATGCTTACCTGCAACCTTTCTCCCGACTCGCTGGCCATGCGCCCGGCCGGTTCCACGCTGAAGAAGAACAGCCCGGATCTCGCCGCCGCGCAGGATCTCATCGCGGACTGGTACTACGCCTCGGGGCAGGTAACACGGCCAGCCGGCTCTTCCGCGCCGCGCACTCTCCCGGCCGCCTGTCCGTCCCCGGGCTTTGACAGACCCGTTCCCTTCGCCTGGTTCACTGCCTGCATCACGGAGGCTGTTCCATGAGCATCCCTGAAACGCTTCTCGCCGCGGTCTGCCTGCTCGTGACCTGTTCCGGAATCGCCGTCATGGCCGAAGACTGGCGGGACACAGCCAGCGCAAACCGGGCCGCCGCGGAATTCACAGTCACGGCCAGGCGCGCCGCGGCCTGGGTCCTCTCCCGCCGCGCGGATCTCGCTGGAAAGGCAGAACACGCTCCTTTCAGCCTGACAGAGCTGTGCCCGGAAACGTCTTCGGCCCGGAACAGCGTCACAGGCCAGCCGTATACGGCTTTCCTCTTCACTCCGGAAACGGGACGGCTCTCCCTCGCGCTCTTCGCAGCCGGCGGCTCCGGGGACAGGGAAATGCCCCGGAAAATCATCCGTCCCGCAGCGCGCCGCATCGAAGCGGGCTTTTTCGTGGCAGAAGACGGACTTCTTGTCCGGGGAAACGAAAAACTCAGCCCTGCCTCTCTCTGTTCCGGATGCGGCTCTCTCTCCTCAGCCCTGCCCGCCGGTTCCTGGGGAACCATCCTCACCCTTCCCGAAGGCCGCGCCGTCTCCGCCGTGCCGGCAGACGGCCTCGTTTCCCGTCTCGCCGTACCCGGAGGAGAAGAAGCGCGCATGGACGCGGCGCTCGGCATGAACGGCAATGCCGTCACAGACCTCTCTGCCCTCTTCTTTTCCGGTGGTAATGGCGGACCGGCTTCCGCCGGGGACGCCGCCTTCCGGGAATCGTGCGCGTCGGGATCCGGCGAAGGCACGCTGACTTTCTTCAGCGGCAGCGGCCTCCTCCTCTGCCGGGGAAAGGAAGCCGTGGCCCTGCCGGACTCCCTGTCATCCCTTCTCCTCCGTCAGGCCTCGCGTCCCGACATCAGCGCCAGCGCCTCAGCCCTCAGACAGGCTTCCGCGGCCGGAACCTTTCCAGCCAGCGGCACAGGCGCCACAGGATCCGTGACCTGCCCAGGGCATGACCCCCGCTGTCTGGTCCGCCGCCGTCCTGATCCAGAAAAAAACCTCGGTCAGAAAAAACGGAGAGGAAGTTCTCGGCGCGCCCCCGGCGGGATACAGCGGAAACGCCATGCGCCTGCGCGTCTGCCTTCATCAGGGGGAATAAAACATGCGCCTTTTTCTGTTTCTGTCACTGCTTCCGGCTTTTTTCCTGCACTTCCCGCTCCCCGCCTCAGCCGCCCTGAACAGCCGCGAAAAAGCGCTGGTCCCGCTCTTTGAGGAACCCTGCCGGCGCTTCGGCATTCCCCGCGTGCTCGCTCTGGCCATAGCCCGCCAGGAGTCGGACAGCCGTCCCCTGCTTATCAATATCCAGGGAAAAGATGTCCTCCCGCGTACCCCCGCGGAGGCACTGCGCATGGCGGAGTCCTGTCTTGCGCGGGGACTGTCCTTCGATGTCGGCCTCATGCAGATCAATTCCTACTGGATACGCCGTTACCGCATCCCCCTGCGCCGGCTTTTCCATCCCCGTGACAACATTTACGTGGCCTGCTTTATTCTGGCGGAGAGCATGCAGCGCGACGGCTCGACCTGAAAAGCTGTCGGGCATTACCACTCGCGTACGCCATGGCGCCGTGACGGCTATATCGCCCGCGTACGGCACCATCTCAGGGATATCCTCGAAAGGTAGGGACAGCGTACGGGGACGCATATGTTCAGAGAAAAATTCATCCTTCCCTGCCGAACCGTTTTCTCCTGAAAGTCTTTCCTGCACACGCATCCGCGCCGCTCCCGGTGAAAAGAACGCAGACCGGGCACGGGGGACCTGATGTTCCTCCGCCGGGCCGCCTGGTTCCGGCATGCACGGGGCCGGGCTTCCGGCAAAAAAGAGTCCTGCATAAAAAGGAGACCTTTTATGCAGGACTTTTTGGTACGGCTTTCCCGTATGCCGTGGTTTTCTTCTATCTGACAGTGCTGGCAAACTCACGGCCATAATCACGGCAGAGCTTCTGTGTGGCTTCGTCCGGGGCCCACTGGCAGCGCAGTCCGTCGTTGACGATTTCAAAGCCGGCGCCGTCAAGAAGGGCAGTTATCTGTTTGACGGCCTCGCCGCTCCATCCGTAGCTTCCGAAGGCAGCGGCTTTCTTATTCCTGAACTTCAGTCCGCGGATCATCTCCATGATGCCGCCTATGGAGAACAGGTAACCGTAATTGATGGTCGGAGAGCCGACGAGGATGGCTTTGGATTTGAAGACTTCCGTGACGATATCGTTTTTGTCGTCAACAGCTGAATTGAAGAGCTTGACCGTCAGGGACGGATCGGCCTCACGCAGCCCCCCGGCGATGCATTCGGCCATGCGGCGAGTCGAATTCCACATGGTATCATAAATAAGGGTGATCTGATTTTCCTGATAGGCCCCGGCCCATTTCTGATAGGTGCTGACAATCTGCAGGGGATCCCTGCGCCAGATGACGCCGTGACTCGGACAAATCATGCTGACGGGAACATTCATTTTGAGGATTTCATCGATCTTGCGGGTGACCATGGGACTGTAGAGATTCAGGATATTTGTGTAGTATTTCATCGCCTCCCGATACAGTTCGGCCTGATCCACGCAGTCATTGAACAGGCTTTCACTGGCATAATGCTGCCCGAAGCCATCGTTGCTGAACAGGATGTTGTCCCCCGTCATATAGGTGAACATCGTGTCAGGCCAGTGAAGCATGGGCGCCTCAATAAAGACGAGCTTTGTGTCGCCGAGCTCCAGCGTATTGCCGGTCTTCACCGTGACAAAATTCCAGTCCTGATGATAGAGGCCGCGCAGGATGGCCTCACCCTTCTTCGTGCAGTAAATCGGTGTATCCGGAATCTTCCGCATCAGAGCCGGCAGGGCACCGCTGTGATCATTTTCGTTATGATTCATGACGATGCAGTCAATGTCTTTTAGATCGATTTCCTGCTCCAGGTTAGCGACGAATTCTTCGTCAAAGGGCTTCCAGACCGTGTCCATCAGGACGGTCTTCCTGTCCCGGATCAGGTAGGAGTTATAGGAAGATCCCTTCTCCGTAGAATATTCATGGCCATGGAACTCGTTCAGTTCCCAGTCAGTCTTGCCGACCCAGGTTACTCTGTCCGTGATTTTCTTTCCCATTTCGGACCTCCGTATTTTTCCCCAGTATATCCCAGACCGGCCCGTGTCCTTCCTGTCAGTGCGGTCTGCCGTGACAAATGACACGTGCTTACAACAAAAAAGACGGCCCCCTCACCGGCCTGATCAGGGGGCGGGTTTCCTTCTCCGGACTGGCTTATCCCAGGGACAGAGTTATGCCCGCCCCGGGAAGCCCGGGGCGGAAGAAGAGATCCCAATGACAGGGAGAGAAAAGAACAGAAAAGGGCAGCGCCGGACTCAGAAGTCCCACTTTACGCCTGCGGAAACATTATATTCCCTTGTATAGTGATCGCCGCTTTCGCGCTCAGCCTGCATATAGAGACGAAGCGTATCCGCGGCCTGCCAGTCCACGCCTAAACCGTAGTACACGCGCGTGCCGTGCATGTTCGCGGTCATGTCCTCGCCGTTGAAGGAAGCCTTCTGCCGGCCCAGGAATTCCCTGTTCACGCCGCCCTTCACGGAGGGCTGGATGTAGTGGCCGCCATCGCCGCCGTCGAGGGCAAACTTCCTGCCGAGGACAACGCCCGCGCGCCCGGTCAGGGAATCCATATCCTTCTGGCTGATCTCCATGCCGTTGCTGGCTTCGAAATCTCCTCCCTTCACCCAGAAGTAGGAGAGCTCGAGCTGGGGTTCGAGAAACCAGAAGTCACGTCCCTCATTGCTGTAGGCGAAGTCAAACCTGCGTCCTGCCTCCAGTGAGGCGCCAAGGCCGTATGAAGATCTGTCATCGCGAACCCGGGTTCCGTCGAGCATGGTGCTGCGTATCCTGTGATTGTACCAGTCTATGGTTCCGACAGCGTCCGCGTACCAGCCGCCGTCTCCAAGCCATGTCGCGTACAGCCCGCAGCCGGCGCTCTTCAGATCGCCGTTTCCGCCCCAGGAGCCGTTCACGTTCTGACGCGCGAGGGCGCCGCGGAGCTGGATACCAGCAGCCAAAAGGGAATTGCCGCTCGCAAAAACCGGCGCATCATAGCCCAGGGAAGCGCCGTACGTCGTCTGGGTAAATGTCGTGTCCGCGAAGCCTTCGAGACGGGCAGTATCAGCAAAACCGCGCACCCACAGGCCCGTCTGCGTGTCTGAGCGCATTTCGCCGAGGCGCTTGCGCAGATCCGTGAGCTGGCCGTACCACATGGCGTAGTGCCCGGCCAGGCCGGAAAGCGCGGCTTCCGCCTCGCCCGTGGGAGAAAGCACTGCGTGCCCTCCTCCTCCGCCAGGAGTGTCGGGGGTTGAATCACCTCCGCCGGGAGTATCTGGGGTGGGCTTGTCTCCGTCCGAAGGTTTTTCCGACGGATCCCGGGACAGGAACCACTCCGTGGAACCGTCCTTCTGCCGGCTGGAGAGCCTGTAGATATACATACCGAGATCCACCTGCTGCCCGGGGTTGGCGAGCGAGAAGGTGCCTGCGCCCTCATTCCGGCGCACCAGCCAGGTATTCATGTCGACGGCCGAAATATCGGTTCTGCCAGAGGAGGCCACAAAGACTTTGCTGCTTCCGGAAGCGTACCGGCTGATATCCACCTGATCGACGCCTTCAGTACTGTCGTGTTCCACCTTCAGGCGGAACAGGCCGCCGGATCCGTCAAGACTGCCGACATTGAGTCTCTGGAATTCCGCAGCCGAGTCGAGGGAAACCGTGCCCCCACTGAGACTGAGTGAGGTAACTGCGGAAGGTCCGTAGTTTGTGCCGTCCGTATACACGGGTCTCACGTTCCAGATATTGCCGCTCCCGAGCGTTACCGAGACTGACGCCCCGTCGGCCTTGTCCGAAAAACCTGTCCATACGGCCGTGCCGCCAAGGGAAACGGTGGCCCGACTCGTATCATACGCCCCGATGCCGCCCTGAAGCGTACCCGCTTCCTGAGCTGTTAGAGTGGCCTGTGCGCTGTCCGCCGTGCGGACAATATCCGAAGCTTTCAGGTTCAGCGTGCCGCCTGTTATGGACACGGATGAGCTGCCGCTGGCATCAATGCCATTTTCCGAAAGATCCAGACTGGCGGTGCCAGCGCTGACCGTGACCGTGGCGTTCCCCTCTGCCTTCGCCGCTGTCTCGCCGCCGGTCATGGTGAAGGCATCAGTCGTCAGCGAAACAGCGGCATTGTCCGCATACATGCCGCAGGCTACATTTTCAAACTTCGTCATACTGTTTGTGACAGTGATAACGCTCTTTTGGGGATCTTTTTCATCCACCTCAGCATAGAAGCCGTAGTCAAAATCCTGAAACAATAAATTCGTGCCGGTAACCGTTATTGCTGCGGTACTGTATAGCCCTATCCCACCTCCAAAAGCTCTATCGGGATTGGGATCAGGGTTTGGAGCGTGGGATATTCCAACGAGCGTTCCACCTTTTATGCTGACATCGTCATTCACACGGTCATCGTCATCGCCCTCCACGGTCATAGCGATGATCGCGCCAGGATTGGCTATCACGTATGGGGATTCTTTATTCTTAAAATCAAAGGTCAGGGTGGCACCATTGCGTATTTCCAGCGTATCTCCGGCATGGATGACCCTGCCCATTCCAATCCCTTGTTTTTGGCGATAATCGTCCCAGCCTGTATCTGAGTCGACAATATAATGCAGATCCATGGCTCGGGGCTCGTCCACGTTCACAGAGCCCAAAAATCCCAACACGGCAAAAAAACAAAAAAGGCTCAGTCCACAAATCTTCTTCAAAGCGGACCTGTGCCCGGGAAGCAGATTCCCTATTTCCCTTTTTCCCGGCATTTCATTACCCCGCATTTATTCAGACAGCTTATTGAAAAAATTCAAATACTGTCAATACTATGCTCTTTAAAAATTCTTCGCGCACTAAACAATCTCTTGTCATCGCTATAGCTGCCAAAGATGCCGAGAATGTCTCTCCCGGGGAGCATCCGGAAGATCAGAAGAGTTGTGCAGAATATCATTTTCAGGATTACTGGTTCTTTATACTACAAAAATTCAAATACATATGTTGATAAATTCAGCCACACCCCTGACATCTCCCTGTCCCTTCCTCTCTGCAGCGCCTCGTACTTCGGGGAGAGAATCCCCTTGTGGCGGGCCGGATTCCGGGATGGCAGAGCTCCTCTGCTTTGGAGTGATGAATCCGCCGGGAAAAAATGAAACCGGTTTCTCTCCGGCTCCGGGATGATGCCGGATCAGACCGGTATGGGGCACTTCCAGGGGGCCTCAGGCTGGTCTGCAGGGGACCCTCATATGAAAGACTTAACGGGAAAGAAAAATACCGCTCCAGCGAAATCGATCTCTTCCCAAGCCCGGGAGCTGCCGGGGGAACCATAGCCACTGTCCTGCCCGGGAACATCAGCGGAAACAATCAGACAGAACCATTATCAGACCTGAAACGTTGAAGAAGTTTATGACGACCGAAGCTTCCGGGCTGCTCCCGGCTTCAGGAACGCCGAACGCCGCGGTCGGCCACTCCGCTCATCCATGTCAGCTCTTGGTGCGCTCAATGCCCTAAAAAATACAAGCAGGGGAAACTGCAGCCGGCATGCGTGATACGGGTCCCTATGCGCCAGCCCCGCCGCCGTCCGCGCCGGAGCCAGAACAGACGGAGAAGCCCGTGTACGACGTACACGGGCTTCTCCCCAATCAGGCTGTCCGCCTTTCTAGAACTCGTAGTGCACCTGGAACAGTCCGGAAACGCCCTCCCGGACTCCTCCGTAGCCGGTGGCACCGAGCGTAAAGAAGAGCGGCTCACCTTCAGAGGGTCTCAGCCTGAGGCCTGCCTCCACCATAGCCGTATCGCCCGTAAGTGAGGCGGACGGCGTATCGTGACCGTAAATGTCGGATGTACTCCTGCCGTTGAACTGGCGCTCGTAGGCCGCACCGAGATACCAGCTGAACACATCGCTGCCCTTAAAGCTCAGACGCGCTCCGCCGCGCAGGCGGTTCGAATCCATGGCGTCGAAGTTCACACGGCTTCCGCTGATGGATCCGTCGTCCTCGCTCACGTGTGACCACAGATACTTTGCGTAGATATCAAGGTCAACGTTGTCCGTGACGGACTTCATCCAGCCGATGCCGCCGTGGGCAGCCATATAGGGAGACTCCGAGCTGTAATCGGCTTCGGAGCCGTTGACGCGCCAGCCGTCCGTATCCCAGTTGTAATTCAGCATGCCGATGCGGAAAGATCCCTCAGCGTAAAGGCCCTGCATGGCCGTCTCATTGAGGTAAAGCTTTCCGAGGGCACCGACGCCGTAGTACCCGGCGTTGCCATCGCTGTCAAAACTGTCATACCCGGCATGTTCGTGCTCAGCGTTAAAACGGGAAAGCCCCGCCTCAAAGAACACACCCGCCAGGAAACCAACCGAGCGCAGCTTGCAGTAACGGGCGAGGCCCACCATGGCATTTCCGCTCGTCATGTTAAAGTGCGTGCCCGTCTTGTAGGTTGAGTACCCACCGGTAACTGTCATGAACGCTCTCGTGCCGCAGGGCTCTTCGCCGGGAAGACACATAGCGCTTTCCGCAGCGCTTTCCATGCCGGCGCCGGCCACCATGTCACCGCCCTGATCCACGAGAGCGAGACCGGGAAGACGATCGACGTTGAAGGTCTTCGTACGGTGATCGGCCTGCACATTCTTCGTCCGGGCGATGAGATCCTGGCCGTTCTTGATGAAGTAATCCACATCGAAGGTCAGGAAGCCTTTGGAGAGTCCGGACTGGGAACTGGTCATGCCGGCTGTGCCGGTCTCATTGTCCATGGTGCCGTCATTGGATACTGCGCCAGCATACGGCACATAGGAACCGTCGGAACCGATGGTCACGACGCTGGCGCCGTTCACGTAGAGGTTCGTGCCC
>OLPS01003346.1_pt1 | contig 12744 bp, 11 predicted proteins | sample 1673071 | NCBI WGS metagenome assembly OLPS01 (sample SAMEA3136752, study PRJEB25190) | human gut metagenome | reverse complement strand
ACAAGCGGGTTTTTGTCATATATCCTCTTAGGTCAACCTTGGTCTAACAGAGCCATAATGTTCCTTCTTCGAATCCCAACCATTGACCGGATGAGCGTTGGCATCAGCTTCAGAGAAAGGACCTGAATCGATGGCTCCTTCCTCTGCGTAAGCGTAAGACGTATTGTTGAAACCAGCACCTAGCAAAAAAATCGAGACCACGCAAAATCCGAAAAGCACTAATCCTTTCAACCAAAAAACCAGTTTTTTTCTCATCGAAGTTCCTAGAAGCTCTTCTTCTCTTCCCACAGTTGCCCTTATTCGCGTATCTTCTGCTTCTTATTGCCTACGAAATCAATCATCTGCTGGACGCCACATGCCGCCATCGGAATAAGCAGCAGGAAAAACGGCAAAGTGTAGATACTTTTTGCTTCCCAGAAAAGGTAGCAGAGAAAACCACCGATGAACGACGCACAAAGCAAAACCCTAGTAAAGATTTGAGCTGCATCAACCCCGATAGGCTTTTCCTTAATCAACGAACGAAGAAGACCAAGCAAGCCGATGAGCGCCAATAAATATGTAACAGTTTGAGCAACATTTTCATATCGAAGTAACACATCCGAGCCATTGCCGATAAGGAAGAACGAACTCAAACCGACAAAATGCTTTGAGGATTCGCCCAACTCCGAATACAGTGATGTCATAAATGTTGGTTCAGCCCATTCTGACGCAAGCTTGCCAGCAAAGAAATGCATCCCGTTTCCCGGATTATGCAGGAATTCTGAGAGTCGTCCTTGAACGAAATCTCTGGAAATCTGGGATTGAAGAGAATAATCATTACCTGTATTTTCAAATGCATCTAAGGCAAATCTGCTCCACCATCCAGGCGGCATATTATCTGGATGTCCTAATCCAAGAGCAACCCATGAGAGCATCGGCATGCCTTTGCCAAAGTCCTGGCCAGTCCAAGACTGCACTAACGCAACAGGAAGTTTAGAAATGATAAACGCTGCCAAAGCGGAAGGCAAAGAGATCAATAATTGCCAAATACAGCGATTATGCCAAACCGCAAAAACAACAGCAAGAAGCGCGGCAAGAACCACTATCTGATATGTCGATTTGAAAACAATGCCGGTACCACAGACCAGGAAACCACCAACAATCGCGAGAGCGCTGGACCAGGTCCTCCTCATGCGAAAACCTTCTGCGATGATCCAGGCACCGCAGATCGTAATGAAGAACCCGACGGCATTGGGATACACGAAAGCCGCGAACATCATAAGAGGAACGCATGTTGCAATCAGAACGGTGAATGCGCCATGACCCTTTTTATTCAACCCGAGCATGCCGCTCAAGCGCCACAAAACCGCGACCAATGCAGTAACCGCCACGGCACTGACAATCTGAAAGGCAAGAATATTGTTCGATCCAAACAAGGCAAATACCAACAGATACCACAGCATTGGCCCGCTTTGGAACGGGTAATAGGAGAAATATGTGTGAGCGCTTGGAATGCCTCGTGCAATACATTCCCTCTGCACGTTACCAGCCGAACAATAGTCAGCACCAAATTGGCTGATATCACCTTTAAGCAAGACATCCGCAGCATTCATCAGACTCTGCGAATCCGGATATGTGTATGTTACCAAGCTCAATGAAGTAAGCCAGATGATCTGCAACATTATCGTATATACCAACAATGCGGCAAAAACCCAGTAGCGTGGCAACTTCGAAAAGCCTTGCGCAAGCAAGCCAAACAGAGCACATAACATGACCATGCCCAGCACAAATGCAATGGATGGCATGCCAAAGTGGTAGTCAACCTGCTCTGTGATACTTCCGAGTTGCGAATTGGCTCTCTTAAATGTAACTGTAAAGAGAATCGACAATACGAGCAATACCGCGACAATAGCAGTCTGAAATCCCAAGGCAAGTACAACGAGCCATCTCGGTAGCACACGTTTGAAGAATACCCATTTTTCAGGCACAATATCCGGCTTATTCACTCGGTAATAGTCCTATCTTTCCCTAAAAAAATAAACTGCCCACTCAGAGCGTCGTCTCGACAATATAGCGAGGACGAGCTTTAACCTCTAAATAAATTTTTGCTATGTACTCACCAATAATACCGAGTGCCAGCAAAATAAAGCCGCCTAGAATCCACAGGGAACACATCATTGATCCCCAGCCCGCAACGGCATGCCCTGAGAAAACGGAAACAAGGGTATAAATCAACATGACGATTCCAACGAACACCGAGAACAGACCCAGACCGGTGATCATGGTCAGCGGCTTTGTCGAGAAGGAAGTCACACCTTCAATCGCGAAGGAAACCATCTTTTTCAACGGGTACTTGGATTCCCCGGCCACTCGGGTTCCGCGCTTGTAATATACCTTTGCCGTTTTGAATCCGAGAGAAGGAACCAGACCGCGTAGGAACAAATTCGATTCCTTGTATTGCGATAAAGCCTGCAATGCGGCACGACTCATCAATCGATAATCGGCATGATCCGGCACTGTTTCCGTTCCAAGCCATTTCATCAGGGAATAAAAAGCATGGGCGGTGCCACGCTTGAATGCGGTATCGGTTTCACGGTTGTCCCGCACACCATAGACGATTTCAGCACCCCGGAGGTATTCCTGCACCATGTCGTCGACCGCATTGGGATCGTCCTGCAAGTCAGCATCCATAGAAACAACAGCGTCGACATTCATACTCAATGCATGCATTAAGCCAGCAAAAAGAGCATTCTGGTGGCCTCTATTGTGAGCTAGTTTTACACCACGGAATAAGGAGGGATCTTTCTCATGCAGCGACGTAATCACATCCCAAGTCTTGTCATGGGACCCATCATCGACAAAAATAACAAAGCTATCTCGTGCAACAGCCTGCGAATTCTCAAGCTGAATCATCTTTTTCTTCAAAACATCCGCAGTCATATGCAATGCGGCTTCTTCGTTAAAACAAGGAATCACAAAAGCCAGTGTCGGTTCACATCTCATCTGAACTCCACGCTTGTTCGTTTCCATATCATGAGTCATGTATAACAGTGTATGTCATGCTATCAACGCAAATAGTCAAACCCTGCCCACAGCTTCATCACGTATCTTCAAAGGCCTCCTTGCATAGCGGTATTGCCACACCTCTAGACATACACCAAAAGCTCCAACGAGTGACTTGCAAAACAAGCTTTTGTTATGGCAATAGCTATAATTGGCCTCGGACAATGAGAAGAAAAAGCAATAATGTTCCAACGGAGAAAAATCCTAATCGGTTTTTAAACCATTACAATGCTACAGGGAATTACTTACCCGGCAATCGCACTGGGCAGCGAGCCTAACGCAATGCAAGCGTCTTCTAATAATCAAACTGCCGTACCGGTTCAGAATCCAAATAGTACCCAGAGAGATGATTCTAATGCAATCGCTTCAGAGGCCAATGGTGCCTCGCAATCTTCTGATTCAGTGTCCGAATCAACACAACTGAAGAAATAATTCAATCCAGCCAACAGAACAGGAATGACAGCCAACCCGACTCTTCCGAATCGAACAGGAATAACGGCAGCGCTAGTTCCAACGAATCGACTAAAACAGAACAACCTGAAAACGGTTGGGATCAGGATAAGGAGCACTACTACGAAAATGGCACTATGGCCATCAGCAAGGAGTGTTCATTCCAAGTTCTCCGACAAACCGCGAAGACGGAATCTGGGTCCGTTTTGATGAAAACGGTAATTTACGTTTCCGGATCATTCAGCGAATCCAAAGCACGAAAATCAGCCATGACAGGCAACACAGTCGCCATTATTATGAAAGCGGCTGGAAAATTCACCATTTTCCAGCCGAATCAATCAAGCAGTATGACTGAGTCTGAAATGTAAATCAGGAATCAACCTCGGCCTGTGACACTATCGAAATAATGCCATGCTTGCCATTGTGGAACCCACGTGTTTCCGTGAGCCATAGCTCCTGTAACTGGATCGAAGTAGTACCATAGACCATTCTGTTTCTGCAAACCTTTTACCATTTTGCCGGTTTTCTGATCATAACGGACCCATTTACCGCCATTCGCACGTATAAAAATATCACCTGTACATCTTGCACCAGTAATGTTGTCAAATAGATACCAGCCAGAATGCTCTTTATCAAAATTAAGATACGCTTCGCCATGCGCCATTTTGCCGGTGACCATGTCGTAGTATACCCATTTGTTCCCATTGGACAGATATGTCATCCCCTTACTCATCGCACCGGTCGTAAAGTCGAAGTTATACCAGACGCCGTATCGGAAATCCTCACCTTTAATCATATGACCATTGGAATCATAACGAACCCATTTACCACCGTTCGAACGCAGATAAACATCCTTATCGTGCGCCATGGTTCCATCTGAATCAATCCAATACCAAGCATTACTCTCAGGATCGTAAATTTCCTTGCTACGCGCTAAAGAACCATCTGAATCCCACCAATACTTTTGGCCATTTTTGGTAACCCAATGCCCGCCATTCACATACGCTTTATTCCCAAACGCATTCATGTCCACATTGCCGCTGATGCCGTCCACTTTGCCGGAGCTGGTGTATTGCCATCCGCGACTGTTGGTCGGGAACGAGTCGAATCCCATGCGAGCGCCGTACTGCGCCACCCACATGGTTTTAGCGTAAATGTCGGCATGTTTCAGCGGGCCTTGCAGGTAGCTGGTGTACGAGTAGACGCTCAGGTTCTTGTAGCCTCCGGACTGCAGTACGCTGTACCAATTGTTGACGATATCGTTGTACACGTTCGGGTCGGTGGGCGGCTGATGCCCCTTCCACGTCCACTTTTCCAGGTCGTAGTACACGGGGTACGCCAAGTCGCTCGGATTCACACCGAATTGCTTAAGTTTGGCGACCACGTCGGCACCTTCTTCTTTGGCAATCGACGGAGTATCCGCGTAGGAATACCAGTAAATGCCGAACGGGATGCCGAGCCGCTTGCATTCGGAAATGTTACGTTGCGCTTTCTTGTCGGCATTGTTGCCCTCGCCGTAGCCGAGGCGGATGATCACGCCTTCCACGCCGTCGGCTTTCGCTTTGGCCCAGTCGATGTCGCCTTGCCATTCGGAAACGTCAATCACGCCTTTGGCTTGCTGCACGAACAGGTTGTTCTGGTAGTCGAAGAAGGCTTTCGTATTGTTGTAAGTGCCCCAGTGAGCGCCGTATTCATTGCTTTCGAATTTGGAGAGCTGTACGTTCGCGTCGGCTACAGCATTTTTGACATCTTCCGCACTTACCGGAATGAAGGATTCGCCATTGGTTTTGGCGAGCGGATCCGGCTGCTGCTCCTGCGTACCGACCAGTGTCGCATCGGTCACGGTTTCGCCGGTTTCAATATTCTTGACCTCACCTTCGGAGGTAACGGCCAGGTCTTCCGAAACTACAGTTGCATCGTCGGAAATCTCGCCACTGACAGTGCCTGGAAGTTTCGCATTCGGATTGTCAGGCATGCTGGTCGCCAACTGCTGGTCGCCCGTCTGATCATCCGGCTGATCGTCAGATTGCATAACAACGCCACTATCTGCAATAACGGCACCTCTCTGCGCAACAGCATCCTCAATCGCAATATCCTGCAATGCGTAAGCCGGCGCAACCGCGACGGAAGCCACCAACGCAACCGCAGACAGCGCAGTCGTAATCTTCAAAACATGATGTGGCGAAACCATTCGTCAGCCTCTCTTGAATAAAGTCATCAGCCCCAAATATTCGGCGCGAACGCCCTAATCGCCAACTCTAACCGCACCCCGCAACCCCAGCACAGCACTTCTCAAAAATTTTAAGAAGTTCCGGCAAGCATGCAGAAGTTGAAGAATGGCCACGTGCATTATATGAGGCAACACGAGTGCGGTAAATCGGGGACGAACGGGTATCGTACGCTGTATATTGGCATTTCAGGTGGGCACTCGGCACGGTCAGCATTGACCAGGAACGGAAGCCGGCACCGGGGATCACAGAGCAGGCAGATTCTGGAGGGGTTATGGCACGGCACGGCAAGAAGCCAAGTGAGGAAAATACCTCGTCACGCGCACCGAGAACAATTGCCGGAAGCACAACGCCCAACACTTCTGCCGACGGTATTGACGCCGCTACCAGCAGCAGCGCAGCCAACGAAGCCGACGCAACCGAAGCCGACACCAACGCGATCGACACCAACGCAACCGGAACACGCACAATCGTCAGTGGCGACACGGCCGAGACCAGCGATCAGCAATCGCTCGAAGCAAACGGATCCGTTAAATCCAACGAATCCCGTCGACCGCAAGACCCGTTCGACGAGGTCATAGCGCAAGGCATCAGCGATGGCGACGCTTGGACGGACCAGCATGTAAAGCGCTTCTACCGCCAGATCATTATCACCGTAGTCGTCGTAGTTGTCGTTCTGGTTGCGATTTTCGGATTCACAGGCATACGTGCGTCGCAGCAAATGCGTGACCTGGCCGCACTAAACGACTGCAAGGAAGCCGTCACGGCCATGAACACCTCCTATTCGAAGGCGTTCCAGCTGAAGGCAAAAATCTCCGAAGCGTTCACCAGTTTTGACGAGTCTTACGACCTCGACAAGCTTGCCGAACTTCACCAGACGGAAGTCACCGCTCCGAAAACGCTGAGCTGTGCCGCCGACGCCTCCTCCACCATCAGCAAAGCCAACGCCGCAAAAGCCGAGTATGACAAGCAGGCCAAGCAGTTCAAGCAGGCCCTGCAGAAGGCCGACGAATCCACGGCCACCGATGGCGGTGACGGAACTGACGGAACGGCCAGTGGCAATAACAGCACCAACACCACGGAAGGTACTGATTTCCCAAATCAAAGGTAAGCAGATTGTGCTGAGTGCCGCTGATGGAAGTTCGAATCTTAACACGGTAACTCAAGTGCGTTATTGGTGGAGCGGGAATCCGGCTATTTCCAGTCTGCTCTATAACGATCTTGGATTGCCGGCAAGTCCGTTTATTACGGTTGTTGAGTAGGATTCGCAGCCTTATAACGTTAGTCGACGTAGTGCGGGGCGCTGGATGCCATGCGGGGCGTAATACCGTTATTGCCGTTGTCATCGTCATTACCGTCTGCATTGGAATCTTGCGATTTACGAAGCGATCCTGCAGCCAATGAATGTATGGATCGAACGGAACGGCCAAGCTGCGACTGCTTTTCCTGCTCGTCCGATTGGATTGCAGGAAACGCACCAGTCACGGGGCGAACACGCCCGGTCGCAGTGGGAATGAAGCTTGGCGGCAGCACTTGCGCGGTAATGGCACTCGGCGATGATGCATGATAGTGGGCCATCGAAGCCAGGGAATCGCGGGTATCGAGCTCACGCCGAATATCTAGCTCATCGTCGGATTCAGCCATCGCAGCACTTCCTCTCTTCCGGCGCTCTCAGCCGACAATCTCTCCACTGGTAACTGTCACCGTTTTGAGCGTAACGCAAGGCAGTATGCTACTGCGAACGAAATCAGCGATATGTGCAACTCCCCCACTGTTCGCAACTTTTTCGTAGCACATCTACGCAACAGGCCATTGTAAAATCGCTGTTTTTGGTATGAAAAAAGGGCTTTCGGAATCATCCGAAAACCCTACTGGCGGAGAATACGAGATTCCGGCAGCGACTTGCTGTTTTCGGTGTAATTCCAACGTTTCTAGGCTGCCGATTAAGTGTTTCGCCGCTTAACTCGCCGCCCCTACGGCGTGTCGCGATGGGGTGAAACGGGTGGTTATGAACGGGTGCGTTTTGGATTGCGCGAAACAGGGGAGAGTATTGAGGATGCTTTTTCCATGAAGAGCGTGTAGTTTAACCAGTATATAGAACGGCCTCCCTTTGCCAACAACAGCGATGTGCTAAAGATTACGATTCCGAATGAGGTAATGCGATCTATTCCCCATAGGCAAAGTGAAAGTGTTTTCAAGGATTATTAACCCATCGGAAGAGCTTGATTAGCTTTGATCCTTCGTGTATACAGCGTCTAGTGGGAACTAGAGTGAACCTAGTGAGCCAACATGGAAATTCAGTGGCAGGCGAAGATGTATGTCGGAATCTCAATGATTTCAACGTTTCCAAGGACGCCGGTTGGCACCATCCTGCGGCAACATGGAACCTACATGGAAATTTACAGTGCCTACATGGAAATCAGTTTGTATCAGTCAGTGGGCGCATGATGCGTGCGCTCAGCCCTTGGCTGACTGATACTAGCAAGCTTTTGTCTGACTGAACGCATGCATCATAAAGAGCAATTGGGTATCGAGCTGGTTGCGGGATGCAGGGCGGATAAAACTAATCAGCCGTTATATTCGATATGTAGGCTGGGGTCGCTTTCGTGTTCGTCAATGATTTGGTTGTAAGCCTTGACCAGACGCGAAAGGGTTTCGCGACGTGCTGCGTTGGTGAAGTGGCCATGCTCGTGCACATTGCTGGAAAGGAACGATTGCAGGTCCCAAACTTCAAGGCGGTTTTCGAAGCCCATGTCGGAGGCTAAGTCCCATGCGGTTTTGACGCGGTCGCGTACAGTGATGATGATTGGATGCAGCCCGGCCTTGATGTTGCGCTGGCATTTATCCATGAGTAGGGATGCTGGGGCAGTGGTGCAGTGTATGGCTGTGTCGCCGACATTGAAATCGCCTCCACGCCCAGTCGGATCGTCAGCAACGGACGCGCCGTTGATTTCTACTTCTGGGGCAACGATGGTGAGCTTCGCTGCGACAAGATGTTGCAGAACGGTACCGACGTACATAGTGCCCGGATTTTCCTTTTGTCGCTGCGCTGCCTGCTGCAGCAGATGTTCCACAGCCGCATCGACGGAAAGCGAGTTGTCGGATTCCAATTTGAATGGTTTGCTGGTGAAGAATGCCCGAATTCGTTTGACCCAGTATTGCTCGATCTCGGTGAATTGCTCCGCTGTTGGACGTAATTCGTTAATGAGCTCGGCATAGTCGTGCATCAATGCCATGGTGCCGCGGCTGGTTCGTCCGCCCTCTGCTGCGAGGAGTCGTGTGATGCCATATTCGGCAAGGATTTTCTGGCAGTTGTCTTTGCTGATTCCCTTGACTTGACCTTCCTTGTTCGTGTGATAGTCGCTGGCGTCAATGGGAAGCGTGTCTGCGGAAAAGAAGCGATTGAGCTGGATGGCGGCAGCCAAAGCGCCCTTGGTGTTTACCTGATGGGACTTTCGGAAATCATCGATGGGAGTCAGATCCATTGTTTGCCTCGCTTATGCAGTGTGATTCGAGAGCAGAGTTTGCTCCACGTACAGGTCTTTGCCAAGGGTGTTGTTCAGAGCAGGCATGAAGTAATGCTTGCCGAGCCATTCCACGACAGGGACGGAGACAGCGTCGCCGAATCCGAACATCACTTGATTGGGGCGCAGGCCCGTAATGTTGTAGTGGGCCGCGCCCATAAGAGCAGCGTATTCGCGTGGCGTCATCCAACGGACAGCGGCTTGACCATTGCCCATGCGAATGATTGCCTGGCGAGATGAGCCACCTCGTGCGGTGCGCAGGCAGCCGGAGATGTCGTCTGCGCGAACTTCCCATACGGCTTTGCCGTTGCGGGTGCGGCGATAAGCGGTCCGGTAGGAAACGGTTGTTTCGTTACGCAACGTTTCCACGCGGGCAGTCTGAACCGGCGACAGCGAATCAAGGAATTTGGCGGTTCTTTCGGCGTCCCACCAGCGTTCGTCGTCATCAGCCATGTTCTCGACGTACATATTGAGGCCGGACATCAGAGGAGACGGCGGCTCAGGCAGCGGTGCGCGATGCGTGCGGAGAGAGGTGTCCGCAAAAACCTGCTGCAGCCAGTCAGGGCGCAACGAAGAATCGAATTGTTCGGCGGACGGCGGGTTCTGCAGGCCAACCAAAAAGAGTCGCGGTCGGGACTGAGGGATAAATCGACGGGTATCGATGGACAATACGTCTACGGAGTAGCCCAGTACATTGAAAGCATGCACCGCTGCGGCGAGATCCTCCCCAGAGTGGGAAGTGGCCAATCCGTTCACATTTTCGAGAATGGCAATCGGAGGACGGCTGTCCCCAAGTTCTTCGAGCAGTCGCACGTATTGCCAGAAAGCGCCGGATTGTTTGCCGTTCAGGCCCGTACGAGTGCCTGCAAGGGAGAGATCCGTGCAAGGAGAGGATCCCCAAGCGATGGAAGCATCATGGGGCAGGTCGTCGCCGGAGAGCTCGCTCATATCCCCCTCGACAAGGGTGTGGCCCGGCGTATCCGTGAAGTTATTGCGATACATTTCGCACTTGGCGGAGTCGATGTCGTTCGACCATTCGACTTGGAAGCCGGATTCTTCGAGCCCAAGGCGTGCGAGGCCTATTCCGGCAAAGAATTCGAGGGCTTGTGGGCACGCCTTGCCGGTAGCCGTGTGCGTGCGATTGTCGTTCATGCTCCCACCTTACCTCGTGCCTGACTGTCGTCCTAACCATGATACTCTATATATAGAACAAGCGTTCGAATAAGTGTCGTGAAGGAAAGAGGATCGTATGACGAAGCTTAGTGATGCTGTTAGCGCGTCGAACTTGGATTCTTATGAATTAGCCCGAAGATCCAACGTGAGTGAGAAAAGACTAAATGGATATCTGTCGGGTCGACATTCGTTTAGCCGGGCACCTCTAGAAGACGCCGTAGCTATTGCTAATGCTCTCGGAGGCCGCATTGAAGATTACATGGAAGATGCGGCGGAGGACGGCGAGGCGGAAAAACTGGATGACCGACTTCGTCTCCAATTATTTCTGGATAGCGTTGACGAATACGAGCTAATTATGAAGAATGTCGGTCGCCCTCAGACAGTGACGATTGGCGGCTCTGGAGAAAAAACTGAGAAAAGGTATAGTCAGCTGATTGTTGAAGGGATGCTATTGCGCAAATATTATTCCTCGGATGAAGTTCAATTGGCGAAAGTGATTGATTCGTTTAGGCGTCTTATCCCAGACGACGCGTCTCCAGATGTGCTGCATACAGTAGATCTGCTGGAAAAAGATACGCCTAGCCAAGGGAATAAGAGCCAGATTGTGTTTTCTAATGCTGATGGTAGTTACTCCAGCAGTGTGGATTTACTTTTTGATGTTCTCTATGGAATTACCCTGCATGGAGATCCTGATAGGATCCAGAGACTTGCTAGATGGCCAATTACGGCACAGTGCCTTGCCTTATATGAGTCTAACGTTGAGAGACGCAAGGGTGTGGTGACTGTTCGACAGTATATAGATCTTGCAATCAAAGATGGTCTTTTTGCGCTGGATTAATGAGCGTATTTGAGAAGGCGCGGGGCAGTTCGCTATGGATTGAATTGCCTCACGCCTTGCTGAGTGAACTCGCTGCAGCAGTTTCTAGGATCAGCTGCTATTCGCGCTCTCGCCGAGCCATCTCGCGACGGGCTTGGCTGGCCCACAGGCCTCCCTTACCGATGAGCTCATTCAATTGCGTGGCGTTGAGCTGTTGGTAGTGCAGGTCTGTTGCGTAGGGAGGGAGACTCGCCTTCCATCCGGCCATACTGTTCCCGTGGTGACGTGAGCTGCGATATCTAAGGCCAAGGTGCTTTTGCCAGTCGCCGGATCACCGTCAATCAGTACGATCTTTCCTTTGGGAATATGGCCCAGCCGCAACCACAACGGTCGCTCCGGTTTCACATCAGCCAAACGGGTCAGCGAATAGGCGCGGGGCGTCAGTTCAGTCTTAAGCTCAGACTCAGGCTGGCTGCTTTCGCTTGGCAAAATCTCAAACTCCAAGCCGCTCATCACCGCGTTGGAAGCGTCGTGAGCCTCACCCAGCCGCTTGGATAAACGTCAACGACCGCACGAACGGTGTCAGCGTCAGCGGCCATCCACAACGGGTGCTTGTCGGCGGTGTTGCCGCTTTGCCTCGTTGAGCCATGCTTCCGCCTAGGTCTCATAGCCTTTGTCGAATCGCTTGTGAATGCGCGCAGGAAGATGCGGATACTGGGATCGGGCTTCGACGGGCGGGATGTATGAGGCGTCGTAGGAGATCTGCCCGTTGGCACCGACTTTTCTCTCAATCTTGCCGAACCGGCGTCGTCGGCTGGCTGGCCGTGTGCTTTGTGAAGTGCGTGCTATGATGATCAATTCCAACCGACGTAAAAGCTGCCAAGCGGGCGACTCTGAAGTCTGCCGCTCAAGTGCTTAAGCGGCACCGCTTATCTTGCCGCCTATCTTACTGTAAAAGACGGGTCGAAAAGGATGATGAAGGAGAGTGGGTAATCGTTGAAAAACCGCCAAAAACGTTGAAATTCCGCCGTTTTGGGTATGAAAAAAAGGGCTTCCGGAATCATCCGGAAACCCTACTGGCGGAGAATACGAGATTCGAACTCGTGAGGCTGTTACACCAACACGCTTTCCAAGCGTGCGCCATAGACCACTAGGCGAATTCTCCAATTATGCAACGCCTCACAGTGTCTGTCTGTGAAACGCAACTTGATCAGAATACAACAGTTTCTCCTAAACCACAAATCGGCGTGTCGCAACATCCCAGATCACCCACTCACTGGAATAACCAGTACGCCCACAGGCCTTCCACAGTCCGAAAACCTCCACCCACTGGAGGAATCCTCCCGCAGGCCGGCTTGCCGACGTCCATAATCCCCCACCGGGCGGAGGAAAACACCCTGTGCGAATAAAAAAAGGGACCTTCCGGGAATCCCGTAGGGGACTCGACCAGAAGGTCCAACGTTGAATGCGGCGGCGCGCTACTCTCCCACACCCTCTCGAGTGCAGTACC
>OLPS01003338.1_pt1 | contig 12779 bp, 9 predicted proteins | sample 1673071 | NCBI WGS metagenome assembly OLPS01 (sample SAMEA3136752, study PRJEB25190) | human gut metagenome | reverse complement strand
TGACGGAAAATCTGCGGCGCAATCTGCGCACCAGATTTAATCAGCACTTCCTTAATCACAAAATAACACCTCCCGCATACTATGGAAACACAGTAATGCAGGAGGAGATGATCATATGGCAAACTGCCAGAAGCTCGTCGTTAACGGCGGGCGGCGGCTGGAGGGCGAACTCAGGGTGCACGGAGCAAAGAACAGCGCGCTCCCGCTGCTTGCGGCGTGTGTGCTGGCGCACGGCGAATGCGTTCTGCATAACTGCCCGGAGCTTACCGACGTGGACGCGGCGTGCAGGATACTTTCCTGCCTTGGGTGCAGGTGTACCCGCAGCGGCGACACGGTGTGCGTGGACGCCTCCAACGTCTGCGGCAATGAGATACCAGACAATTTGATGCGGGAAATGCGGTCGTCCATAGTGTTCCTGGGGGCGGTTCTCGGGAGGACGCGCCGCTGTAAGCTGACTTTCCCGGGCGGCTGCGAGCTTGGCGCAAGACCTATCGACCTGCACCTCGCCGCGCTCCGGGACATGGGTGTCACGATAAGCGAGGAGCACGGCTGGCTGGAGTGCACGGCGGCTGGAGGTATCCGCGGCGGGATCGTAACGCTTTCGTTCCCGTCGGTGGGAGCTACGGAGAACATAATGCTCGCGGCGGTCACAGCGTCCGGCCGCACCGAGATACACAACGCCGCCCGGGAGCCTGAGATAATCGACCTTGCGGAGTTCCTGGTGAAATGCGGCGCGAAAATAACCGGCGCCGGCGGCAGCACCATCTGCGTCGAGGGCGTATCCCGCCTTTCCCCCGCAGAGCACACGGTGATCCCCGACCGCATAGTTGCGGGGACGTACCTCTGCGCGGCGGCGATGACCCGGGGCGAGCTGATACTTACGCGGTGCGAGCCGTCGCACATGACGGGATTCCTCCCGGTGCTGGAGAGCATGGGGTGCCGTATCTACCCCTACGGCGGCGGGAAGCTGTACGTCAACTGCCCCAGGCGGCTGAACGCTCCGCCGACCATACGCACGATGCCCTATCCCGGATTCCCGACGGATATTCAGGCGCTGTTCACGGCGGTGTGCTCCGCGGCGGAGGGCACCGCCGTGTTCGTGGAGACGATATTTGAGAACCGCTACCGGCACATTCCGGAGCTTATACGGCTCGGGGCGTCGATAAAGGTCGAGGGCAGGGTCGCGGTCGTGCAGGGCGTTGAGCAGCTCTCCGGCGCGAAGCTCTGCGCGGGGGAGCTGCGCGGAGGCGCGGCGCTGGTCACGGCGGCTCTGGCGGCTGAGGGAACCAGCGAGATAACCGGCGTGGGGTACATCGACCGGGGCTACGAAAGCATTGAAAAGGCGCTGCGTTCAGTCGGCGCGGATATTTCCCGGGTAGGGCAGCAAAGCAGAAATTAACGGAGGAGTAAAAGCATGGGCAGTAAAAAAACAGCGGCGCGGGGTGGAAGCGCTCAGCGGAGGAGACCCGCTAAGAGCGCACAAAATGTGCAGAACACACGCATTCAGCACACCCAGAATAGATCAGCACAGGAACGCACCGCCCGTCCGCAGGGAGCTCCGCCGCTAAGCGCCGCCCGCAGACCGGCTCCGCAGCCTGACAGGGCGCAGCGCAGGCGCACCGACCGCGCGATAAACCAGGCGACAGTTCACCGGAGCGTAAAGGGCAGGCGGCGCGGAAGCCGCGGCGGAAACTACATAATGTACTATATCCTGGCGGCAATAATAATCATCATCGTTCTGGCGGTGCTGTCGAATACGGTGCTGTTCAACTGCACCTCCATCGAGGTAGAGGGAAACTCCCGCTACACTGCGGAGCAGATAATAGCTCCGTCGGGGCTTGAGACCGGGCAGAACCTGCTGCATATCGACTCCGGCGACGCTGAGAAGCGTATCTCAGCTGCCCTCACTTATATAGATATGGTAGATGTCAGCAAGGTATTCCCGACGAAGATAAAAATCACCGTCAAGGAGGCGGAAAAGTGGTTCCTGGTGAGCCAGGACGGAGTTACCGCGGCGGTTTCCCGAATGGGCAGAATAGTGGAGCTCGGCTCGGAAAGCGGGCTTCCGACGATCGTCGGCTACGACGCGGTGGAGCTTACTCCGGGAGCGACCCTGACTTCCAGCGAGAACGGAAAGACGCAGCTCCCGCTTCAGATCCTCGAAAAGGCGGAGCACTGCGGGATAACCGGAATAACCCGTGTGGACCTCACCGACAGATTTGACATCAGCGTCGACTGCGGCGATAATATAACGCTCCAGCTCGGCGGTATCGCGGATATCGACAGCAAGTTCGCGGTCGGAGCGGAGGTCCTCCAGTATGAGCAGGCGAACGTCACGATAAATCTGAAGAACCCGAACAAGCCCTCCGCAAAGGATAAGATAGTATCGGTGGCGCTCCCGTCGCTGAACGGCACTGCGGAATCCACTGCGGAAGCGGCAGGCACCTCCGAACCGGCGGAGTGACCCTGCCGGAATAATTCCCGGCGGGGGAATAATTTGTCAAAATATTTTTTAAAAAACAGTTGCAATTATTCTTTGTATCTGTTATAATATTAAGTAGTATTATATTTGCGTATCATGCGTCTAAAAATTTGGAGGGAAAAAGACATGGCATTTGAAATAGATACACACGATGATGAGTTCGTGATGGACGACGATTTCGAGGACCAGACCAAAATAATGGTCATCGGCGTCGGTGGCGGCGGCGGAAACGCAGTCAGCCACATGGTCGAGGGGGATATGACCGGAATTGACTACGTTGTTGCCAACACTGATGTCAAGGCGCTCCGCTCCAAAGACGGAAGCAGAATGCGCCGTATCCAGATCGGCAAGAAGCGCACCAGAGGTCAGGGCGCTGGCAATAACCCTTCTGTTGGTCAGGATTCCGCGGAGGAGAACCGCGACGATCTCAAGAACGTAATGGAGAGCGAGTCCATGGTGTTTATCGCTGCCGGAATGGGCGGCGGCACCGGTACTGGCGCGGCTCCTGTAGTTGCTTCCATCGCGAAGGAAATGGGCAAGCTGACTGTCGGCGTTGTCACCAAGCCGTTTACGTTTGAAGGTCAGGCTAAGATGAACCAGGCTCTCAAGGGCATTGCAGAGATGAGAAAGTACGTTGACTCCCTCATTGTTATCCCTAACGAGAGAGTCAAGGAGATATCCAACGCAAAGCTCAGCATGGCTGACGCGTTCAAGGCGGTAGATAACGTGCTTTACAAGGCGGTAAAGAGCATTTCCGACCTCGTAAAGGGCGTAGGCTTCATCAGCCTTGATTTCGCGGACGTTACCATGGCGCTGAAGGATTCCGGAATCGCTCACATGGCGATAGGTCAGGGCAAGGGCGACAACAAGAACGCCGACGCGCTCGACCAGGTGCTCCACAGCCCGCTGCTTGAGACTTCCATCAGCGGCGCGCGCAGACTGCTTATCAGCATTGGCATTCCGATGACGACCTCCGCAGACGAGGTAGACATCATCGCCACCGAGATAACCAAGAACGCGGCTCCCGACGCGGAGATCAAGATGGGTATGCAGTTCGACGACAACCTTGCTGAGGACGAGGTTTCCATCATCGTTATCGCTACGGACTTCCTCGACGATGAGCACGGCGAGGCTGAGGCTCAGGTCGCTCCGGCGTCTCAGCCGGCGGCATCTTCTGACGCGGTGTTCGGCACCACAATGCATAAGCCCGTTTACGACGGCACCGACGCAGACATCGACAAGCTCATCAACCTGCTCAACAACAATAATAACTGATCGAAGGCGCTGTAAGGCTCCGAAGGTCATAATGCGCAGACCATAATCGAACATTCCGGAAATCCACGTCGGTAAGGCGTGGGTTTCCGTTTGTTTTACAGTTGGAACAACAAAGCCGGGATAAGTGTGCATAAATTTGTGAAACATTATAAAGTTGCTGAAATCCCTTGCATTTTTCCGGGATTTGTTATACAATAGTTATATGTGGCAGTATATATTGCCGCGCGTATAGAGATATATTGGAGGACAAAAGATGTTTAGAAAATTCAGAAAAGCTGTTGGGTGTATTATCGCCGCAGCAGTCATGACAGTCGTATCGGTAACGGCCTCGGCTGATTACATATACGACCTTAACAACACTGACCTTCTCGACGAGATAAAGGCGACAGACTACGAGATCTACGGCACGGAGGGCAGATTCACCGCGACCCTCGGCGACAGCACCGAGGAAAAGTATGTTTCCCTGCGCTTCAAGCTGTTCAACGAGTACCTTGACCAGGAATTCTGGGAGTCCGACGACGCGAGAGTTTCCGTTGACGTAAAGCTCGAGACCGCCGGAAAGGACGTTATCGCATGTATTCCCGGATTCAACAACAAATGGGGCTGGGTGAACCCGTCCGACTACACACCGCTGAAGTCCGGCGAGTGGGTGACTGTAACTGAGAAGGCTTCCCACTTCCACGAGGAATTCGCGAAGGGACAGCCCGCTTACCTGCTGTTCCAGGTAAGGACCAACTGGGGTTCGCCTTCACAGGGCGAGATCACGGTTTCCGTGAGAAACTTCCGCATTATTGACAGCAAGACCGCTCAGACTACCACCGAAAACACCACGCAGACCACCACGACGACCAAGCCCGAGGAAACTTCAGCTCCCGAGGAGACGTCCACGACACCCGAAGAGACTTCAGCTCCCGACGCTGCGACCGCAGAGCCTGCGAACACCCTCGAAACCGAGGGCGCTGCCGCTGAGACACCTGCGACTGAGCAGGCAGGCACAAAGGAGCAGACCGAGGAAGCCGCAGTCACCGAGCCGACGGAGCCTTCCGGCACCAGCAGCACTCCCGCCACGACCTCCGCGACAACTATCCGCACCGCAGCGACCGAGGCGACCTCTTCCGCGATAAATTACGGTCAGCTCTACGCTGAGCCTGAATCCCCGGTAATGCTCATTGTTATCATCGTGGGTGTTGCAGTTGTAATAGTCGTTGGTGCTATCATCGGTTACATGATCTACAGAAAGAAGAAGTTCTATTGATAGGCTTCTGAAGCAGGAGGGAATATATGAACTCAAAGGCAGCAAAAAACCGCAGTTTCATGGATACTTTGGTCGCGCTTTTCAAGAATGTCTGGCTCAAGCGGGGCGTAGCTCTGCTCTGCTGGGGGTATACCGGGCTTCTTATCTGGATAGCGTGGCTCAACGGCGCGTTTTTTCTCGAGTATGAGAACCCCACATCGCTTTTCGTGGTGTACGTGTTTGTGAATATCGCCGCCCTGGCTCTGCTCATATATACCCGCCGTCAGGTCATCACGCAGGTAAATGTCATGATACTTCCGCCGGTGGTGTTCGCTACGTTCCTGCTTGCGTTCGGAAACTGGTATATGATACTCCCGCCGCTGGTGGTCCTGGTCGCGATGTTCTTCATCTGCACCGCCAACGAGACGCTCAAGACCGTACTGGGTACGATGTACCTCCTGATGTACGTGATCGGCGCGGCGGCTTACATCACCATCACGCTCCTCATGGGCAAGATAACCCTTGCCGGAGTAGACCTCGACCTGCGCGACCGTAACTATGAGGTGCTTTCCGCCGACGGTCAGTACCGTATCGTGCGCTATGTCGACAAGCCCACCGGAGAGCGCCGCACCGCCAGCTACTACGTCGAGGATATCTCCAAGGACAAGAAGATACCATTCGGCAGCGCGAAGCGTGTGCTCGGAAGCGGCTGGGTAGTCACCGCGAAGTACACCAGCAAGTCCGATTCACCTGTGTCCTGGGTGACTAAAACAGTAGACGGAAAGAAAGTTGAAATGCTCAGCGTCGAGGGCACATTAAAGGAAAACCCCTACCTCGTGGCGGAGATCTCCGCGACCGAGGAGCTTGAGGAAAGCTCCGTGCCGATAACGCTTTACTATGGAACAGAGGACGCTTCCTCCCAGGGAAGCTCCGCAGAAGCGCAGACCGCAGAATGACAAAGGAGCCTTGAATTGGAAAGAGTTCTCAATTTAGCAGGGAAGAACAGCAGCGAGATATTTCAGCTTCGCTATCCCTATTCGCTGCTGACGTTCTGCGATTACGACCTGTCGTATTTTGCCGAAAACGCCATCGCAGTCTGCGACGAAGCGCTCCGCTCAGGCACGCTCGACGCGGACCGCGCAACGGACCTCCGCAACTCCCTGAAAAACATGCACGTCTGGATAGAGCATAACCTCCGCACGGTGTACGATAAGATCGTGCTGGACTGCTGGATAGACTACGTATGCCGCAGGGACAACATCGGCACCGCCGCGCTGTGGAACCGCTTCATAGACTGCAAGACCACGTTTGAAAAGGCGGTTTTCGTAAGGCTCTGCGAGTACCGCTACAACAAAGGTATCAATGAATGGCTGAACCTTGTCAGAGTGCAGGATTACGCAAAGAGCAAGGTTTATTTCCTGTTTTCACGGGAGATTTTCGGCGTAGAAGAGGCAAACGCCCGGAGGAACTATTTTGACCTTATGTTCAGCGTCACGGCGCGGGAGCTTGGCTGCCGCCTCGAGGACCTGGGCGTAACTCAGGTATTTTCCACCGGCAGGGTTCCTTCTGCGCCTTTTATGTATCCTAATATTTCCAAGGACATAATCAAAAACCTGCTTCCCGATTTCGACTACAACGACGATTACTCGGACATCGGCTCGTATGAGTGCCTGTCCGACCAGATAGCGATGGACGCGTTTTCGCACATGAAGGCGGGTCTGGCGCAGGAGCTTTCCAGCTACAATATGTCGCGCTCAGCGATGGAGCATACGCCGATGAGGGTGTACATGCCATGCGGTCTGAAAGCGGTGGTCGACCTCGAGATAGACGCGCTCATTGAAAGCGGCGGCTGGCTCACGAGGTGCAAGCGCTGCGGAAGGTACTTCGTGCGCGACGGGGAGCACACTGAGGAATACTGCTCGCTTCCCGTGCCGAACGGCAAAACCTGCCTGGAGCTGTACGAAATGGAGCACCCGCGCAGCCTGGTAACTCCCGAAGCGGAGAAGCTGTGTAGCGAGATAACCGACGAAATGTACGGCCGCGTCGCCTCCGGCTCGATGAGCCTGAAGGAGTACGAAAGCTGGAAGCAGTACCTTGAAGCGATGAAGGGGAAGGTCAACAACGGCGAGATACCGCCGGAGGATCTGACTGCGTTCGTAAATTACTCCCGCACAATGGATATTACACGGAGCAATCCGGTGTCCGAGGTGCCGAAGAGGGAGCCGGAGCGCTCGCAGGGACGCGTAGTCAAGCCGTTCGTGCCGGAGCGCATCAGCCGCAGCGACTTGGAGCGCAAGCCCGAGGAGCCGCAGCCCGAGCCGGTGGAGATCCCGAGACCGCAGCCCCGCCGCGAGGGATTTTTCACCTCGCCAAGCGTTGAAAGGCAGCGCCAGGGTAAGCCACCGGTGTCGCATATAATCCGCGCCGGGGAGCCCAGGGACTACCAGCCCCAGCCCGCGTTTGTTCCGGAGTATCCGCTGGGTGCTCAGGAGCCGGCGTTTGCGCCGGAAACCAGGGAGCCTGCTCGTGCCGAGGCACCGCAGTGGGCTTATCAGCAGCATAATGAGAATGTTCAGAGTGTTCCGAACGTTCCGAGCGCTCCGAATGCTCCCGGGTATACACAGAGCGCACCGAGGCAGTCAAGGGAGCAGGGATTCACACCGTTTGCAGAACCTCCGCGCAGCGCGGAGCCGGAGATCCACCACATCGTAAGAGCCGCAGAGCCGCAGAGTACGTCGGAGCGCTATGAAGAGCCGAAGTTCGTTTCGTTCGGCGGAACCGAGTTCGGTTCTGATTTCGATGCTCCCGCCGCTGAGCCGGAAATTACGCAGGAGCCGCGCGACGCGTTTGAAGATTTCCAGCCCGAACCAGTTCCCGAGTGGGAAGAACCAGCGGAATCTGCTGAACCTTCCGAACCCCAGGAGGAGCCGTCTCAGCCCGAGCCAGTTCCGGAGCCTGCGCCACGCCCCAAGGTGATAAAGAAGAACGCCGCGGCTATCTCAGCCTACGGAAAGATCGCGGGAACTCCGCTTGCAAGAGCTGACGGCTACGAGGCGGTATCCCGTCCGGAGCCTGTGGAGCCGCTGGAGCCTGCGAAGCTCTCTGAGCCTGTGGATTCGCCCGCAGAGCCGGAATCCGCCGAAAAGGATCCGTTCTGGGAGATAGGTTCGATATTCGACGTGCTGGAGCAGTCCGAAAACGACATGAGCCGCAGCTCGACAATGACCGCGCTCAGCGAGCCGGATTCCTCCGAGCCGCATGGAACAGCGTTTGAACGGGAATCAGCCCAGCCGTCTGAGCCGGCAGAACCGGCTGAACGTCCCGCGCCGGCTGAGAAACCGGCGGCGAAGCGTACCGCGCACAGAAAGCCGCTACACCAGCCGGAGGTAACTTCCGCGCAGGCAGACTCAGGTGAAATGCGCCGCCAGGCCAAGAAGCGCAGTGCCCCGGCTGAGGCTCCGCAACCCGAGCCGAAGGCTCCGGAAGCGCACGCAGAGCCGCAGGAGATACCGTCGGGAATATGGACGGAGGAGCGCCACCTTTTCGATCCTGACGATCACGGAATGACTCCGCATGAGGAGCTGAACATGCTCAAGGACAAGAAGCGCGGCAGGTCGAGCAAGACTCAGCGCCTTTTCGACGCGATAATGCGCGAGTCCGACGATAACCCCAATTTTCGCAAAAAGTAATTTAAGTGAATTTGCGCTTTTGCTTAGCTAAATCATCGTATAATACTACTTTACGGAAATTTTATTGTCAGAACTGTGAAAAATCTGTGATGTAATCGTTTGAAATTTGTGTGATATTACAATTGAAAAAAGGTTCGTAATGTTATAAAATATATGTATGGACGTGCATGGATAAATATGCCGTTCGAGATTATTATGGAGGATTTTCTATCATGAAGATTACTAAGATTCTTGGTGCTGCTTCTGCAGCAGTAGTAAGCGCAGCCGTTATGGCAGCTTCCGCAGGCGCTTACGAAGCATTCCTGATGTACGCTTCTTCCGACTGGTCTGTACAGTGCATGGAAGCTACATCTGCTAACGCTACTACAGCCGATGTTACCGGCGACGGTACATACACCGTATCAATAAGCGGCTTTGAGTGGGAAGACGAGGAGACCGCTGAGATGGTTCCCGCTACCGCTAACGGCGCTACCGTATTCTGCGTAGATATCGACGGTCTTGCAAACGCACTTGGTTGCGGCAAGGACGCTGAGGGTTACGAAGGTCTCCAGACTGCGGCTGAGAAGATGGCTTTAGCTCAGGCTACCGGTCTGACCATCTCCGACGTAGTTATTACTGCTACAAACTCTGACGGCACTTCCACCGACATCGCTGTTGATGAGAGCAAGCTCTACTACGGCGACATCGAGGGCAACGGCAAGATCAGACTTGAGATCTACAACGCATACGGCGACACCTCTAAGGACGCTCCCATCGACCCTGCTGGCTTCTCCTTCGATGACGCTCTGTCCGTAACCTTCACCGTTTCTGGTACTGGCATGGGCGACGCTGCTGCTTCTGACGACAACGCTGCTGACGCTGCTACCGTTGACGCTGAGGCTCCTGCTGACAACGCTGCAGCTACCGATTCCAAGGGTTCTCCTGACACCGGCGTTGAGGGTATCGCAGTAGTTGCTGGCGTAGCTGCTCTGGCTGCTGGCGCTGTTATCGTATCCAAGAAGAGAGGATAATTTAAGCGCTCTTTGCTTGATACAAAAGCTCAATATTGAACGGCATCGCTTCGGCGGTGCCGTTTTTGCATATGAGGGTCTTTTCACGTAATGGGCGAGTTTCAGAATTAAAATTGCTGATTCGATGAAAAATACGGAAATGTACAAATTGTCTGAAAAAAGTCCTTGACAAGATCGGTTCTTTGATGTAAAATATAGATAGCGAAGGATCCGTGAGATGAATTGCGGCTTTGCAGAAAGGAATCAAAATGGCAGATAATGATAATGTGATCATCGACGAAAACGGCGAGTCTGTTACCATCAAGGACGATTCTGGGAAGCCCGCAGTTTTCCATTTCTTTGAGGAGACCTACATTCCCCTCGACGATGAGGACGGCGTTACTACAGAGTTCGAGTGTATCGCAAGCATGGAGTATGAAGGTGTGATTTATTACGCGCTGCTCCCTAAGCCGGAAAACGAGGACGACGAGCCGGAAGAGTTTGTAGTTCTGAAGGGCGAGGAAGACGGCGACGAGCTTCTGTTCTCCTCGATAGACTCCGAGGAAGAGAACCAGCGCATAGGTGAGCTTTTCCTGAAAGGTCTTTTCTCAATGGAAGAAATGGACGGCGGAGAAGACGATATCTTACAGTAATAATTCAGAGTATTCTGTAGATACTATTAAAGCTGACTTACTGCCTTGTTCGTGCGGATATGTTGTTATGAATCCGAACATGTTATAATTGGGATCTCGACTCTGGCGGCGGATTGCAGACCTCCCGTACTGCGGAAGATAGGGAGCGTGAAACCATCAGGCGACCTTACCCACCCTGCTGAGTAGCGGGTTTTATTAAGCATATCTACGGCAAGGCGGTTTGACTGAATATCAGGCGGAGGAGCTTTAGGTTTCTCCGCTTTTTATTTCCTGTGCCGGGAAGTCGATGAATTACGCCAGCAAGCGGTTTAAACGAGTCCTTAAATGCGAATTCAAATAAAAAATGCGCCCTGCTTTCGCAGGACGCATTTCGTATTTTAGGAGATCAAACCTTGACCTTAACAGTCTTGGTGTAGTCGCTGTAGACTTTCTTGCCGCCAACAGTGGTATAAGCGCGGACCTTGAAGAAGTAGGTCTTGCCGCTCTTGAGACCGCTCTTGGTGAAGGAAACGGTAGCGGACTTGGAAATAGTTCCTGCCTTGGTGAACTTACCTTTCGCGGAGGCAGCCATGTAAACTTCGTATCCGTTGGCGCCGGTGGACTTGCTCCATGTGATCTTCGCAGCGCCGCTCTTTGCCTTCTTAGCGCTTACCTGAGCGGGAGCCGGAGCCGCAGCCTTAACGGATACAACGGAGCTGTACGCGGAAATCGCCTGCTTGCCGTCGGAGTTAACATAGCATGCTACCTTGTAGTAGTAGGTCTTGCCCTTGGAAAGACCCTTGTCGGTGTAGGAGTTGGTTGTAGCGCTGCCGACCTTCTTGAAGGTGCCGTTTTTGGAGGTGGAACGGTAGATGTTGTAGCCTGTAACGTTCGGGATAGCATTCCATGTCAGCTCTGCTGAGGTAGTGGTCTTTGCTGTTGCAGTAAGGTTCTGGGGCTTATCCGGTGTAACCGAGAAGGTCACGGAAGCGGAAGCGCCGCTTACTGTATAGGCTGTGATGGTAGTGATACCGGTCGCTCTCGCGATAATGGTGCCGTCGTCGGATATGGAAGCAACGTTAGGGTTGGAGCTCTTGAGCACGTAAACGTTGTTGAACTCGCCGCCTGCGGGTGTTGCAGTTACCTTGAGGGTTACTTTCGCGCCGGGAGCAGCTTCGGTGGTACCGGATATTGCAACGCTTGTGGGAGCGCTGTAGCTCTTCATGTTTACAACATCGTAGTGAGACCAGCCGTCAGCATACTTTGAGGGGTAATATGTATATGTACCGGTCACTGCGGTGCTGGAGAGGTCTGTGAAGTTGTAGTAGTCGCCGCCGAATACGATATTCTTTAAAGCGGTGCAGCCGGAGAAGATGTACTTCTTAATAACGGAAACGCTGGAACCGATGTATGCATTCTGTAAGGAAGTGCAGCCGGAGAACGCTTCTTCGGAGATGGTCTTTACCTTGTTGGGAATGAAGATCTCGGTAAGACCTGTGCAGTCCTTGAAAGCCATTTCGCCGATGGTTTTGAGCTCGGTGGAAAGGGAAATGCGCTTGAGGCTTGCGCAGCCGTTGAATGCGTCCTTGGCGATAGTTTTTACTGTATCGGGAATATTGATGGACGCAAGGGAACTACAGCCGGAGAATGCGGCAACTCCGATATCAGTGGTATAGGAGGGAAGCGCAGCTGTAGTCAGCGACTTGCACCCGGTGAATAATCCGTCGGGAATCACGGTAGCCTTGCAGCTGAGGTCTGCGCTGATAAGAGCGATACAGCCGTTGAATGCGTTGGTGCCGATGGTCGTAACGGAGTTCGGGATCGTGATGCCAGTCAGGGAAGAGCAGTTGAAGAATGCGTCGCTTCCGATGGTAACAAGAGTGTCAGGAAGAGCAACTCTCTCAAGTGAGATATAACCCTTGCAGACTCCGGTGCCGATCTCTTCAATGCCGTTTGCAAACGACACGGTAGTTACGGAAGCCTTAGTATTGTTGTTGTTAAGGGCTGTGACCTTCTTAACACGCTGACCGTTGACCTTTGAAGGAACCGAGATGGTTCTGCTCGTGCCGATGAATCCGGTGATAGTCACACCGCCGTTTTCAAGCTCGTACTTCCACTCGCCGTCTGTAGCGGCGGAAGCGCTCTTAAAGCAGAAAACTGATGTCAGGGACAGCAGCATTACCAGAGCCAGCAGAAAGCTCCCGGCTTTCTGTGATGTTTTTAAAACCATGATAAAAACCTCCTGTAAGATAGCTTGGGTATTGGCTTTAGATACAATTTATTATAGCATGTTTTCCGGTTATTTTCAAGGGCTTTTCACGGTTTATTCCCTGTGCAGTCACTAATTGTACATATTTCATAATTTGGAAGGGCGATTTTTGGAAGGTGAATTTTCGATATTTTTTTGCAGATGTCAGGAAAAACTCCCCCGGTTTGTGTTATTATTAAAGCGGATACTTCCGCAGGCAGCAGGTCTGC
>OLPS01003336.1_pt1 | contig 12789 bp, 15 predicted proteins | sample 1673071 | NCBI WGS metagenome assembly OLPS01 (sample SAMEA3136752, study PRJEB25190) | human gut metagenome | reverse complement strand
TCCGATCTTGGACTAATCAGAAAATAAAAATAATACCTTTACGCAACAGAAAGCAAAAATATTTAGTTAAATAGAATTAACAAATACATAAAAGAAAAATATAATGTTTACAATTTATTCATTGACTTATGTGTTGAGGTGTGGTATACTATATATAGAGTTAAGGGAGAGGACAAGAAAAGAAAACCTTAACAAAATAAATTTTAAAGTTGCAACGTTGCAACAGAAAGGACTTTATCATGGATAACATTATTAAATCAGAGAGCACAAACATCATGAACACATTTAAGAGCAACGCCCTCAAAGAGAGTACAAGACGCATTTTTACAAGAATGGTAAATGTTGAGGATAACAAGAAAGCCATTTGCGTTGACCTTGCAGAGATATACAACAAGAGCACATGGAAAGATGATTTCGGTGATTTTGGCGACTACACCATGACAATGTTTAATATAACAAAGTCAACAGCTAACCGTATGAGAAGAGTTGCGGACAAGTTTATAACCGATATAAATTCACCGCTTAACGCTGAAATGTACACATTTAATCAGCTTGCCGTTCTTGTAACTCTTGACAATGAAGTTATTGCAAACGGCAACATTACGCCAGATATGACAATAAAACAGTTGAGAGAATTTGTCAACAGCACAAAGGCTCTTGAAATGAAAGACACTGAGGAAGAGGAAGCAGAGGAAAAGGAAGAGGAAGAGGAAGCAACAACCGCTGAAAGTTGCAACGTTGCAACCGAGGAAGCCCCAAGAGGAGTTCAGCACTTTGCAAGTCTTAAAGATTTGTCAATATGGGTAAATGCACTCATGGAGAAAAGAGAGAACCTTGAAAACATTGATATTTCTTTTGACGTTACAACAAAACACACTGAGTATTAATTACTCAGTGTGGCATAAAGAGAGGTAAATAGAAAATGAAGATAACAATAAAATCAGTTGTGACAATTCTGCTAACAATTGTTTTTTGTCTGCTATCACTAGCAAGAAAAATAACAAGTGAACAGTACATGACTGTATTTACTACAGTAATTGCTTTTTATTTCGGCACTCAGTTTTCAAAAAATGGCAAGGTATAACAATGTGGAGTTCAATAATAGTTGCTGTTCTGTCCTTGATAGGTACGTTTATCGGAAGTTATTCGGGCTTTAAGTTGACCGAGTACAGAGTTCAACAGCTAGAAAAACGTGTAGCAGAACACAACAATTTTGCAAGGCGTTTGCCAGTTGTTGAAGAACAGATAAAGGTAATTAACCATAGATTAACAGATTTAGAGGTTAAAGAAAAATGACGTTTAAAGAATATATTTCCAAAAATATAGGCAAGTCAATCGATTTTGACGGAGTTTTCGGCTTTCAGTGTTGTGATTTAGTCAATGATTATATGCAGAAATGCTTTAATGTTTTCACATATTACCCACACAACTTTAATGCTCAGCAGTATTTCACACGCTTTAATGAGGTATCAGCACTTGTAAAGAATTTTACAAAAATTTCAAATACACCTGAGTTTGTACCAATGCAAGGAGATATTTGTGTTTTTAAGTCTGCTGACAATATCGGGCATATCTCAATAGCAACAGGCGACGGAAATACAAGCTATTTTTACAGTTATGACCAAAATTATAACGGACACAATTTTGTAGCGAAAGAACGCCACACATATATTAACTTTTTAGGTGTTTTGAGATATAAAGGAAATACTCTTGATAGTACAGGTTTAAAACGTGGTGATAACAATGCAGGTGTTTACGCCTACAAAATGTTACTAAAACTAGCAAAAACTTGCAAAATAATTAGTACAAGTGTTGATTTTAACGGCATATACGGAAAAGGCACTGAAAAGGCAACAAATGAAATTTTGCGAAAACTGAAAAAGAAAGAAAACGGAATAGCAGGAGTAAAGCTAATTAATGCACTTTATGAATCTATTCTTGACAAAATAGTCAATTTTTAAAGATAATACGCTTGTGAGCATTTAACAATACAACAGCAAATTGATAATAATTAACATTTATAAAATAAGAGTGCTAAACCGCTATTGTTATCTAGCGTACATAGCTATTATATATTACGGTCACATAATATTGAACAAATTACAAAAAACATGGAAAGAGGTTTTTAAAATGACAGGTTTTAATGTGAACATGAGCAAAAAGGATATTTTCAACGCTAAAAGCGGAAGTATCTCAATCAAGACAGCAGAAGCGAGCGAGTGGCACACTGTTTCGGGTTGTGCAGTGGTAGAAAATGGTGGACTTGACAGGGATAAGAAGCCGTGTGATATAGGTTATATTGCAACAGATATCGGTGTGTTTGGCTTTTCCTCAAAGGTCTGTCTTGACCACATGGAAGAACTTGCAGATATTCTCAGCGACTGTCTGAGTGACGGAGAGGAAGTAAAGGTACGATTTGTAAAGGGCAAGTCAACGAACGGAGAATTTTATTCAATTCAGATACAGTAAATAACAAAAATCGACATGACGTGGTAACAAAAAAAGTTGCCACGTTGCAACCGATTGAAAGAGGCGAGAAAAAATGAGTTCAAAAATAAAGCCGTGGGAATGGTCAGAATTTGGCGTTTCAAACATAGATAAAACACAATTGACAAATTATTATTACAAAATGTTGCTAAATCGTGTTATCAATATGTTTACATGGAATAACTTGCCAGATACCATTGACGAGCAAGTAATGAATTTTTGGCTATTTGTAACTGGGCGTGTTGTTTTCACGGAATTTAACGGAAAATTATATGCACTAAATGGAAATTATGGCGGTTATCCTAACGAGTATTATTTGCCTACAGAATTTATTGTTGCTAATCCAGTTTTAGGAAGCAAAAATGTAAAGATAGATATTGACGGGGTTGTAATGTTCAATAGTGATACCGATAAATATCCTACACAAACAATGACAGGCGGTCTATACCCTATACTAACATTAACCGCAAATATGTTAGCTGATTGTGTGGTAACAATTTCCAGTGCGTTAAAAAACGGCAGAGTACAAACGGCATTTTTGTGTAAAGACGATACTGTTAGAATTGCAGGGGAAAAAGTTCTGAAACAATTATACAATGGTAATCCGGCGGTCATGATTGACGACACAATTTTAAATTGTATCACGCCAATAAAAATGGCAGATAATACAAGTGTTGCAACAATTCTTCGACAGACTGTTGAAACGTATCAATTTTGGCTTGCAAATTTTTACAACTCAATCGGAGTAAATGCAAATTTTAACATGAAAAGAGAACGCCTAAACACGGCAGAAGTCAATATTAATGATAGTGCTTTGTTTGTAAATGTTGTAAATATGCTAAACAATAGACAGCAGGCACTTGAAAAAATTAATAAAATGTTTGGTACAAATATAACTGTTGAAATTTCGGAAGAATGGAAAGACTTAACAGAGGAAGAACCTACAGAGGAAGAACCTACAGAGGAAGAACCTACAGAGGAAGAACCTACAGAGAAAGAAGAGAACGACAATGAAAAAGTTGATAACGTTGAATGAATGGGTAGAATTATTCCCCTCTATACAGACTATTTTTGACAAGGTATCAACAGACTTGAAGCTATTTACAATTTTTACATCTGCTGAAATGTTCTATTATTTTGCAGATAAGTTCGGTGAACGTGATTTTTACAAGTATTATGATACTGAAAATGTAACAAGTAATGCTAATATGGTAAAGCAAGCAAGCGACTATATCGTATTATATGGTAAATCTCATAAGTATGAGTATGATAAGCTTGTTGACACACTGTCATTAGAATATAACCCAATTGAGAACTATTCCATGACAGAAAAGGGAACAGACACAAGAACTCCGAACATTACACAAACAAACAAAGGAGTAAATATAAATACAGTCGGAGTTGATACGTCAATCACAACAGGAAAAACAACTTTTGATAAATCAGACAGTTTTATTAATGACACAAAGACTACAAATACAGGTACAAACACCGATACACAAGATATAAACACTACAGTTACCACGGCAGGAAATGAAAAAACTGTACATGAATTTACAAGAAGCGGTAACATTGGCGTTACCACGTCACAACAGATGATTGAAAGTGAACGACAGTTAGCTATGTTTTCTGTAGTTGATTTATTTGTGAAAGCTATAGCCGATATTATTCTAATTGGCGTATATTAAAAGTTGCAACGTTGCAACTAGAAAGAGAGGAAATATATGCAAAAAGTGAGAAGCCCTACATATTCAGAAAATTATATCAACCTTGCGAGAGCTGTTATATTAAATGTAATTACCGACACTCTGCAACACAAGGAAGATTTGAAAAACTATATTTTATATAGTGATGATTTTATGTTCTGGTTATCCCTTGCCGATTGGTTAGATTATGAAAATGTTATCAAAGATAAATTTTCACATTTCAAGGGGATTGACAGAACGATAAGAAAAAAATTAAACACTTATTACCGCCTAAAAGGCGAGGAAATGAAAGCGAGGAAAAATTATGAAAGTTAAGCAGATTGCAACTATTTTGAATGAAGCTCAGAAAGAAATTGTCGGAGAAACCGCCCTAACAACAGAAAACCTTGAAAACGTTGTTGATATGGGTAAGCAGATTTTGGAAGCGACAGATGTTGACAATTATGTCCGCAAGCTGATTGATAAAGTCGGTAGAATGATTTTTGTTGACAGAGTTTACAACTCAACAGCCCCTGATATACTTGCTGATAACTGGGAATATGGCTCAGCAATGCAGAAAGTTAGATGTGAAATGCCTGATGCAGTTGAAAATGATAGCTGGAAATTGACAAGCGGTCAGAGTTATGATCCATTCGTATTTACCGCCCCTGACGTTCAGTCAAAATTTTACGACAGTAAGGTGACATATGAAGTGCAGATGTCATTTACAGAAATGCAGGTCAAGAGTGCATTTAATTCACCCGCTGAGATGAATAGCTTTTTTGCTATGATTGAAAATCGTATTCGTTTTAAGCTTACTCTATCAAATGATATACTTAAAACACGCACTATTAATAATCTCATTGCTGAGAAGATACATAGCAAGAATAATGTTGTCAATCTTCTGACAATGTACAATGCAGAATTTACAAAAACTCTGACCGCAAGTCACGCACTCATGGACAAGGACTTTTTGAGATATGCAATTGGTAAAATCAAGGAGTATATCAAGTATATTCAGCGTCCGTCAACTCTATTCAATGACGGTGGCTATACTACATTCACCTCTGAAAGTGATATGAAAATGGTTCTTCTGTCAAGATTTGTAAATACTGCTGAGGTTTATCTACAGAGTGACACATTTCACAATGACCTTGTAAAGCTAAGTGGCTATTCAGAAGTACCATATTGGCAGGGTAGCGGAAATAGTGAGAATTTCGACTTTGCAGAAATTTCCAAAATTGACGTTACAACCGCAAGTGGCAATGCAGTTACTCAGACAGGCATTATCGGCACTATTTTCGACAAGGACGCTTGTATGATTTGTAACGCTAATCCGAGAGTTACAAGTATTTATAATCCAAAGGGCGAGTATTGGAATTATTTCTATAAGTATGACGCAAGCTATTTCAATGATACAATGGAAAATTGTGTAGTATTTATAGTTGCAGATGCAGGATAACAGCAAAACAATAATAGTTAAAACGTGGTAACTTAAATAGTTGCCACGTTGCAACTATATAGAGGGGTGAGAAAATGCCAATTATAACAACGTATCATTGCACGCAAGACGTGCGGACAGTTCAAAAAATATTAACAAATGCAATTGATTATAATTGTGAAATACTGGACACTATGAACAGTTTTTCGCCACACATACGGCTATTTTGTACGTCCGAAACATTTAACGCAAATATGGCATATATACCATTTTTTGATAGATATTATCATATAATTTCAAGGGACGTTGAAAGTGCTGAAACAATTATTTTGCAATGTGAATTTGATATTTTTACCTATTCAACAGCATTACTAAACAGCACGTTTCTAGTAACTAGAAATGAAAATATCGGAAGTACATACATTCCCGATACAATGTTACCATTAAAGGGAAACAAGGAAATGAAAGTTATTGAGTTTACAGGTGGAGATTTTAACCTTGATACGGCTTCGGCAAATAGTTACAACTTTGTGCTAAATGTAGCAGGCGGTGGCAGTAATCAAGGAACAGCAGAGAATGGAGTGAATTAACAAATGAAATTAAATACCGATTATTGGGGCACGGGATATCCGTATCTTACTTTTGATGACGGAAAAGTGTTGACAATAGGACGATATGCCGATACAATTGCTAGTCGATATCCTAACCACTTAAAACTAAATGAAGAGTTTGACCAATCTATTTTAATTGGTACAAATTTCAAAAATCCTAACTCAGTATTGTTATTTATTAACCATCTAGAGGGCTCAAAGTGGGTTGAAACAGGGTTTACTGAACCTGTTGACACTGGAATTTATTTAGGAGCATTGCATGGAAGTGTATATGGAACGCTGTTTGAATGGCATAGAAATAGAATAGCCTATGGGCAAACAGAAATATATACACAAATTCGTCCGGTGTTAAAATTTCCGTTTAAAACCCTATGTTTTTTAGTGCGAATAGGTGCGACTAATCCTACAGAATATATTGAATACCCCGTTGACGAATATTTCGGAACTGAAAACGAAAAAACTCACCCCACAATTATTACAATATCTTTTAGACCATATTTCGGTAATAATAAAAACAGAAATTATTATAAAAACAGCTGGGCTTCTTATTTTATACCACTTCTATACGGAACAATAACAAATATTTCTAAAGAGGGACATTATCAAGAAGATATTTTTCCATACTATAATAATGGTGATGAATTAACATATGGGCATAAACCCGATAGCACATTTCATAGCAGTGCTTTTACTACGCATGAAGCAATTTTTGAATGTCCATATGGCAGTAAATTGTGGGAATTAGTCGATAATGGCGAAAAAGTTTATACTAAATTTAAAGGTACTCGTGCGGACGTTTTAAAAATAATTGCAAATACTGGGTTCTTTTGTGCGACCACAACAGACAGCGCACAACACGCTGACTTAAAAAATGTCACTGACCCTCATATAATCATAGGAAAAATGAGTGATGAGGGTGCTATATCTGATACCCCTTTAGAGGGAAAGGATATAAACGATAATACCCACCAAACTACATGGGATAAGACAGAAGATACAGGCAACGGCTTTAACGGAGTTGAAAACACTGACCCAAACAATTATACTGACAAAATAGACCTAAACAAGCCGACACTATCTAATGTCAATGTTTTCAATAGGTCATTTGCGGTCACCTCAACTAACGTGCGACAGCTTGCCGATTTTTTATGGAACGCTGACGAAACAAAATTTCAAGAAATTGTAAAAGGTTTAGCCCTTATGGGCGAAAACCCTATGAACGGAATTATTGATTTACGTTTGTTTCCGTTTAATGTGGCACGTAAAAATTCAGCAACAGAAGCAGAGCCTATTGTAATAGGCAGAACAAACACGGGCGTAAATGGTATTAAACTTACTGAAAATGTAAATTCATTAATTGATTTAGGTGAATGTACATTTTTTACTAAATTTAAAAATTTTTTGGATTATGAACCATACACAACAGCACAATTATATATACCATATATTGGCGTTGTACCCGTTTCAACAGCGGAGTTTATGGGTCACAAAATATCTGTAAAAATGATAGTTGACTACACAACAGGGGCAGGAACGGCAATTGTATTTAAAGACGATATACCATTCATTTATAGAAATGGAGTAGTCGGTGTATCAATTCCAATGACAGGAACAGACAGCGCAAGTTATGCAAGTACAGTTATTGGCAATGTAGTAAACGGAGCAATGGGAATAGCAAATGCTACAGCTACAGACAATATGAGCGGTTTAATTAATAGTGCTAATCAAATGTATAGCGGTTTTGCAACGCCAGTACAATATCAAAATGCTAGTGCTAGTTCTCCGTCTGTTGCAACGTGGCAACCGCAAAAGTGTTATTTCATTATTGACAGACCTATTTTAAATGTGCCTGATAATTATGGACGTACTGTAGGCTATGCTTGCGAAATAACTGGAAAACTTTCTGATTTTAAGGGCTTTACAGTTGTTAGTAATCCCGAAATTAATTTCAGGTGTACAGACAGCGAAAGACAGTATATAGTAAATATGTTACAAGGCGGTGTATTTGTATAATGAATGAACATTTTGCAAGCGGTTTGACAAACGAACAGTTAAAAGCTGAAATTTTAAGACAAGGGCGTAAAGCAAATTTACGCCTTAGTCAATTGAAAAAAAGTGGAATGTATAGCAAAAATCCTATAATTTCTAGTAAATGGAATACGTTTCTACATGAAAGTAAGTTTTCAACAAAAAAGAATTTTTTTAAGACAGGTACAAAAGGAGAAACAAGAGCAGAATTGTTAAAGCATTATGTGCAGATTAGACAGTTTTTAGGACAAAAAACAACAGTAAAAGAAACAAAGTCTATTATGTCAAAACACGCAAAACGTTTAAATATTTCTGAGGAAAATGTTGAAAGAGTTTTAACGATTTTCGGAAATAGTGGAATAAGTGCAGAATTGCCGAACAGTGATTTTGTACAACAATTTATTGCTGAAATGGTTGAAAGCGGTTTTAATGATAATGAAATAAATTCATTATTGAATACCCTTGAAAACTCAGCACGAACACAAAATGAAATGTATGATTTAATGCGTGAACAAATGCAGATGTTAGAATAGTTGCAACGTTGCAACTATTTCAAAGGGAGTGTAATAGTTGATAAATGTAAATGATTTTGATTTTGATATTCTAAAGAATAGTAATTTACAAACAGTTACAACCCGCACAAAGGATAATCAATATATAGAATATTACAACGCTCCGTTTGCATTTGATATTGAAACAAGCTCATTTTATGAGGACGAAAATAAAAGGGCGTGTATGTATATTTTTATGTTTGCATTAAATGGAAATTATGTATACGGCAGAACATGGGCAGATTTTGATTTTACATTGAATAAGTTAAAAGAAGTGCTACAGTTAAATGAATACAGACGTATTATAATATATATTCACAATTTAGGCTATGAATTTCAATTTTTAATCGGTCATGAACGCTTAAAGGACGTTTTCGCAAGAAACGCAAGACACCCAATTAAGTGTACTATGAACGAATGTTTTGACTTGAAATGTAGTTTAATGCTAAGCGGTATGAGTTTAGCAAAAACAGCGGAAGACTTGACAAGTGTAAAAATACAAAAATTAACAGGTGATTTGAATTATAAACTTTTAAGAACATGGAAAACGACACTGACAAAAGAAGAATTAGGATATTGTGAGCATGACGTTAAAATATTACACTACTTTATACTTGAAGAAATGGCAAAAAATGATAATGATATAACAAAAATTCCATTAACTAAAACTGGATATGTTAGAAAATATTGCCAAAACTACATTAAGAAACACACATATTATCCAAAATATAGAGAAAAAATTAAGAAAATAGCCCCAGTTGATAAAGATTTATTTTGTTTATTGCATAAAAGTTTTATGGGCGGTTATACCCACGCAAACTATATGTATGTAGGAATGATAATGGAAAATGTTGCTAGTATTGATTTTACAAGTTCATATCCTTCCGTTATGATAAGAAAAAAATACCCAATGCAACCATTCACAAAAGTTCACATAAAAGATTTAAAAGATTTTAGATACTGTATTAAAAATTATCCTTGCGTTTTTGAAGTGGAATTAACTAATGTTATTGCTAAAAAATGTAATCATATTCTATCAAGGTCAAAATGCTCTGTATGTGATAATGCAGTTGTTGATAATGGTAGAATTGTATCGGCAGATAGAATATTTACATATTTTACAGATATTGATTTTAAGGACTTTGAGCAATTTTATTCTTATGAGCATTTATCAATCGGAAAATTTTATACATCTAGTTATGGTTACTTGCCTAAACAAATTATAGAATGTGCGTTGAAATTTTACAACGATAAGACTACATTAAAAGGTGTGAAAGGTAAAGAAGTTGAGTATTTAGTCGGTAAAGGTATGCTAAATAGTTTATTCGGAATGTGCGTAACCAATCCAGTTAACGACAATATTATTTTTGATGGTAAAGAATGGAATACAGAAAAGAAAGATATATCGGAAGCATTACAAGAAAATTACATAAAGAATAAAAAACAAGTGCTAGTATATCAATGGGGAGTATGGGTAACGGCATGGGCAAGGCACGAACTTTTTAAAGGTATTTTGGAAATTGATGAAGATGTTATTTATTGTGATACAGATAGTATAAAATTTTTAAACTATGAAAATTATAAAAACTGGATAAATGAATATAACAAAAATTGTATTGATGAGATAAACAAAGCTTTAAGCTACTATGAAATTGATTTAAATTTAGCTAAACCTAAAACAATTAAAGGTATTGAAAAGCCTCTGGGGGTGTGGGATTTTGAGGGAATTTATACAAAGTTTAAAACATTAGGTGCAAAACGTTATGCATATGAGCAAGACGGAAAATTTAATATTACTGTTTCAGGACTAAATAAAAAGTGTGCCGTTCCGTATATAGTTGCAACGTTGCAACCATTTGACTTTTTTGATAATGAGATGTATATTCCAAAGGAATACACTGGTAAAAATACACTAACGTATATTAATGACCCTTACAAAATTATGGTAAAAGACTATCAGGGAAATTATGCAGAAGTGGCAGAAGATAGTTACATTCACATGGAAGAGCAAGATTATAATATGTCACTATCTGAACAGTTTATATATTATTTAATGTGCGGTACAAATTTCGGTGTCGGTGCGAAAGAGCATACATTATTTGAAAAAAGTCAAGAATTGGCTACAAATTTCTGGGAGTGTGATTTTAATGAAAAATGAATACTATTCACTAAAAAAGATTAATAAGTTAAATGCTTTATACAATTTGATTATAGGTCAACGTTCAAACGGAAAGACTTATGCAGTGTGTGAGCAGGAAATAAAAGGATATTTTAAAGAGGGATTTAGGCTTGCATATATAAGACGTTATGACGAAGAAATTATGCCTAAGAATATACAAAATTTATTTAAACCTCATTCAGCTTTAATTGAAAAATTATCTAATGGACAGTTTAATAGCACTGTATACAAAAATAGAGAATTTTATCTATATAATACAAATACGGAAGAGAGAAGTGAACATAGTTTTTGTAAATGTTTTTCTCTAAATGCGTGGGAACGCTCAAAAGGTGCAGACAATGGATATTTCAAATATATATTATTTGATGAATTTATGACCCGTTCATTTTATCTTAACAATGAATTTGTTACATTTACTAATCTTTTGTCATCTATTATTCGTGACAGGGATAACACAATTATTTATATGATAGCAAATACTGTCAATCAATACTGTCCATATTTTGCCGAAATGGGATTAGGTAAAATTTCAGATATTAAACAGGGTGACTTGAAATTATTTACATATGGATATAGCGAATTAACACTAGCACTCGAATACTCAGACAGTAAAGGGCAAACTGGAAAAGTTAGTAAATATTTCGCTTTTGATAATCCACAATTAAAAATGATAACAACTGGACAGTGGGAAATAAAAAATTACCCTCACGCCCCTTTTAAAATTAAAAAGGAAAATATTGTATACAGGGCTTATATATTTTTTGATAATGATATTATTGCTTGTAATATTGTACATTATAACAATAGTGTATTTCTATTTTTTAACATTCAAACAAAAACGGAAAATCTAAATTTAAAAAATAGGATTGTATACAGTTTTGAAACAGATACCAATCCTTTACACGTCCAATCACTAGCAGAACAACCTACAGACGTACATAAACTTATTAATAATTTAATAATATTTAATCGTGTGTTTTACGCTGATAATTCAGTGGGTGAAATTGTTAGGAACTGGATAAACGCACAAAGCAAACATTCTATTAGTATAAGAGCATAAAAATACCCCCGTGAGTTTTTCTCACGGGGATTTGTTTTATATAACGTATTCTCTTAATACAGCTTGTACTGTTATCATAGTGACACGATAATCATCATAATAAACGTCCCTTATTAAATCAATAACATTTTCATATCTTAAATAACCGTCGCTTAAACGTTCGTTACAATTTTCTTTATACCATACCCAGCTAACAGCCTGAACCTCTTTATTTTTCCTATCGTATATAATTGTTATATATTTTCTATTATCTAACTTATTCCATTCTCCTATAGCCTTTTTAATTCCTTTAATCTCAGTACCATTAATTTTCATGATTTTTTCCTTTCTGTTGCAACGTTGCAACTTTAAAATTTTTGTTTGTTAAGGTTTTCTTGTTTTGTCCTCTCCCTTAACTCTATATATAGTATACCACACCACACCGCTATTGTCAATGAATAATTTGTAAACATTATATTTTTATTTTATGTATTTGTTAAGTCTATTTAACTAAATATTTTGCTTTCCGTTGCGTAAAGGTATTATTTTTATTTTCTGATTAGTCCAATTATTTGTACACTTTATTAGTCCAATTATTTGTACTCGCTATTAGTCCAATTATTTGTACTCGCTAGCAGTCCAATTATTTGTACTCGCTTCACCGCTTTAGCACTTTACTACACTAAAGTATTGCTTCCGCTTTAGCACTTTAGCACTTTACTACACTAAAGTGGGAAAGTGACCTGCCTGCTATCGAGGTGGGGGTAC